>JAEEGL013190971.1_pt1 | contig 10460 bp, 13 predicted proteins | sample 9134231 | NCBI WGS metagenome assembly JAEEGL01 (sample SAMN16246548, study PRJNA631951) | gut metagenome | biome: gut microbiome; feature: rumen; material: fiber-attached | host: Bos | place: Iran: Karaj | collected 2018-10 | reverse complement strand
TTTCCTTTTCCATCATAAAAATTCTGTTTTTTAAAATACTGTGATTGAAATTATTAGCTATTGTGTATCCGTTCATTGCGGCCGCTTTGCTTATGAGCAGATACTGATAACTACGTAAATCGGTGCCGGCACGCAGTACGGTGTCATCGGCCTCATATTCGTGGACAGCGCGCAGGTCTATGCGCAGCATCCAGATTGCGGGGTTGAACCACTGTGCGGCGGCAATAAGATCTGTAATAAGTACATCAATTGAGTGATGAAGAGCCACGTGGGCTTTTTCGTGGCGGATTATTGCGCTTTCATTGTTGTTCCAGTCAGCCTCAGATATTACAATGTGTCCCATCCAGCTGAATGATGCCGCATTTCCGGGCATGATATAGATGGTGGTGCCATCGGTCATAAACTCCTTGCGTGCGTGCCTTATTATACTGCGTACGCGTATAACCGATGTCAGAACTCTGGCCAGAACAAAGACCACGCCTGCGGTATAGACAGCCATGAGGGCAATTTGCCACCAGGGTACAGACTGCAGGGCAGGGGTGCTTGAGACGGCTTGCATCAGCTGGGCCATCGGCATAGGCAGTACCTCTGTCTTGTGGATTGTAATAATGCAAACGGGGAGAAGAAATGAGAGCAAAGCCGTACTCAAAAGCACTATCCTGTTGAGCCTGTGCCATGAATCTTTAATCAGGAACAGACGGTAAAATATGTAGAAGACGGCCATTATGACCGCTACTTTCAATTGATATATCAGAAAAGTAACCATGAGAAGAGAAGTTTATTTGTTTTGATTATCCTCAAGATGCTGGATCAGTTCCTTGAGTTCATCAATGGAGACCTTGCCGTCACCCACAAAAGCTGATACCGCATTAAGGTAGGAGTTTCCGAAATAGTTTCCAATGAAACCTCCTATGGAGAACTTGCTGTACTCGCTGCGAGTGACGATGGGGTAGTACTGATAGGTGGGACCGTATGCCTTGTGGTCCAGGAAACCTTCGGTCTCCAGCTCACGCACCTGTGTGGAGAGCGTATTGAAATGGGGCTTGGGCTCGGGGTAGAGCTCACGGAGTTCCCTTACAAAAAGCGCTCCCTTATCCCAGAAGTGGTTCATTATGATCTCCTTCTTCTCACTTAGCTTGGTTATTTCAGTCTTACTCATAATCGTTTTGTAATTAGTGACGATGCAAATGTAACTACTAAAATAGTTACTCAACGATTTATTTAGTTAATATTTGCTAAACGAGCGCACAATAGGATCAGTTCCCTGTACTAGAAGACACAAAGGTATGAGACAATGGTATCTGATACTATTGTGTTACAGTGATTTGTTGATGCTGGAGATGTAGTCCAGGACATCGTCACGGCCGGTTTTGTCAAGTGAGGAGGTGATGAAGTGTGGCGGGAGTTCCTCCCATTGCTCGGAGAGGGTATCAAGGAACTTCCTGACATTTTCCGTAAGACGGCCCCGGCCCAGTTTATCGGCCTTGGTAAAGATGATACCAAAGGGAACGGCGTTCTCACCCAGCCAGGTTATGAATTCCATATCTATCTTCTGGGGCTCGTGGCGGCTGTCTATAAGTACAAAAAGTGATGTGAGCTGTGGGCGCTCCAGAATATAATCATTGATGATGCGTGAAAGCTGCTCCTGCTGTTTCTGGCCGCGTTTGGCATAGCCGTAGCCGGGCAGGTCAACCAGATACCACTCTTTATTGATAAGGAAGTGGTTTATGAGCAGGGTCTTTCCGGGTGTGGCCGATGTCATTGCCAATCCCTTGTGGCCCGTAAGCATGTTGATGAGGCTGGATTTACCCACATTGGAGCGGCCAATGAATGCATATTCAGGCATGCTGTGTTGCGGACATTTGTTGATGTCCGTGTTGCTGATTATGAATTCGGCGCTTTTTATTTCCATTATGTGCGGGTTTTATGATGCAAAAATACGAATTTTTGGCCGAATCCGTTAATTTTGCAGTGTTATGAACAAGGAGTATCCATCGGTTGCACTGGAGAGGGCCGTGGGTGAGTTTTCAAAACTGCCCGGCATAGGCCGCAAGACCGCACTGCGTCTGGTGCTGCATCTGCTCTCCAAACCGGAAGAGGAGGTGAGTACGTTTGGCCGTGTATTCTCTACGCTCAAGCAGGATATAAAGTACTGCAAGGTGTGTCATAACATATCGGATACTGATACGTGCGCCATCTGTGCCAATCCCAAGCGTGACAGTTCAACCATTTGTGTAGTGGAGAACGTGCAGGATGTGCTGGCTGTGGAGAGTACCATGCAATTCAACGGATTGTACCACGTGCTGGGCGGAGTGATATCGCCGATGGATGGAGTGGGGCCGCAGGATCTGCAGATAGCCAGCCTGGTGGCTCGGGTATCGGAAGGCGGTACAACTGAGGCCATCCTGGCGCTGAGCCCCACGATGGAGGGCGATACCACCAATTTCTTTATCTCACGTAAGCTCCAGCCGCTGGGAGTGAAGCTGAGCGTGATTGCGCGTGGCGTTGCTGTGGGTAATAACCTGGAATATGCTGATGAGGTTTCATTGGGCCGTTCCATACAGGACCGTACCCCATTAAAATAGAATAGGAGAATGAATACAAAAAAAATGTCCATAAAACTGCTGATAGGATGGTTTGCCATCTATGTGGTAGCAGGTGTGATTGCATTGTTGTTTGAATATGGGCCGTTAAAGGGCGTGTCCCTGACAGATGTCAAGACCATATATATCCTTGAGGTTATAGGCGTGTTGCTGTCACTGTCACTTATCCCGCTGGCCTTGCGCGGTTTCAAGAAGATGGTGGACCGTCTGGATGAAAAGGAATACCCTGAGGAGAAGATAGAAAAGATATATATGACCTGCTCCTGGCTGCGGCTGTTGGCCTTTTTTGTGGTAGTTGAGTTTGGAGTGTCATTCTATTATCTTATAAATGATTCGATAGGATTGTACATTGCAGCTATCGGTGCAATATGTTCACTCTTTTCATTCCCCACAAAAGCCGGCGTTGAAAACGAAACGGGTTTCTATTGATTCTTTATGCCATCAGTAAGCATCATCATAGTCAGCTATAAAGTAAGGTATTACATTGAGCAGAGCCTTAACTCTGTGTTGCGTTCTGTTCCCGATGCGCAGATACTGGTGGTTGACAATAATTCTGATGATGGTTCCGTGGAGTTTCTGCGTGACCGGTTCCCGCAGATAGAGGTTATAGCCAATGACTTCAATGCCGGATTCGGTAAAGCCAACAATATGGCACTCGATAAGGTGCAGGGCCGGTATGTGCTGTTCCTTAATCCCGATACCGTTGTGGCTGAGCGTACTATTCCCGGATGCATAGAGTATATGGATGAGCATCGTGAGGTAGGTGCTGTAGGCGTACGCATGCAGTATGGTGACGGCCGCTTTGCGCTGGAGTCGCGCCGCTCGTTGCCCACGCCCTCAGTATCGTTTTGGCACATGACAGGGTTGGGTCGGCTATTCCCCAAATCAAGGTTGTTTGCAAGATATCATCGCACATATCTGGATAAGGATAGTGAATGCCCCATTGATGTGGTATCGGGAGCATATATGTTTGTACTCAAGGAGGCGCTTGACAGAACCGGCGGCTTTGACGAGTCATTCTTTATGTACGGTGAGGATATAGACCTCTCATACAGAATATTGCAGGAAGGATATCAGAACCGATATCTGCCGCTGCCTATAGTACATTACAAGGGTGAGAGCACCAACAAGACATCATACCGGTATGCCAAGGTTTTCTATGACGCCATGCTTATCTTCTTCAACAAGCATTTCCATCGTTACAGCCGTCTGTTTGCTCTGCTTGTAAGGGTAGTGCTTGGCTTTAGGAAGATTGGCACATTCATTGGAGAGAACCTGCATGCACGCAGCCGCATACTTGCTGATTATACTGAGAATTGCCTGTATGTGGGGCGTAAGAGTACATTTGCGGCTGTGGAGAAGCTGCTGGCTGGTAGTGAGGTGCTGCGTAACCCCCAGTATGTTGAGGGATCTGGTGACGTGGGCTCTGTGCTTCAGGGGCGATTGAACCAGGGTGTTGATGCCGTGTTGTTTGATACTGACGCTTTTACGTATGATGCCATCATGTATTGGATGTACAGTAGGGCATCGGAAGGAAAACGATATACTATGGGCCTGTACTCTGAGAAGACGGGCAAACTTATAACTGAGGATGAAGTGTTATGACGACAAATGATTTATTGACTGACGGTAAGTACCGGCTGCGTGCTCCTGAACCGGAGGACCTTGATGTACTGTTCAATATGGAGAATGATACTTCACTGTGGATGGCTTCGGGCAATGCTGTACCATATTCCCGTTATCAGATCAAGAAGTATATTGTGCAGTCTCAGCATGATTTCTATACTGACCGCCAGGTGAGGTTCATGATTGTTCGTGAGGCTGATTTAGTGGTAATGGGCAGTGTTGACCTGACGGATATAGATCCTTATAACGGGCGCGCGGAGATAGGAATAGCGTTACAGGCGGAATATAGGGAGCAGGGCGTAGCATCGGCTGCATTAAAGATTGTCTGCCGATATTCACAAAAGGTTCTGCGTCTGCGCCAGTTGTTCTGTCATGTGCCTTCATACAACAGTCAAAGCATTAAATTGTTTGCCAGCAATGGGTTTAGTGAGAGCGGTCGCCTTAAGGATTGGCTTGTTCACGATGAGTCATACTGCGACGTTTTGGTGATGCAGAAAATTTTTTGAAAAAAATGTGTCTAGACGCTTGTAGAAATCAAAAATGTCTGTACCTTTGTCACCGCAAAACAGCGAGGTGCGTTAGTTCAGCTGGTTAGAATGCCGCCCTGTCACGGCGGAGGTCATGGGTTCGAGTCCCATACGCACCGCACAAAACTGCCCTACAAGCCCTGTAGGGCAGTTCGCTTTTTTAAAAGTGCCTAAATAATGCCTAAGTTTTTTCAGGCCAAGAAAATTAGGCCTCAGTATCCAGTTACGGACTTGAGGCCTTTGAACAATCTCAATAGCGTATAAATACGTCTATTAGCAATCACAAAGATAAGAAAATAATCGGTACCATCTCAGTACCCAGCTATTTTCCGTACCTTTGTATAAACACCATAAAACACAATAGCCATGAACATCAACTTAATCTACCCCCACATTCCGGCCCCATTGGACCGACACATCCCCGGCACTGACATCACCGCCTGCAGACTCCTAAACAACCTCGCAGGGCAGATCAAGCAGCAGCTGCAGCAATCCGCCAAAGACACACCGTCTGCAACGGTCAACATCATCACAGCGCCAATAGAACACCTGATGCGTAAGCTGGCCACCCACGCCCGCACACAGCCCGCATCCTCCAACCTGAACATCATACTCCAGCTGGGTGCCTCCGTCCAGGATGACCGTTGGCATCCAGCCTCCGGCTTTACCGTTACCTGCCAAAAGAGCAATCCTCAGTCAGACCAGCTATCAGACATCCTAATCCTTCAGGCCTCAAGGATCCTGGGCCGCAGCGCAATCGCTAACCAAGCCACCGCCATTTGCCAAAGGGAACACTCCACAGCCCGCCTCTTAGACGTGGCCACAGCACCAACAGTTCTCTCCACCTGCCTCTACATAGACAACGAACATGATGCAGACTTCCTGCGCTCAGGCTCAGGAATCCCCACGCTGGCCATCATCCACGCTCAGGCCATAAGAGAGTATCTAATGCTTATTTGATAAAAAGAGTCCCTTCAAAGCCCTGCTTCCAGTCAGCCCCATCAAAAGAGAACTCATGCATCAGAGCCGGAACATTGTCAAAGTAATAAAGGTATGATCTGGCGTAAATCTCTGAGTAGTCGTTCTCAGTATAGTTGGGGTTGACCCAGGCAGTGAAAGCAGCATAACGCTTCAGAACCGGGGTTGCAAACTCCAGCATCGTAGCTTTGATAGTCTGTGTCAGGTCATCAGGAAGGATTGTCGCTTCATCCTGCAGAAGGCAAACAAGAGTCATTTTCGCAATGGTCTCGGTAATATCCTTCATGTCATCAGAATGGTACAGATACTTCATAGGAGCTTCATTGTCCCTTTTGAAAGTATCTTTAAAAATCTCCATCTCAGGGAGAACTTGGTAAGAACTATTGTATTCCATCAATTATTAAAAAATAATGTGGGTGCCCCCCGAGAGGGTTTCAGGTGTCTGCAACAACCCATACGTACACAACCGGGGGTAACACCCACATTACACGGGTGTCCTTTCCCTAATCGCGTTGTGTACAGGTTCATTAGCTTGCAGACTTCGAAACCCACTTGCGAAAAGCGAAATTCAATAAATATCTATCACACATGAATCACCGGACAAGGGCAGTGATTACGGAACAAATATAGGTAATTCTTGAATATCCCGCCAATACTCAACAAAATCTATTTATCAACCGGAACTTTCCTATTGCACACTTTCCCCGAAAGTGTTACCTTTGCTATCAAAGACTACCACCATGAAGAACAAGAACATCACCATCTTTTTCCCGATGGCCATCATACTTCTGATGACCATCTCCTGCCGCTCCACCAAGCAGATGAGCAGCACCCAGAAGACCATCTCCAGCAGTCTGACACAGACGATGGACAGCGCAGCGCAAAGCATCCTGAACAGACGGAAGACAACCACCCGGATAACCTTTCTTCCGATGCAAACACCCGGGCTCCCCAAACCCGCTGCACCCGATATCGCCCCCGGGCCGATGCCCGCACCCTCCGATATCCCCGCACCAATCCAGGATCTCGCCGCCGCCCTCATCGAGCAGGGAGGAGGCACCATCATCATCACCCAGGAAGAGCAGCTGCAGAACGATACCACCACAGTAACCCATACTGTAACCGATGAACAGACCCAAGATGAATCAGAGAGCAATGAAACACAGTCGCAATCCAACCCGCCCAGAGCTTCACCTTGGATAGACCGCATCTTCTACACCTTCCTGGCGGCCGCCTTCATCATAGTACTGCTACAGGGCAGAACCCGCCAATGACATACCGTTCAAACAATAACACAAAACCATAACAACCATGAAAGCAACAAATTATGCACTTTTACTTATAAAGAGTTTTGAGCAGCTACGCCTCAACTCGTACCTTTGCCCTGCAGGTAAATGGACAATCGGCTATGGCCACACTGATGGCGTCAACCAAGGGATGCTTATCACAGAGAAAACTGCAGACGGTTTCCTGAAGCAAGACATCAAGAAAGCTGAGCAAGCCGTAAATGAAGTGGATGCAGACCTCACCCAGGAACAGTTCGATGCCTTGGTCAGCTTCGTCTTCAACATAGGTGTCCAGGCATTCAGAGTAAGCACTCTGCGCAAGCTCGTTGAGCGTAACCCCAATGACCGAAAGATAGCCGATGAGTTCCGCCGTTGGGTCTATGCCGGAGATAAGAAACTACCCGGACTCATCAAGCGCCGGGAGCAAGAAATCAAACTCTATTACTCATAAACAATGAACAACCATGGAAACACCAATCCTGAATTTGATAACCGACTGCCTGGTACCATTGGTAACGGCAGTAGCAGGCTGGCTTGCCGGCAGCAGAAAGCGCCGCAATGATGCCCTCAAGAGCATGCAAGACTCCATCGACATCCTGAGCACGGAAAATAAGCGCCTCATCGAGGACCTTACAACCGTCAATAGGGAAGTGGTAGCACTTCGTAGAGAGAATGGAGAGCTCAAGACCTCCGTTGATCAACTCTGCAAGGAGAATGTTCAACTAAAGACCGAAGTCCAGGATCTGCGCAAGCAGATGACCCAAGCACCTGCGTAACATCCGATGCTGCGCATCGGTTCCGTCCCGTAACTATCGCCTTTCACGAAAGCCGATAATTACGGGGCGGTCTGATATAACCCCCGGCTTATTTAGGAACCCTACACTCATAAAAAAAAAAAGAGCCTGCATTTCTGCTGGCTCTTCCCGGGTTGCAAGAGCATCCCGACTGTTGTTCGTTTCTGGGAGTGGGCTGTCACAATAAATAACAGCTTATCTCCAGATTAGGGGATGGGTGTGTCGATAGCCGTACAAATATACATCAATTACCTGTAATACCATAAAGACATAAGACGTTATTCTTTCGGCCGATGCCTTCACGACCAATAACCAAGTCTATCAAAACAAAGGGAGGACCCACATTACTGCAGGTCCTCCAAGGCCCCATGGACATCCGCATTGTGTGTCGCTTTTGGGAGAAAGGGCGTCGAATCCGCCACAAATATACATTATCACACCCATATCACCAACCCCCCAAACAAGAATGAGCAGGTCACAAAGCCTGCTCATCCCCACCACAAAGGTGTCGGTTTATAAGTGATTCCGGAACCGATGTTCTCAATACTGATGCAAAGATAGCCGATAATCCCGTATCGGCCACACATTGCTATCTGAAATATAATCGGTATTTTTGTCTCATAAATCCTAATCAATCCAATTAAAGAAGCTTATGAAACGGTATATATTCCTCATTGCAACAATCCTCCTGGTGGTTTCTTGTAAGCAAAGCAGGCTTGCAATAGACGTACGTGAGGTTGACTTTATCAATAAGTCCCATGTCACGCTCAAGGGCTTTGAGGTAGATGCCCAGTGGCCACTGGGCTTGCTTGACATAACGGTAAGCGATTCATTCCTGATAGTCAAGACTCAGGGCAAAGGTCCCCGGATGCATGTCTATTCTGATGATTATGATTATCTGGGCCAATACTGCTTTATAGGGCGTGCCGGTAATGAATTCATTACAGAGGCCAGCATGCCAGCAAAGCAGATATTCAAGACTGCCGATGGCAAAACGCTTATTCCGCTTAAAGACTCTGGCTATGGTCATAAAGTGATGGACCTGCAGCAGTCGTTGAAATCCAAAATTACCGTCATAACCCAGCAGGATGACTTTACAGGTGAAAGGATATTTCCCATCAGTGACGGAAACGTCATTCACACCCTGGGTGTCGATTTCGATTACGTCTTCCTTGATAATGACATAAACCATACCTTTCAGATGTACAATCCGGTGGTAGAGTATGGTAAAGTCCTGATTGAGCCATCATGCGCCGTCATGTATGATACCGTCTGCGTCAAAAGCATAAAGCTCTGGGATCATTTTGACAAGGATGACGAAAATTATATAAATGGCAGATTATACAAGCATCCTGGGCGCAATCTCATAATAGATCCTCTCACAGACATGGATTATATCATCTTCTTTGATTTGGATAATGAAAGGAACTTTGCAATCCATCAGTCCGGTTCCCCTTCATTCGATAACAAACCGGAACCTGAAATAGTGGGAGAATTCAAGCTACCTGATGGCCAGATTATATATGAATATAAACATACGCCCCACTTTATAGGGTTTGCATGCACAGACTCGTTCTTTATGCTTCTGTACTTTGCCGGCGACTACAGCACTCAAGTGCCCGATTCCGATCAAGCCGCCCCTGAACTCCTTATCTTTGACTGGGACGGCAATTTCCTAAAATCAGCAAAAATGGATGTCCGGATAACCAATATAGGATACGATGAAAGGAAACAGATCCTTTACGGAGTAGATTATCCCAACGACCGCATCATCTGCTACGATATGTCCGATTTCATGTCGGATATGTGATTCCGGAACCGATGTTCTTTACCTGTTCTTCTCCCATTCCTGATGCATCCGGTACCACGTCTCACTGTGATACCCAAGTGCCCCAATCTGCCGCGGATGCGCAAGCGGCAGCACCTTCATGGCATTACCGCCAATAACCACGTCACTCTCATTCCCATACCCATATAAATCCACATACTCCTGCAGGCTGGAGTAAGGTATGTCGGCCACTCTCTTCAGGAACTGCTTGATTGGAATGTCACCCAAAAGTACCAATAATCTTGCGTCTGATTCCTCAATCTCCTTCAGTATCTCCTGTGCCCGCTGCGCATCGCAGAAGCTGCTCTTACGCTCAGGCACAGTAACCGGATTCAGATGATATTTGCCGATGTATTCGTTGTAGCATCTCTCGATAGCCTTTTTCTGACCGCTGTTTATCCTGCTCTCCGGCAGCAAGTCACACAACCAGGCATCCTTTCTGCTGAAACCTAATGGAGCAAGGATCTGTTCATCCAGAACCTTGGCCGATGGCCCGTTCAGGTTCTTGCCGGCAGGCGATAGTGTACCAAGCCCTGCAGGAATCTTTATGCGTCCGATGATCTCACGTGCCTCATCCTCATTACCATCCCAGAAGATACGAGGCTCGCTGGCCACAGCCAAAGCCGGGCATTCAACAATACCGTTTCTCATCCAACGTGCATGCACGGCACTCGCATAAACCCCAAGCACAAACACCTTCTTAGGTGTCCTGTCCTCCTGTACAAGCCGATGAAGCTTTTCTCCGAAAGGAAATCTGTAATCCTCCATAGTCCAATGTTTAGAATGTTGCAGGACAAATATAAGCTTATTATCCTAAA
>JAEEGL011736636.1_pt1 | contig 10460 bp, 7 predicted proteins | sample 9134231 | NCBI WGS metagenome assembly JAEEGL01 (sample SAMN16246548, study PRJNA631951) | gut metagenome | biome: gut microbiome; feature: rumen; material: fiber-attached | host: Bos | place: Iran: Karaj | collected 2018-10 | reverse complement strand
TGGATTTCATTGTCGAAGTGGCCGATGTTGCACACGATGGCCTGGTCTTTCATCTTCAGGAGGTGCTCCAAAGTGATCACATCACAGTTACCTGTCGTGGTAACAAAGATGTTTCCTTCCTTGACGGCCTCTTCCATCGTTGTGACCTCGAAGCCTTCCATGGCGGCTTGCAGGGCGCAAATAGGGTCGATTTCGGTGACAAGCACGCGGGCACCGTAGCTCTTCATGGAGTGCGAGCAGCCCTTACCCACCTCGCCGTAGCCACACACGACAACCACCTTACCGGCAATCATCACATCGGTGGCGCGCTTGATACCGTCGGCCAACGACTCGCGGCAGCCATAGAGGTTGTCGAACTTCGACTTGGTCACGGAGTCGTTCACGTTGATGGCAGGCACCAGCAACTCGCCGCGCTCATGCATCTGATACAGACGGTGCACGCCCGTGGTGGTCTCTTCGGAGACGCCCTTCCATCCGGCCACTACGGTATGCCAGAAAGTGGGATTCTCTTTATACGTGGCCTTGATAACACTCATCAACGCGGCCTCTTCGGCGCTGCCTGTGGGTGCGTCAAGGAGTTTCGGATCGTTCTCACAGGCATAGCCCTTGTGGATCAGCAAGGTGGCATCACCGCCATCATCCACAATCAAGTCAGGACCCGTGCCATCGGGGAAGGTGATGGCGCGTTTAGTGCACCACCAATAGTCTTCAAGGGTCTCACCTTTCCAAGCAAAGACCGAAGTACCCGTCTCGGCGATGGCCGCAGCAGCGTGGTCCTGCGTGGAATAGATGTTGCAGCTGCACCAACGTACTTCGGCACCCAATTTGACCAAGGTCTCAATCAGGCAAGCCGTCTGTATGGTCATGTGCAGCGAGCCCATAATCTTTGCGCCTTTCAGCGGCTTCGTGTCGCCATATTTTTTGCGCAGCGACATCAGGCCGGGCATTTCATGTTCAGATACTTCAATTTCTTTGCGACCCCAAGCGGCCAAGTTCATATCGGCCACCAAATAAGGGAGTTTGTTGTCTAAAAGTCTGTTATCCATTGAGTTAAATATTTTGTTTTCGATTTGAAAATGGAGAGGCAAAGATAAACAAAATTCCGACACAAATTAAAAAATGGCAAGATTTGAAATTATTGTGTACTTTTGCCAACAAATACACAACATAAAACAACACTACCATGAATCAACCTCACACCAACATCAACATCAACCCCAACAACAAGAAAATCGGACGCTATATCCTTTGGGGATTTTTAGTGTTCATAGCCATCTTGGTATTCTTCTCTTCATTCTACACCATCCGCTCATCTGAACGTGGCGTGCTTTCCACCTTCGGCAAGATGAGCGACGAGGTGATTGAGGACGGTCTGCACATGAAGATTCCTTTCATCCAGACCATCAAGCGCGTGAACGTACAACAGAAGAAATTTGACGGCAAAGAGGACAGCTATACCCGTGATGTGCAGACCTCGGAGGTGGAATACACCATCAACTATGACTTGGTGCGTGAAAATGTCAGCAAGCTTATGAAGAATGTCGGCGATGACTACCACAACCGTATCGTGGTGCCTTTTATCCGCTCAGCCATGAAAGAGTCGTTCGGCAACTTCGCCGCCACTGAGATTGTGGAGAACCGTGATGCCGTGCGCCGTCAGATAGAGCAGCAGCTACGTCAGGTATTAGACAGCAACTATTTCACGAACGTGCAGTTCCAGCTGGTGAACATCGACTTCGACGACGACTTCGAAACCGCCATCAAGGAGAAACAGGTGGCCGAACAGAACGCCTTGAAGGCCAAAAACGTCACCATCCAAGTGGAGGAACAGGCCAAGCAGACCAAGATTAAGGCTCAGGCCGAAGCCGAAGCCATGAGCATCAAGGCCGCCGCTTTGGAGAGCAACCCCAAGCTGGTGAACTATGAGGCCGTGCAGAAATGGGACGGGAAGATGCCGCAATACATGCTGGGGAACTCCGTACCTTTTATTGATTTGAAATAATACCGTGCAGCCATAAATCCCAAGCCATCACGCATGCCAACGCAGGGATGACATGTCCGCAAATTGTCAATTGTCAATTATCAATTATCAATTGTCAACTAAAACCTAAACTCTCCCATCACCTCAAAACTCCTCCCCGGCATGGCGCGCCAGATGACGTTTTGGTAGTCCTTGTCGGTAAGGTTGTTGCAACGCAACTCAATGCGGAACTTCTTAATTTGCTTACCAATGGTGACATGGTGCAGCACATAAGAAGGCAGGTCGTAGGCGAAAAACTCCTGCGCGTTGTAGGAGGTGCTGCGGCGACCCGTCACTTCCACCGTGTAACTCAAATTCCATGTCTTCCACTGCGTGTTGAGAAAGAAGTTGGCATGGTGACGCGGGATATAGATGAGCTGCTTCCCATTGGTGCCTTGCAAATATGCCTTTTCGCTCTCGTCGGTGGTGACAGTGAAGACGTAGTTGCCCGACAAGGTCACCTTCCAATTTTCCTTGACAAAAGCCGCATCGATGTGGTTTTCGATACCACGCGCAAATACTATAGCCACATTCTCCGGTACCCAGAAACGATAGGCCGTCGGCATCCATTGGATCCAGTTCTTCACATTGGAGAAATAGCCACCTGTGCGCAGGTCGAGCTTGAAGGCTTCTTTTTGCAGGCCGTATTTCACAGCCAGGTCGACGGTGCGACCGTTCTCCGGCAAGAGGTCTGGGTTACCGCCGGGATACCAGTAGAGATCGTTCAGCGATGGGTTACGGTAGTTGTGACTATAGCCCAAGGTGAAGCTCATGGCCTTGTAGAACGGCAGCTGATAGGAGAATGTCGCCGTCGGGAACAGGCCCATAGGCTTGCCATCGGTCCAGTCGTAGCGGGCGGTGAGATTGAGTTGAGCGCAATCGAAGGGCTCACCGCTGATGGCGGTATAGGCCGACATCAGATTGCGCCGCTTCTCCCCTATATAGTTGTTGCTCCTCACCCGCTCATTGTCCCATTGCAACTTGGCTTTCAAGGTCCAGCTCTGATAGAGGTGTTGCTCCAGATTGGCGATTTGGTGCAGGATCAAGGCGTGGTTCTCCGAATTGATGAAAGTGACGGTGTCGTCGGTGACGGGATTGCGCGTCAACAAGAAATAGCGCTGGTTCTCCACGAAGGCTGCCGACTTCAGTTGTAGGCTACCCGTCTCCCAGAAGGTCTTGAAGGAGACGAAGTTACGGGAGAAGTTGTCGCGTGTCCATTCCTCCGAGTTGACGTTGAACACATTGGGCATGATAGGCGGCAAGTTGCGGTTATTCCATTGGTTCCAGGACGATATGGAGATAACGCTCTTCCCCAGTAGCACGCTCATCTCAGGCATCACGCCGTAGTCGACGAAGTCGGCATTGCGCTGCTTCATCTTCTGGTGCGGGATGGTAGCCAAGTTCTCGTATTCGAAGTCGTTGTCCGACGAGTTGCGGTAAGCCTTCACGCGGAAAGAGAACCGTTTACCGTAGTTGCCCACGGTGATGAAGCTGCCTAATGTGTTGAAACTGCCGAAGGTCTGTTTCAAATCCAACAAAAAACCGTCACCGAAATGATGCGTATTGTCGATGTTGACCGCGCCGCCCAAGCCACCACTGTTATTGGAGGTACCGCTGCCCCAGTTGAGGCTGACGTCATCGGCCAAAAACACGGGAATGGTGCTGAAGTCAACCTGCCCAAGACTCGGCGCGTTGAGTTGAAAGCCGTTCCAAAGCACCAAGGTATGGCTGGCTGTCGTGCCACGAAACGAGGCCGTGGAGACGCCGCCTGGACCGTATGTCTTGATGAAGACAGGGCTGTGTTGGATAAGCAAATCCGAAAGACTCGAGGTGCTTTTGGATTGGAGCACGAGGGTGTCGAGCTTACGCGCCACCAAAGGCTTCAAGGTCTCCATCGACTCTTTGTCGCCAATCACCTCGACGGATTGCAGTATAATGGTGTCTTGTGCACAGAGTTCGGCAAACACCATGCTCAGGAGGAAAACGGCAATATTTCGAACGACTTTTTTCATTGCCTGAAAACAGCGGCAAAAATACGGAAAAAAGACAAGAAAATCACCCGAAAACGCTAAGGTTTTCGGGTGATTCAACAAATACATTCAATGCCTAGGCTTCTTAGAGTTTGAAGGTAAGACCGACATTGAACCAGCTCATATAGCCGGTATAGTTCATTTCCACCTCAGCACCCATCTTGGGAGTGAACATGTAACGGGCACCAACAATCTCACCATGTGAGAAATGGGTATAGAGCTTTTCAGCACCCGACCAAGTCTGACAAGCCACACCGGCCATCACACCAGCATGTACTTCGAACTCCTTGGTGATGTTCAGACCGTAAGTGACTCTGGGCATGACTGCGAAATTCGAGTAACGATAGTCGAAGCCAGAATAAGTACGGGAATTGAAGCCTGCATAGGCACCCACAGTGAAATGACCCTTCCACCATGAATCGACCAGAGTGTAGTCGAAGGTGGCGTTGGCTCCAAAGCCAGGATAATAACCAGCATGAATACCAAGAACCTTGGTTCCTTTCGGGTTGGGATCTTCAATAGCTTGAGCTTGGAAACTCACGGCGAGCATCAAGAATGCGAACGCCGACAATGCGAATACTTTCTTCATTTTGATTTGATTTTAGGTGAATAATAAGTTAATAAGGTTATTGCTTCTTTTTTATCATTTCCACATCTTTTTCTTTTTTCTCCTTTTCCTTGACGTCTTGCTGAGGCTTCTGCTTCTCGGCATAGGTCTTTTTCTTGCCTTGCAGCACACCGTTCTTGTAAACGGCCTCGCTCTTCATGGAGCCGTCGGGATAGAAGCTCTCCTGCCGTCCATTGAACTGACCTTGGGAGTATTCGATGGTCATCTTCTTCTGGCCGTCTTCATAGAACCATGTCGTCAGGCCGTCGCGCATGCCGTTCTTGTACTCCGATACTTCCAGGTTACCGCCCTTCTCGTAGCAAAGAATCTGATTGCCATCAAGCTTGCCGTTTTTGTAAGTGTTCAGCTTAGAAAGACGTCCGCCACGGTACCATTCACTGACCTGTCCATCCAGTTCATCATTCTTATATTCAGCCTTTTTCGTGATGGAACCCGTCTTATCAATCTCTACATAGACGCCTTCCATCTTTCCATTGACGAAATTCACGATTTTCTTGGGAAGATAGGTGTTGCTGTTGAAATACTCAAACCAGGTGCCGACCTTCTGGCCGTTCTGGACCATGCCTTGAATGGTGCATTCGTAGGAAGAAGTGGTAAACATGCCATCCTTGGCTTTTGTAACGTCCACAGTCTCGATGGTCTGTGCAAACAAAGGCATGGAAAACAATGCCATTGCAATAATAATCAAAGTTTTACGCATTTTTCTATTCTTTAATGATTGTACAAAAGTATAAAATCCGGGACAAATGAGTGCAATTTTCATGCAAAATTCTCATTTTTGCAGAAAATTTCAAGTTCTATGAAGAAAATCGAAGTAAAGAATTTTAAGCTCTACACCACGGCGGTCATCAGCATCGAGTGGAAACAGGAACTCCTCAACGTCAACCTTGACCTCGCCATGATGCTCAAGATGATGCGCATGGAAGGCCTCACCGAAGCCGACATCGAGCGTTACAGCAAAAACAGCCAACCCATCCCCTTCAAGAAGGTGACGCTCATCCTCTTCCAGGACGACGACAAGCCCGGACAATACTACACGGACGAATCGTTTTGTGAAGACGACGACCCGACGGTGTTCTACGTTGAGATCAAAGAATAATGCTTTTGTCCACTATGGCTTATGACAATGGCCTATGGCTGTCCCCTCGTTAGGGCAAGCTATAGGCCATATGCCATGAGCCATAGTCAATCAATGCAGGCTCTTAATATATTCATCAATCGCCTTGGCGGCCTTCTTGCCGGCACCCATGGCGAGGATGACCGTGGCAGCACCACTCACCGCATCGCCACCAGCGAAGATGCCGGGACGTGAGGTCGTGCCCACCTCGTCAGCCACAATGCAACCCTTCCTGTTCAGGTCGAGGTTGCGGGTTGTGCTGCCAATCAGCGGGTTCGGTGAAGTACCGAGAGCCATGACAATCATGTCGACATCGAGGATGAACTCTGAACCTGGCACCGGGACAGGGCTACGACGACCCGAAGCATCGGGCTCGCCCAGTTCGCATTTCACGCACTTGAAGCCTTTCACCCAGCCGTTTTCATCACCCAACACTTCGACAGGAGCCGTCAGCAGGTCGAAGAGCACGCCTTCTTCCTTGGCATGGTGCACCTCCTCCACTCTCGCAGGCAGCTCGGCCTCGGAACGGCGGTAGACGATATGCACCTCGGCACCGAGACGCAAGGCGGTACGCGCGGCATCCATGGCCACGTTACCACCACCGACCACGGCGACCTTCTTACCCACGAAGTTCGGGGTCTCATAGCCTTCCTTATAGGCGAAGAGCAGGTTGTTACGGGTCAGGAACTCGTTAGCCGAGACGACACCGCAGAGGTTCTCGCCAGGCACATTGAGCATCATCGGGAAACCGGCACCCGAGCCTACGAAGACAGCCTCAAAGCCCTCGCGGTGCATCAGCTCATCGATGGTGATGGTGCGACCCACGACCACGTCTTTTTCAAACTTAGCACCCAAGCGGCGCACGCTCTCCACTTCCTTCTTTACGACGGTGTCCTTTGGCAGACGGAACGACGGTATACCATACATCAACACGCCACCCATCTCGTGTAAGGCCTCGAAGATGGTGACGTCGTAACCCATCGAGAGCAAGTCCTTGGCGCAGGTCAGTCCAGAAGGACCACTACCGATGATGGCCACCTTATGACCATTCGGTATGCTCTGACTGTCGAAATGCAGGTCGTGCTCGATGGCATAGTCACCGACGAAACGCTCCAGCTTGCCGATGGCGATAGGCTCAAACTTCTTGCCCATCACGCAGCTACCCTCGCACTGGGTCTCCTGCGGGCACACACGGCCGCAGACAGCAGGCAATGCCGAGTCACAGCTGATGACACCAGCAGCGCCTTCGAAATCGCCTTGGGCGACACGGGCGATGAATCCTGGAATGTTGACGTTGACGGGGCAATGTGCCACACACTGCGGGTTCTTACAGTTGAGGCAGCGCTGTGCCTCCATCATAGCCATCTCGGCCGAATAGCCCAAACAGACCTCGTCGAAGTTGTGGGCACGAATCTCAGGCTTCTGCTCTGGCACCGGCACACGTTTCTTCTTGTCGAAGGTCTCTTCGCTGATGCCGCCGATATGGCACTCGTGGCCTTCGGCCTTCTCCTCATTTTGGAGTTGTTTGCGCGTCACCACGTTGTTGTACATGGCCTGACGTTTCATGGCCTCGTCGAAGTCGACATCACGGCCCAAGAACTCAGGACCGTCGATGCAGGTGAACTTGGTCTTACCGCCGATGCTCACACGGCAGGCACCACACATGCCTGTACCGTCGACCATAATCGAGTTGAGCGAGACCGTGCAACGGATACCCAACTCCTCGCAGGTCTTGGTGGCGAATTTCATCATGATCATGGGACCGATGGCGACGGCCTCGTCATACTGCTTACCGCTTTCGACCAGCTGGCGCAGCACGTCGGTCACCAAGCCTTTACGTCCCGTGGAGCCATCGTCGGAGGTGACATACAGGTTACTGACTTCAGCCAATTCCTTTTCGAAAATGAGCAGGTCCTTAGTACGGGCACCGATGATACAGTCGGCAGTGGCACCATGGTCGTTCAGCCACTTCACCTGGGGATAAATCGGGGCGATGCCCACACCGCCGCCGATGAAGACGAACGAGCGCTTACGCAGTTCCTCAGCCGTCATTGTGGCAAACTCGGAGGGCTTACCCAGAGGACCGACAATGTCCGCGAAGCGGTCGCCTTCCTTGTACTCAGCCATCTTCTTGGTAGATTCACCGATGGCTTTGAACACGATGGTCACCGTTCCTCTGACACGATGGTAGTCACTGATGGTCAACGGAATACGCTCAGAGTTCTCTTCCATCTTGACGATAAGGAACTGACCCGGTAGGGCCGAATGGGCGATACGCGGCGCATAGACATCCATGAGGTAAGTCTCAGCCGCGAAGGTTTCTTTGTGTAAGATTTCAAACATAATCTATGGAATATTGAGTTAGTTTTCGTGAAAAATCCTTGCAAAGATAGGAATTTTCATAAATGCAAGCAAAAAGAGAAAAAATAAGAGCAAAAAAAGCCTCGGGTTTCCCCGAGGCTCCAATTTATTAAACCATGAACAATCTCTTATTTTCCGTCCAAAGCCTTCACCTCTTCCATCATGTTGAGCTTCACGTAGATGGAGCGCAGCACGTTCTTCACGTCGTCGGAGGGCTGGGCATCGTAGGCCTGTTGCAGGTAAGGAAGACCCGTACGGAGCAGCTCGTTGGCTTGCTCGATCAGACCATTGTATTCTTCTTGTTCCTTCTTCGAGAAACCGGTGATTTCGTTGGCTTGCTCGATGTACTTGTTGGCCATGCCAGTGTAGAGCACGCCGATGTTGTAGATGGCATCATAGTAGTCCGGCTTAATGGCGAGGGCGTCCTCGTAGAACTTGCGGGCCTTGTCGGTGTCGTACACATCCTTGTTGTTCTCATCGCCGTAGATGGTGCCGAGCACGAAGAGCAGTTGGGCGTTTTCGGGATCGAGCTCGCGGAGTCTGTTGAGGTCTTCAACGGCTTCGGCGCCTCTGCCTTCCTTCAGGTAGGCGTTGACCTTTTCGAGAATCAGGTTGGCATCGCCAGGGTTGATGGCCAGACCTTCGTTGATCATCTGCATGGCCTTCTCGCTGTTGCCCATGCCGTTATAGCAGGCGGCGAGGTGCTTGTAGACATCCACGCCTTCGGTGCCGTTGTTCTTCACCTCAGTGAAATACTCGAGAGCCGTGTTGTAGTCCTCGGCACGGAGAGCAGAAGTGGCGGCGAAGTTCAGCATGTCGTTGGCATCGGGGCTACCGAGTGATTTGGCAATGTCGTAAGCCTTCTTGAACATAGGAGCGGCTTCGGCGAACTTGCCCGTGTTGTAGTCATCGGCACCTTTTGTATAATAGGTGTTCATGACATTACCCACGCGCTGATATATCTCCTGCTTGTTATCATTCAGGAAATCAGGGTTCTTCATGCAGTTCATCAGCGATTCGTAGACAATCTCCAAAGCGTTGGGAGCCTGAGCTTTCAGGTTCTCGTCATCGGATTGGATGATGTTCTGGTAGATAGCGGCGCGATACAACCAAGCCTGGCTTTGGTCGTTGGGCTTCATACCGGCAAACTGTTCGTGGTTGACGCACTTCTCAATGGCGGTCATAGCCTTGGCATATTGGCCGTTCTTGTTGTACATGTAAGCGTCAGTTCTGTCTTTCTTTTGGGCCATCATCACGTTGGCGGTGAGGAGGACGGCCAGCAAAATCATAACTTTTTTCATTTTTTCAAGTATTTTAAGTTTGACAATTTTCGTATTTATCTTTTTCCTTACAATTATTGTTCCAAAGTGGTTTCGTCTTCCGATTTGGGCGTTTCAGTAGGCTCAACAGTGCCGTCGGTCGGCCCTTCGACTCCTTCGACAGGTTCAGAAACCGTCTCAAGGGCATCGGTCTCTTCAGGCTCTTCCTCATGCGCCACCTTGGTGACAGCAGCAATCTCGTCGGTGCCACGCAAGTCGATGAGCTTCACACCCTGAGTGGCGCGCCCCATCACACGCAGCTTGCTGACAGCCATTCTAATCACAATACCCGACTTGTTGATGATCATCAGGTCTTCGTCGTCGGTGACACCCTTGATGGCGATGAGATCGCCGGTCTTGTCAGTGATATTCAAAGTCTTCACACCCTTGGCACCACGGTTGGTGATGCGATAGTCATCGATGTCGGAACGTTTGCCGAAGCCCTTCTCCGAGACCACCAAGACGGTCTGCTGCGGGTCATCGATGCACACCATGCCGATGACTTCGTCCTCAGGCGAAGCCAAGGTAATGGCTTTCACACCCGTGGCGGTACGGCCCATCGGGCGGACGGTCTGCTCGTTGAAGCGGACAGCCTTGCCCGAACGCACAGCCATCAGCACCTCGTCGTTACCGCTGGTGAGGCAAGCCTCCAGCAACTGGTCGTCCTCACGGATATTGACGGCGATGATACCGTTTTGGCGCACATTCTTATAGGCAGCCAGGTTGGTCTTCTTGATGATACCCTTCTTGGTGCAGAGGATAATGTAGTTGTTCTCGAGATACTCCTCGTCGCTCATACTCTTCACGTTGAGGTAGGCCATCACCTTGTTGTCCTTGTCGATCGGGATCAGGTTCTGGATGGCGCGACCCTTGCTGTTCTTGCCCTCTTCGGGGATCTCGAAGGCACGCAGTTTATAGCACTTGCCTTGCTCGGTGAAGAAGAGCAGGTGGTTGTGGTTGGTGGCCGTGAAGATGTGTTCGATGA
>JAEEGL011615300.1_pt1 | contig 10460 bp, 9 predicted proteins | sample 9134231 | NCBI WGS metagenome assembly JAEEGL01 (sample SAMN16246548, study PRJNA631951) | gut metagenome | biome: gut microbiome; feature: rumen; material: fiber-attached | host: Bos | place: Iran: Karaj | collected 2018-10 | reverse complement strand
TGAAGATATTGGTTTTGAACTGCGGAAGTAGCAGTATTAAGTATAAGCTCTTTGAGATGGAGAGCAAGGCAGTGATGGCACAAGGAGGAATCGAGAAGATCGGTTTACCGGATTCGTTCCTGCAAGTGAAATTACCGAACGGTGAGAAGGTGAAGTTCGAGAAACCGATGCCGGAACATACCGTAGGTATCGAGTTGATCTTGGAGAAGCTGGTGGACCCGGAGATCGGTTGCATCAAGGACCTGAAAGAGATCAATGCAGTCGGACACCGTGTAGTCCATGGAGGAGAGAAGTTCAACAAGTCGGTGCTGATCACTCCGGAGGTAAAGGAGATGATCATCAAGTGCGTAGAACTGGCTCCGCTGCACAACCCTGCTAACCTGAAGGGTATTGATGCGATCGAGAAGATTCTGCCGGGTGTACCGCAAGTGGCTGTATTCGACACAGCATTCCATCAGACGATGCCGGACTACGCATACATGTACGCACTGCCGTACGAGTTGTACGAGAAATATGCGATTCGCCGCTACGGTTTCCACGGCACAAGTCACCGCTACGTGAGTGCACGTGTGTGTGAGTTCTTAGGCGTAGATCCAAAGAAACAGAAGATCGTAACCGCTCATATCGGAGGCGGCGGCAGTTGTGCCGCTGTGCTGAACGGCCAGTGTGTGGATACGTCGATGGGTCTGACGCCGGTAGAGGGTCTGGTGATGGGTACCCGCGCCGGTGACCTGGATCTGGGTGCGGCTACGTTCATCATGGACAAGGAGCATCTGAGCACCGCTGAGTTCAATAACCTGGTGAATAAGAAATCCGGTTTGCTGGGCGTGAGCGGTGTATCGAGCGACTGCCGTGATATCGAGGCAGCTATCAATGCCGGTAACAAACGTGCAGATTTGGCACGTAAGATGTTCATCTACCGTGTAATCAAGTACATCGGTGCGTATGCAGCTGCGATGAACGGAATTGATATCCTGGTGTTCACCGCCGGCATCGGAGAGAACGATCCGTATATCCGCGCAGAGGTGATGAAGGGCCTGGCTTATCTGGGTATCGAAGTAGATGACGAAGCGAACAAAGTACGCGGCGAAGAGCGTATCATCAGCAAGAAGGGCAGCAAAGTGACCGTTTGCCTGATTCCGACCGATGAGGAGCTGATGATTGCTTCGGATACCGAAGCTCTCATTTGAGATTTCAAATTTCAAATTTATGATTTTTGATTTCAAATTTCAAATTTTACCATTAGAAAAACACACAAACATAGAATGAATAACAAACCGATTATTTATCAGCTCTTCCCGCGCTGGTTCACCAATTATAACGAGACGCGCAAGCGTTGCGGAACACGCGAGGAGAACGGATGCGGACGATTTGTGGATATCAACGAGCGTGCACTCAAGTCTATTGTGGACTTGGGTGCCACGCATGTTTGGTACACAGGAATCATCCGTCATGCGACTGCACAATACAACCACCCGGCGATTACCAAAGGCTTGGCCGGCTCTCCGTACGCGATTACGGACTACTACGATGTAGATCCGGATCTGGCGAAGAACGAAGCCAAGCGAATGGAGGAGTTCGAGGCCTTGGTCAAACGGACCCATGAGGCAGGTATGGACGTGCTCATTGATTTTGTACCGAACCATGTGAGCCGCGAATACAAGAGCGTGTGCAAGCCGAAAGGCGTAGAAGACTTAGGCGAGACCGATCATCCCGAGTGGGCATTCTCTCCGCTGAATAATTTTTATTATATCCCGGGGGAAAAGTTCACGATGGACAAGGACCTGCAGGGTTATGAGGAGTTCCCGGCCAAGGTGACGGGTAATGACTGTTTCACGAGTCACCCGGGCGAGAACGATTGGTACGAGACGGTGAAGTTGAACTACGGCGTGTTCTACCAAGGCGGCCGTGAGAAGCAGTTTGATCCGATTCCTAACACATGGGTTAAGATGCGCGATATTCTGCTTTTCTGGGCAGGTAAGGGCATTGACGGCGTCCGCGTGGACATGGCGGAGATGGTTCCGGTTGAGTTCTTCGCTTGGGCGATTGCGCAGGTGAAGAAGAAACATAAGAAGTTCATTTTCATCGGCGAATGCTACGATCCGAATCAGTACGATGCTTATCTGGCGGCTGGGTTTGACTACCTGTACGACAAAGTGGGCATGTACGACTACCTGCGCGGTGTAACCAGTAAGGGTTGGCCGGCAGAGGGTATCACGCGGCAGTGGATGCAACACGGCGACGAGCGGTTGAGGCATATGCTCTATTTCCTGGAAAACCACGACGAGCAACGTCTGGCGAGTGGCTTCTTCTGCGGTGACGGCCGTTGTGCCGAGCCGGCGATGATCGTTGCAGCGACGCTGAACCAATGTCCGGTGATGATCTACTCCGGTCAGGAGTTAGGCGAGCGCGGCATGGATATGGAAGGGTTCTCGGGTATCGACGGCCGCACGACGATCTTTGACTACTGGGGCGTGAAGAGTATGCAGAAATGGACCAACAAGGGTAAGTTCGACGGTGCCAAGATGAGCGATGACCAGCGTGAGTTGCGCGCGTTTTACCAACGTCTGCTGACGTTGGCGCGGGACGACAAGGCGATTCAGAAAGGTCAGATGTACGATATCACGTACGCGCAAGGCGAAGGGTTTGACAAACAGCAGCACTATGCGTTCATTCGTCATATCAAAGGCGAGACGCTGCTGGTGATCGTCAATTTCCACGACCGCGAGCAACATATCCACGTGCGTCTGCCGAACGATGCGTTCGTTTATCTGGGCATGGAAGGTAAGGCGAATGCAACGGCGACCGACCTGCTGACCGGCGATAAGCAAGCGCTGGCGTTTGTTCCGGACGGCATGGTTGAGGTGACGCTGCAAGCGTGGAAAGGGATGATTTTGAAAATCCGGTGATTTTCAAAATATTTGTGATTTGTGATTTCAAATTTCTTATCTCGCTTTGCTCGAACGATTATTCGTGAACGAATTTTCAAATTTAGGATTTAAGATTTTAGATTTTGGAGAAGTTTAAGGACATAATGAAGCTGGTGAGGTGGAGCAATGTGCTGTTCCTCATTGTGCTGGTGTGGGTGATGGAGAAATGGGTAGCGACGCCGATATTGAACCAAGCGCTCTTCGGCGAGCAGTTACCCTGGTATATCCTGGTGCTGATCATTGCTGCAACGGCGCTGATTGCGGCCGGCGGGTACGTCGTGAATGACTATTTCGACGTGAAGATCGACCGTATCAACCGTCCGGACGAGGTGATCGTAACACGCTCTATCAGTAAGCCTGCCGCGATGCGGTTGAGTTGGATACTGAGCGGTACGGGCATCGTTTGCGGAATCGCGGTTGCGGTGTTGCTGCGCAGCCTGACGCTGGGAATCCTGTTTGTGATGGTTCCGGGGCTACTGTGGTTCTACTCCAGTAGTTACAAACGGCTGTTCATGATTGGTAACCTGACGATTGCGCTGTTAGCCGGTCTGGTTCCGCTGACGGTTGCGATAGCTAATGTGGCGATTCTGAACCTCCGATACGCTGTTGTTATGCCCTACACTACGCTGGGTAATGACCTGTATATCTGGTTAGGCGGTTTTGCGGTGTTTGCGTTCCTACTGACGTGGATACGCGAGATCATCAAGGACATGCAGGACCAGATGGGTGACCGCGAACTGGAGTGCCACTCGATGCCGGTTGTATGGGGTGAGACATGGACGAAGGTGTTTGTGACCGTGCTGATTGTCGGCACGATTGCGCTGATCGGACATGTGTGGTATCATCTGCTGCCGTTCGACATCAGTTGGAGAAGCCTCAGCACACGGTATATTGTATTGGGAATTCTTATTCCGCTGCTGAGTGCCATTTGGTTACTGTGGGCAGCGAAGATTCCGAGCGACTACAAGACCTGCCAGCAAGTGATCAAGTTCACGATGCTGATCGGAATGCTGTACAGTTTCGTTATCCTGCGGATGCTCGCATAACGAAAGAGTTAGATAGTTAGGGAATGAGAGGCTTAGAAGAGGCCTCTCATTTTTAATTGCTCGTACACTTTGTGTACGGGGAAACCCATGACGTTGAAGTAAGAGCCGTTCATGGCAGTACAAGCGATGTACCCTATCCATTCCTGCACCCCGTAAGCGCCGGCTTTGTCCAGCGGGCGGTATTGGGTGACGTAATGACGGATCTCTTCGTCGGTCAGTTCTTTGAAGGTGACGTCGGTCTTATCGACTATTGTTGAGATCTCGAGATTTCGAGATGTCGAGGCATCGAGATGCGCAAAGGTGACGGCAGTGTAGACCTGATGGGTCTTGCCGCTGAGGAGTCGAAGCATGGTGATTGCCTCGGCTTCGTCATGGGGTTTGCCGAGCATCTGACCGTCCAGCCATACGATGGTGTCGGCTGTGATGAGCAACTGGTCGGGTTGGAGTTGGGGCGCGTACGCTTGCGCTTTCGCGCGCGATATATAATAAGGAATGTCTCCGGCCTTCAGACCCGCAGGATAGGTCTCATCGGCGTCGATGTTAATCGCCGTAAAAGGCAGGTCGAGACCTGCCATTAATTCTCTTCGACGAGGGCTTTGGGAGCCTAAAATTATTTGACATTGGCTATTAGCCATTAGCTGTTAGCTTTTTTGAGGTCAACAATTATCAACAATTAACCAACAATTCTTAGAAGAGATCGAGTTGGGTGTCGACGGGTTTCTCGAAGGTCATGGGGACACCGTCGATATCTATTTCATGCGAGGCATCGAGATCTCGAGACTCCGAGACTTCGAGAGGCTCTTCGGGAGTTTCTTCCTCTTCCGGTTCAGGCTCCGGCTCGGGGGTGATATCTTCGATGGAAGCGACATCGAGTGTGGTGACGCGTTTGCCTTTGGCTTTGGCAGATTTCTCGTCGATGAATTCGGACATGAGAATCTCCAATGCAGGTTTGGCCTCATCGGTGAAGTTAATGCGGAAGGTCGCCTCCTCGCGGTCAGACAGCACTTCGATGCGCGAGTCTTTGTCGTCGCCCAGCATGGATTGGATCTTCGCCTGTGCGTCATCAAGTTTGAATCGTTTACCGTAGAAGTACTTGAGTTCGCCGTTCCATTGGATGAGCGACCATACTTTCTCCGGGTCCCACTTCTCTATGCGCAGGATGTTATCATCGAAGTGCGCAGTGAGGTCGTAGGAGGTCGTGTAGTAGGTGCCGTCGTTGTTGATGACGAGGATACGCTCTTCGTCGAAGAACTCGCCGAGGTAGGTACCATGCTCGTCGTAGTTGATACGGAGCACGTCAGCATCGAACCACACTTTGCGTCCACCGATGGTAGAATGGCCCTTCTCTTTGAGCGTAATGGATTTGACTTCAAATTTGGTGAGCACGTTTCCTCGCGCAGTGCGGGACTTGACCGCCAGTTCGGACAGATCTTTGCACACCTCCAGTTTCTTAAGGTGCAGAGCGGGTTTGAGGGTCACTTTGATTACCTCTGCCTCGCCGTTGGGGTTGGCCGTGAAATAGACTATTCTGGAACCCGGTTTACCTTGTGTAAGGTCGTACTCTTTGTCTTTCGCCACACCGGTGACGTTGAAGCGCTTCATGTAATAGATGCCCTTCTTGCCGTCGCGGTAAACGACGTTGTAGACGGTGCGTTCGTCTCCGCGCTGGAAGACCGCGATATGGAGGATGTCCGTACCAACGAAGAGTTTCTCTGCCACTTTCATCACCTTGTACTTACCATCCTTGTGGAAGACGATGATGTCGTCGATATCGGAGCAGTTAAAGAGGAACTCATCTTTCTTGAGTCCTGTACCGACGAATCCTTCCTCGCGGTTGATGTAGAGTTTTTCGTTGTTCTCCACCACCGCTTTGACGTTGATGGCGCCGAAGTTACGCACCTCGGTACGACGCGGATAGGCCTCACCGTATTTGGTTTTGAGCATCTCAAACCACGATATCGTGTAGTCGGTGAGGTGGTTGAGGTTCTTGACGCAGGCTTTGATTTTCTTCTCCAGATCCTTCATCAGTTCGTCTGCTTTCTTGGCATCGAACTTGGTGATACGGATCATTCGGATCTCGAACAGTTTCTCGATATCCTCGGTGCGTACCTCGCGGATGAGTTGTGGTTTGAAGGGTGTGAGGGCTTCATCGACAAAGGCGATCAGTTTCTCTTTGTCGGGCGCGTTCTCGTAGCCTTCCTGCTTATAGATGCGGTTCTCGATGAAGATCTTCTCCAGCGAAGTGTAGAAATACTTCTCTTCGAGTTCGGCTTTCTCGATCTCCAGTTCCCATTTGAGCAGGGCTTTGGTGTTATCGGTCGAGAGTTTGAGCAGGTTGCTGACGGAGGTGAAGATCGGTTTTTTGTTCTCCACGACGCAGCAGTTGGGCGAGATATTGATCTCGCAGTCGGTGAAGGCGTAGAGCGCATCAATTGCCTTGTCGGAAGAGGATCCCGGCGCCAGTTGTACGACGATTCGGGCCGTGTCTGCCGTGAAGTCGTCGATCTTACGGATCTTGATTTTGCCTTTCTGGTTGGCTTTGAGAATGGTCTCGATGATCTTGGAGGTCGTTGTGCCGAAGGGTATCTCGGTGATGATGAGCGTCTTGTTGTCGTCCGCTTTCTGGATACGGGCACGGATTTTCACTACCCCACCTCGTTCGCCGTCGTTGTAACGGGTAACATCGATGACGCCCCCTGTCGGGAAATCCGGATAAAGTTGGAAGTCCTGATTGCGCAGGTAGGCCAGTGCCGCATCGCAGAGTTCGTTGAAATTATGCGGCAGGATCTTGGAATTGAGTCCGACTGCAATTCCCTCCACTCCTTGTGCCAATAGTAAGGGAAACTTAACCGGCAGATGGATCGGTTCGTTTTTACGACCATCGTAGGACTTCATCCACTCGGTCGTTTTGGCATTGAAGACCGTCTCGAGTGCAAATTTGGAGAGGCGAGCCTCGATATAACGAGGTGCAGCTGCGCCGTCTCCTGTGAGGATATTACCCCAGTTACCCTGGCAGTCAATGAGCAGATCTTTCTGACCGAGCTGGACGAGTGCGTCTCCGATGGACGCATCTCCGTGCGGGTGGTACTGCATCGTCTGGCCGACGATGTTCGCCACCTTATTATACTTGCCGTCATCAACCGTCTTCATGGCATGCAGAATACGGCGTTGGACGGGCTTTAGTCCGTCCTCCACAGCAGGCACAGCACGCTCGAGTATCACATACGACGCATAGTCCAAGAACCAATCTTGGTACATGCCCGTAAGATGATACTTCACAGCATCATTGAAACCACCTTGGGCAGCCATCCGTTAGTCAATCGCTTTGTTGATGAAGATATAAGACAGGACACCAACTACCTCCAGAACGATGGAAGCGATCAGCAGTCCGTTCTCCGGCAGCGCAAACTTGTACACAACGAGGCACACAACACCCAAAAGCAGGACAAATACCCCTAAATACTTCAATAAAGATTTCATAAAATAAACGCGTTTTTCAAAATCGGCTGCAAAGTTACAAAAAATTTTGCACATATGCAAGCATAAAATGATTTTTTATCGCTGAAAGCGGTAAATTCCTCCGGGAAGTGAGCGAACGAGGCCTTGGAGTTCGAGCATAAGCATTTCGGAAGCGACTGTTTCGTAGGGCAGATCGGTCTCCATAACGAGGAAATTGATGTTGAGTCCTTCCTCCGCTTCCTGCAGTTTGTCAAGCAGGGTCTGTTGGGTAGGCGATAGGTCGGCCAACAGTCCGACGAGAGCAGTCTGAACCGGTTGAGCGGTTGTATTTTTGGTTTTCCAGCCCATAAAGGTGATGAGGTCATCCGCACAGGTAATGAGATGCGCTTTGTCGGAGCGGATGAGGTTGTTGCAGCCCTGTGAGGAGGCATCCTCAGGCCGTCCGGGGAAGGTGAACAGTTCGCGTGCATAGTCCACGGCCATGTTGGCTGTGACGAGGCTTCCGCCGCGCTCTTTGCTCTCGACAACTACGGTCGCGTCGGAGAGGCCGGCGATGATCCGGTTGCGTTGCAGGAAGTTTTTCGGCAGGGGGTCCGTACCGGACGGGAACTCGGTGAGCAGGCCGCCGTTCATTAAGGAAGAGACGGCCTCTGCGCGGTGCTGGTAGGGATAGATGCGGTCCAAGCCGTGGGCCGGAATGATGAGTGTCGGAACTCCGAATTCGATTGCTGCCCGATGGGCGGCGATATCGATGCCGTACGCTCCTCCGCTGACGATGGTGAGTTGCTCAAGCCGTTCGTGCAGTTCGCGTACGAGTTTGCGTGTGATCTCTTTGCCGTGCTCGGTAGGACGACGTGTGCCGACGATGCTCACGAAATGTCCGGCAGAGGGTTCGATGTTGCCTTTTCCGTAGAGGACGAGCGGTTTGTCGGGACACTGACGCAAGCGATAGGGATAGTCATCATTGGCCAGGGTCCACACGCGTATGCCGTGCGCATGAATCCACTCCAGTTCTTGTCCTGCCCGCGCCCAACACTCCTTCATTTGGGGTTCGTTGAGATGATGCCACGCTTCCTGTGCCGAGCCGTAATGGTCGACTAAAGCCAACGATTTCCGCAGTCTGTTGCGGAAAAGGAAGGAGAGAGCTATGTCAAATTGGGGATTTGACAATTGGTGATTGGTGATTTAAGATTTTTTGGGTTTGCTTCTCAGTTGACGCCAACTGTAGTATAAAAAGGCTATGAGGAGTACTCCGATGATGGCACCGAGGCAGTCGGCATAGACATCTGCCAGTTCACCGGTCCGGGAGACCGTACAGAAATGCTGGAGCAGTTCCAAAAGAATGCCGTAGAGGGTAGCGGCGAGGACGACGCGCACGTAGGTACGAATCTGCGTGCGGCGGATCAGGACACAGCCGCCCATCGTCGCAGCTGAGAGCAGCGAGTACATCAAGCCATGCAGCACTTTGTCGCTCATGGTGAGTTGCGGTGCGAGGACCGGGTTCTCCCAGAGGCTGAGCACGGCTATTCCTACCGCCACGAGGACGGCAGGAACAAAGGCCATATAGGATTTTTTAGTTGCGATCGGACAAGTGTATTTTCGTTCCGTAACATAAATCTCCCGCATCGCCCAAACCGGGAACGATGTATTTCTTCTCGTTCAGGATGGGGTCAATAGCTGCGCACCAGACGGTGATGTCCGGGCTGTCGTTGAGGGACTTGCGCAAGCAGTCAATAGCCTGCGGTGTCGCGATCGTGCAGCAGAGGTGCGTGTGCTTGGGTTTGCCATGACGAAGGAGAGCGAGGTAGCCCACCTCCATCGACATACCGGTAGCCAGCATCGGATCGGCAATAATGAGCGTTTTGCCATCAATTGCCGGAGCGGCCATGTACTCAGCCACGATCTCGAGTTCGCCCTCTTTGTTAACACGGCGGTAGGCACTCAGGAAGGCGTTCTCCGCGTTGTCAAACACATTGAGGAAGCCTTGGTGGAGCGGCATGCCGGCTCGCAGGATAGTGGCCAGAACGAGCGGTTCCGCGATCGTGTTGACGGTAGCAGTAGCCAGAGGTGTCTGCACCTCAACCGGCTCGTACGACAAGCTCTTACTCAGTTCGATAGCCATCACTTCGCCGATACGCTCAATGTTACGGCGAAAGCGCATGCTGTCTTTCTGGATATTGATATCGCGGATCTCGCGCAAGTATTGGTTGAGCACGCTGTTGTGCTCCGATAGATTGATGACTTGCATTCGATGAGTGAATTAGGGAGTTAGGGAATTAGAGAATTAGATGTTATTGCATCGATTTAGCGGCTTTCTGCTCAGCTTTGAGGATAGCCAGACGCTCTTTGTATTGCGCTTTGAGGGTAGCCAAACGGGTTGCTTTATCCTCTATCTCGCGCATGAAAGCGATAAGGTTGGTTTGGCTATTCTGCAGCACGGACTCGAGGTCGGAGATGGCGCGTGTACGCTCTGCTATCTCGCGCAGTTCGTAGCCCAGTTCTTTCTGCTGCTGCTCGAGTAACTGGCTGTAGTTCTGTTTGTTTGCTTCGTTGAGTGCTTTCTGTTTGTTGAGTGCACGCTGCTGTTTCTCTACGATCTTCTGCATGGATTTGATCTCCGACTCCTCTTTGGCATACAGTTTCTTGAGGGATGCGGACATTTTGGTCGCCTCTTTGATGGCATTCTCCATCTCCTTGGCATGTGCCTGCTCGGACTTCAGCTCTGCTTCCGCCTGTTTGATTTCCTCATTGTTACGCGCCAATTGCTGTGCCACGACATCAAGCGATGCGCGGTACATCGTCGGCTCCGTTTGATACAACGTACGCAGCGAATCCAGTTTCACCTCTGCAATTTGGATGTTAAGCGGAGTCACATGCTGCGCCATCATCACCATACTCATAGCCATAAAGGCCATCACAAATAGTTTTCTCATAACGTTTAATTTAAAAAACGCTGCAAAGATACTACAAAATTTGCATATATGCAAAAAAAAGTGTAACTTTGCAGCGTTTTTATTAATTTGAG
>JAEEGL011193461.1_pt1 | contig 10460 bp, 7 predicted proteins | sample 9134231 | NCBI WGS metagenome assembly JAEEGL01 (sample SAMN16246548, study PRJNA631951) | gut metagenome | biome: gut microbiome; feature: rumen; material: fiber-attached | host: Bos | place: Iran: Karaj | collected 2018-10 | reverse complement strand
TACAGGCTGACCATAGCTTGTATTTAGCACAGTAGTGATGTCTGTAAAATAGCACTTCTTAAGGTCATCAACACTTCCTGCTCTCATTTTAAAGCCATTTGATGTAAGTGTAGTACCTGTGTTGATACGTGACACTTGAATTTTACCAGATGCTGGATCACCTGGGGTATCAGGGAAAGGAATAGCCTCGCAAGTACCTGTGGACCATGCGATGAAGTCATACTGTTCTGTACTAAAGTCCCAGAATTTTATAGACTGAGTTTTAGCAACTTTTTCACCACTTCCGTGGAGTGCAGTCCAGGTCGCAGCACTCATGCGATCTGCGATACCAGTCTGCTTACCAAAATATTCCCAGTTGTTGGTGTTAGACTCTGTTGTAGCAGCAGTATTGGCAGTATAGCCAACGAGGTAGTTGTCGAATACTATGTCTAAAGAAGGTGTGCCAGTTTCTTCCTTGCCCTTGGTTCCTTCTACTACGAACATACCGCCAAGCTTTTCGGCAGCAGTAGCACCTACAAGTTCACCGGCACGGGTTGTACCCTGAACCTTGTAGTCGAAGCGGATGGAGCCGTCATTGACTGCCTGAGTGTTGGGATCAACGTCACCCAGATAGTCATTGGTTGTGCAGCTGGTGATAGTCATACCAACAGCAGCTGCGAGAATCAAATAAATCTTTTTCATAATGTAAAAATTAAAGTATTAAATAAATGAGTTTTTTGTTTTCTTTGTTTTTTTGTTGTTCTCTGTTTCTTTTAAATTGTTGTTTGTTGCATTTAATGGAGTTTATTCCTTGTGACGTTAGGTTTTACTTGGTTTATAAAGAATATCTTTTGTTATCGGGTCGCTATTTCTTGTTGAAAAGCAAGCTGAGACCTTGTCTTCGATAGAAGGGAAAGCGTTGGTCACTTGACACGAGAGTCATCTTCTCTGTTATGGCATGAGAGATTATCATATGGTCGAAAGGATCCTTGTGACCCTTGGCTATATTGGCTCGCAGCTTGGCAAAGGTGATGAGATGCTCCTCTTTGAATGGAAGGATGTCGATGTAGAATTCCTTATTGATAGACTCCACCATCTCCTGAGCACTTTTCCACCTTCGGGTGTCGAAGCTGTGGTTGTTATAGCCCACGACCATCTCCATGACAGAGGCCGAGCTGATGTAGAGCTGGGCATCTGGTTCAATAAGCGTCATATAGACATCACTATTGACAGAATCAACATCTGTTGCCAGATAGATGAACATGTTTGTGTCAAGCAGATAGCGTGTCATAGCATGAAGTTAGGGTCATAGACGATGAATGAGCCTTGGTGCTTCAAGAAGGCTTCCATGTATTTGTTCTGTGGCTGGAGAGATGAGTTCTTGACTCTGTTCCCTTCGGGAGCGAGTTTCCTTCTTCTGCTCACTCTCTTCCTCTTGATTTCTTTTGTCGCTTCCATTGCTTTCCTATTTATTGTTGCTTCTTTCGTTTGATGTATATCTCTTGTCTCTTGTCAATAGTCTCTTGTCTCTTACTATTGAACCTTGATAACCTTTGTGTAGTACTCACCGTTGTTCTTGGTGTACTTGTCAAAGTAGGTCATACCATTTACTGCTTTGTCAGAAGTGCCGCAAGCAACCTTGGCAGCAGCCTCATCGATAACATACTTTCCTGTGGTCTGCTCGGGCAGGATGACACAGTAGGTGTAAACGTAGGGATCAGCAGTGGTACCTTCACCAGTTCTCTGATAGTAGGCAGTACCGTCAACAGGAGAGTCATCTGTCTTGAGGGTGTAGGTGGACGTACCTTCGTCGAAGGTGTAGAGGTCAGTAGCTGTCTTGAAGTCTGCATAAACCACATTGTGAGCTGCCTTGTAGGTCATACCCTTGTCAAGAGTATAATAATAGGTAGTACCTGTTACGGCATAGCCAGAAGCGATGGTATATACATAGGGATCTGCTGTTGTGCCAGCACCACTACGTGTATAGAGGTTGCTAACACCCTGACCAATGAAGACGGTCAGCATACCAGCAGAAGCCGTATTGTCGGGGAAGTACTTAACACCCTTCTGTACATCACCAGCAGGAGCTGCAACCAGAGCGAAACGATAGAAACCGCTTACGCTTGCATCGACAGCCTTGGTGACAGGCTGGAACTTGTCGGTTGTGGTAGTGGGAGCGGTCTTCGTGTAAACGAAGGCATAGGTGGTAGCAGCTGTGGGAGTGAAGCTCAAAGCCTTCTTTTCACCATTGGTAGCCTCAATGTCAATAGCATTGCCATCAGCACCGAACTCAACAGAGTTTGTCAATGTGAAGCCAGCCTCTGTAAGTACCAGACCGCTGCGGCCCTTGACGGTACCTGTTGCAGCATCGTCGTCCTGCATCTGGAGAGCATCGACAACCTCAGCCTCTGTCTTTCCGGCAGGGATGGTGTAGAGGGCGGCCTTAATATCATAAGTCTCGGGATCGGTTCCCTTTGCCTTCTTCAGAGCAACCACGTTGTCGCCTTCGTTGACAGTTACGAAGATGTCGTTACCATTAGCTGTGTATTCGTCGGCATTCACCACGGTAGAGGCCTTCTGATAGGTAGTGATGCTGGGAGTCATCACGGTGGTGATGGTCTCCTGTGTGACATCATTATCCTCGGCATTCACCACGACAGCGTCGAAGGTGATGGGATAGAGGCCTGCGGGGTCGCTGTTGATGGATGCATCGTCAGACTGTGTGGGGTCATAGACACCGGTGCGGCCATTGGTCTTGTCGCTAATCTTAAATAAATAGGTATAGGCGAAGCCGGGCTTCCATGTGGTGTAGATGCTGGGCACCTGTGCCTTGGCGTTCTTAACCTGAATCACCTCGCCGCTGCCATCGGTGCTCTCGAGGGTGAAGTCAACACGCAGGTTCAGATTGGTGCCACCTTCGTTGGGCAAGAAGATAACATAGTAGTTGGCATCAGGATCACCGGCGAAGGATGCTGTGCTGGAGCTGCGGCCCAGGAACTCGGTGCCAATCTTCTCGCCTTCCTCAGCGATGGTGTAGTTCAGACCACCCCATGTCACTACTGTTGACTGTGTTCCGCTGCCCACGAATTCTACGTGAGCCTGATTGTTGTCGGCACTACTCGTATTATCCACAGTGGGGAACGTAACGGTATAGGTACCACTAGTATAGATGTCATTAGCTACGGTGGTGAAGAGAGCAGGAGTTGTTGTAATCTCAGTAGAGGGATCAGTAAGCAAGCCTGCAGTCTGATAGAACTTCACGTCCCTTACGCTGTAACCGGGAATGGTCTCGTAAATACCGATACGCACCTTGGTACCGAGCTGGCGGAAACTGAACTGTACGGGGTCGTCACCATACTCAGTCTTCTTTACCGTCACGAGGTCGGCAATATAGCAGGCGCTGAGGTCTGCAGCAGTACCGGTGAAGGTATAGGCTTCAGTAGCGGTATTGTTAGGATTGATAGCGCTGACAAGCACCTCGCCTGCAGCGGGTGTACCTTCAAATATAGCAGTCTTGCTACCTGTGGACCAGGCAATGAAGTCATACTGAGGTGCGCTATAGTCCCAATACTTGATGGTCTGGGACGTAATACCATTGTTGATAGCATGCTGTGTACGATCCTTGCCCACATACTCCCAGTTGGTTGTATTGGACTGAGTGGTATTGGCGGTATTCTTCTCCCATACCACACGGTAGTTGTCGAAAACGATGTTACCGGTGGCAGCAGTCGTACTTCCTTTCTTACCAGACACCACGAACTGGTTACCCAGCAGGGTTGCGGCATCCTCACCAATATAGTCGGCACGTGTCATACCCTTCCTCATGGAACTGAAGAGGATGGGAGTTTCAACCACCTCGGGGGTGACAGGCTCCTGGACAACGAGGTCCTCGCTGACGCAGCTTGCAAAGAGTATCCCTGCAACTGCGAAGAAAATGTAATAGAGTCTTTTCATCATAATATATTTGTAAAGTTGGTTGTTCTACTTTCGGGAGTTAAAGTGGGAGTTAAAGTGGAAGTTAAAGTGGAAGTTAAAGTGGAAGTTAAAGTGGAAGTTAAAGTGGAAGTTAAAGTGGGAGTTAAAGTGGACGTTTGTTCATTCGTCAGAAATCGCCTTGTTTTGGGTGATTGCCTCTGCATAGCCATTGAGTTTCCAACTGGTTCCGCTGATGAGATAATCAAGGTTATCGTGAGTAGCCTGGTCTATATACTCAATATCGAGCGATAAAATTAAATAATACCGGCACTCTTCGAGTGACCCCTGTGCAATATTCATGAAGCGAAGCTTGTCAGCACGACTTAGCTTGCGATAACCCTCACAGATATTGGCAGCGATTGACACAGCTGCTCGGCGAAACTGCGACGTAAGCCCATAGCGCTCATCCTCTGGGAATTGCTTTGTAACGGCATATACTGCCTTTACAAATTGGTGTGCTTGTTGCCAGCACTCCAAATCCTTGAAACTGCGACTATAGCTATTGTCCTTTTTTACTTCCATTTTTACTTCCTATTTTACTTCCTAATTTTACTTCCTATTTTACTTCCTATTTTACTTCCTATTTTACTTCCTATTTTACTTCAGATTTTACTTCAGATTTTACTTCAGATTTTACTTCAGAATCTTCAGTGGTTTAATGTTCAGTTGTTGAGCTGTTATCAGTTCCGTCGATATCGGTGAACACCGTCTGCGAGCCTTCCTCTGCCTCAACCACTACAGCATCGAAGGTGATGGGGAAGAGGCTGGCAGGGTTGTTCGGGTCGGGTATTGTACCGCCTGGATTGTCTGGATCGGGGATAGAGGGTGTCGGCACGGGGTTGGACGGGTCGTGCTGGTCGCCATCCGGTCCTGAGGGATAGTCAGGATTGGGGATGAGGGGAGCCGACGGGTCGGGAATCGTATTGTCGGGATCGTCAGGATCTGGAATCTCGGGATAGGAGGGGTCGGGGATGTAGGGAGGGATGACCTCTCCCGTCTCGGGATCGATTACTGGGTCGTTGTCGCCACCACCATTGTCGGGATCCGGGTCACGGCCAGGACCTACGGTGACGGTACCTCCACCACCCTCTCCGGTATAGCCGTTGCTATTGTCGGAAATCTTGAACAGATAGGTGTAGGAGTAGTTGGGCTTCCACTTCAGGAAGCTGGCGGGAACAGAGACGTAGGCATCGCGCACGTGGATGGAATCACCAGAGCCATCGAGGGCGATGAGGGTGTAATCGACACGGATCTGCATCTTCAGGGAGTTGTCCTCGTTGGGGAGGATGGGCTTGAATTCCGATACCACCCCAGGCTTACCGTCGATGGTATAGGTGCCCTTGCCGTATGTGGCAGTAGTGGATGTCACACCCAGGAAGGCATTGACAGGAGTGGCACTGGCCTTACCTTCGGTGGTGAGGTAGGGCTTGTCTGCGACTCCCTCCTGTGTGAAGGCGGACGAATAGTCGAGCATTCCGAAGGTGTTGCAGAAAGCCATCTGATTGCCGCTGCCGGCAAAAGTGACTTCTGCGGCATTGGTGGCATCGTTGTAGCTCACGGTATATTTACCCGATGTGGGGAAGGCAGAGCCGACACCCACTTCCTTGCTGCCAGAGGGGGCACCGATATAGTAGAACACGAGGTCCTTGACGGCATAGCCGGGAACGGTCTCATAGAATCCGACGCGCATCTGCGCACCCATGCGGCGGAACTGGAACTGCACGGTGTTCTTGTAGGCAACCGTAGCCGGAGTGGTGGCAGTGGGAGCCTGTGCCGTGGGGGTAGCGGTGACGCGGTCAGCCACATAGACACTGGTCATGGCATTGGCATCCGCAATGTTGACGCGCATCCCAGTCTTCGTGCTGGAAATCAGCTCGTCGGCAGCAAGGCCTGCGAAAGCCACGAAGTCGAAATGCTGAGCGCTGTAGTCCCAGTACTTCACAGCCTGCACAGCACCCTTCTTGGATGTCAGGCCACTGTATTCCCAATCGCTGGAATTGGAAAGGGTGGTGCCTGCAGAGCTGGCATCATACTCGACCCAGTAGTTGTCGAAGACAGGGCTCTCGACAGTTTCCTTGGTCTTGGTGCCATAGAGCAGGAACTTGCCTCCCAGCAGGGCAGCAGACTCCTCGTGGGTGGCACGGGTGCGAGGCTTGGCATTGCTACCGAAGTCGATAGAGGTGAGGCCTCCAGGTCCCGGGTCTATCTGTTCGCTTGTGCCGACAAAGCTCTCCTGGGAGCAGGCCGTGAAGGCCAGTCCCAGAATAGCTGTGATGAATAGGTTTCTTGTTCGCATTGTTGTTTTACATTAATACAATTATTCTACGGCCTTCACAACCTTGAAGACGTCGACATAGTTGCCAGGAACATCCTCAAGACCGATGGGCAGATAGCGCAGCCATACGATGTAGCAGCCGACCTTTTCAACCTTGAACTTAGCCCATGTCGTACCGGCTTCGTTAATGGTCTGGCCAGGTCCAGGCGTACCACCGATAGAGGTGTAAGTGTAGGTGTTGTTGTCGATGACAGACTGTTCTGTGGGCTCTGTTGCAGAGTAAGCAACCTTCCACTGACCGAATGAGTAAGAGCTTACGGTAACTGTCTCGCCAACTCTGTACTCACCAGCGTTGGTGACATCAGATGTAGCAGAGTAAGTGGTGATAGCGTCGCCACCAAGACCGGTCACACCAGTGATGGTCTCCTGCTTGTAGTCCTCAACAGAAGAAACGCTTGCATCGAAGGTGATGGGATAGAGACCGGGATCCACGCCAGGATTGGGGTTGGGGTTTGGATTGTCGGGATCGACGGGGTTGGGGTTGTCGCCTGTAGTACCGTTGGTCTTGTCGGAAATCTTGAAGATGTAGGTGTAAGCGTAGTTGGGTTTCCAGAGAGCGTAGGTGACAGGAACGACAGCGCTGGCACCCTTCACATTGATGGGAGCACCTGTACCGTCGAGGCTGACGAGGGTGAAGTCAACCGTCAGCACGAGGTTCTTGTTGTTGCTGGCGAAGGGGAGGATGGGATGCCATGCAGAGTTGGGAACGGTGACACCGTCGATGACGGCATCCTGCTTGGCATAGGTGGGCTGAGCGGATGTGGTGCTCAGGAAGGAAGCGTCGCCAGTTTCATCTACGGAGCCGTCCTCCTTCATGTAACCGCCAGTCAGCAGGTTGCTGGCAGCCTTCATGTATTCCAGTTCACCGAACAGGAAGTTGTCGGAGACATCACCCTCGAAGTCGGCAAGGACGCGGTTGCTGCCGTCATAGGTGATTGTAGCCTCACCAGATACGGGGAACTTTCCCGCAAGGCCAGCCACAGTCTTGGTGCTGGTGCCACGAGCTGCCAGATAGTTGTCGCCATAGTAGAAGCGAACGTCCTTGACAGCATAGCCGGGAACTGTCTCATAGATACCCAGGCGCAGGCGGGCAGCGAGGCGCTTGAAGACGAGATTGATGGTCTTGCCATACTGGGCATTGCTGGTCTCGCCGGTTGCGCTGGCCTGATACTTGGCAGTCACACGGTCGCTGATGAAAATCTGACCGAAGTTGGTCTGGTCAACGGGGAATGTGTTGGAAGTTGTACCTGTGATGCGGTCATCATCTGCCAAACCTGCGAAGGCAACGAAGTCATACTCAGGCATGTTGAGGTCCCAGTACTTGACAGACTGATTGGCAGGATTCAGGCCCTTGGATACAAAGCCCAGATAGGTCCAGCCATTGGTGTTGGTAGAGTCGCTGCCTACGTCGCCGTTGAAGTTAACAACGTAGTTGTCGAGGACGGGAGTCTCGATGTCGCCGTTTCTGGTCACGCCATACACACGGAAGGTGTTGTTCAGCAGAGAAGCTGCATCGGCACCGGTGATGTCGGCACGGGTTACCTTGTTGCCGCCTCCGGAGAAGTTGATAGCCGGATAAGTAGTCTCAGGAGCTTCGTTGAGGTTCACGAGCTCGTCGTTCGTGCAGCTGGCAAGAACCATCGTTGCGGCTGCAATCAGAAGGGTGGTTTTTTTCATTGTTTTCATTGTTTTTGAAATGAACTATAAATGTTAATACTAATTTTTTTCTTTTTTGAGTTTCGGGTCGTTTTACTTGTTGTTTACATAGTATGTACGGGATCGCTTCTTTGTATTGTGTTTTACATGGGGAATTCGTACGTTCCGCCGTCCTCGTAGTCCTTGACCACAGCGTTGAAGGCAGAGCCTCCGCTGCGACGCGGCACCGGAATGGTGTCCATGTCGAGCTCCACTGTGATGACGCCGCCTTTCCAGCGCTTGCGCACCTGGTCGCTGACGTCGAAGACGAACGTAGAATCCACACCGTTGTTGAATATCATATTCAGGTCCATATAATGATGCTCGGTGTCCTTCACCTCGCTAATGTGCTTGATGCGGTTGCCGTTTTGGCCCGGAATACCGAACGTCATGAGACGGCCTCCTGCCACAGCCACCACCTCGCCGCTCTCCAATTCAACACTGGGTTTGAAGCGGGAATTGTAGGTTACGGTGATGGGGATGTCCTCGGAGACGCCTGTGTTCACGTTGGTCGATTTGGACATTGCCGAGAGGTCGGCAGCACCATCGATACCGATAATCTTGTTCCTGTTGTGGTGCAGGATGACCTGTGTGAGGTAGATGTAGGTGATGGGCTCCAGCAGCATGTTCAGTCGCTTGACCCACACGTTGCGCTCTGCATCGTATTCGAAACCGTCGAGCTGCTCGTTGATTTCGACAGCCTGGCTGTAGGCGGAGAAGAGCTGCTCGGTCTGATAAAAGGCACGGGCATATTGGGGTGCCTGATAGCGTGCGGCACGGGTGGAGGAGTTGGTGTAAGCCGTCACGGAGTCGAGCGACTCGTTGATGTTCATACTCGGCACCTCACCGTAGAGGGGCTCGTCCTTACTCCAAACCAGGATGTCCCAGTAACCGAAGTCGAACTCACCGTGGAAGGTGGTACCCTTGACGGTAGCTGCAAGCACGCTGGTGTGGGGGCTGTAGGGAATGCGGTGGGTGTAGTAACGACGGATGTCAAAGACCGTAGGTTCTGTGTAGCCAATCTCACCAAAGAGGTGCGTGTCTATTTCATCCCAACCGTAAATCCACTCGGCACGCCAGTCGTAGGTGACGCCATACTCCAGCTCGTAGTCCCAATAGGCTTCGAGCCTGAGGTCCACAACGGGAATCTCGATGTCGCGGGGGTCACCCGGCAGGTGCAGCAACGGCTCGCGGATGCAGCCGGAGAGCAACAGCAACATCAGAGCCCACACGCACATACGCGCATTACGCGCATAATAAATAATGTGGGAACCCTCTATAGCACGGGCAAACCTGCACGGCAGTAGCCGTGTAGCAGATGGTGCATTATGGAAGGGCTTTATTCTCATGTGTTTAAAATTATCATTTGTTATCATCGGGCTCAGCCTCCAACCATTCCCAGGAACGGAAGCTGGCACGTGGCTTTTGTATTCTACGATAGAGGAGGTCGTAAACCAGCGTGACGCCCACGCGGGTAGGACCTACCCAGTTGAAACGGTACTGGCGCCTCTTGAAGAGGTCGCGGTCAAGGGTCCACTTGTAGTAGTAGAGGTCGTCCTCCTCTGTCGTCTTGGGATTGCCGTACTGGTAGGGGTCGTACTTGGCAAAGAAGAAGCCGACCTGTGCATTGAACTCCAAACGCCAATGGCCATTCCGCGAGAGGGGGAGGACATAACCGGCACCCACTCCGGCTCCCAGACCTTCGCCTTCCCATCCGCGATACTTGCCGAAGCAGATGCCGAACAGTCCTGCATGGGCATAACCCTGAAGGTACCAGCCCCGGAAGGCTGCTCCCTGACCGGGGATGTTCTTGCTGATATCTCCCGAACGGAAATAATAGCGGGTCTCGAACTGGTAGTTGCGGAACTGGAAGAACTTGTAATCGTGGTAGTGCTGCCACCAGGGGAAGTCGAGAGAGAACCCGTAGGTGAAATGTCCGTGCAGCGGATAGTACTCGACAGCCAGGTTGGGGATGGGGCACCAACGGTCGTAGCCCGGCACGTAGGCGAAATCGAAGAGAAGATTGCTCTTCACCGACATCAGCTCGCGGCGAGGCAGACGCACCTTCTCTGTCTGGGGCAACTCTGGCACCACAACCTCGACCTCCGGAGGTGTCACTGCCGTGTCGGGCTGCACAGGCTTTTCCTCAACCTCCGGTGTCTCTATGATGACCTCGGGAGTAGGCGTACTTGGTGCTCGGAAGAACAACACTATGCGGGCCGCACGCAGACGGGGGAAGTACTCACGCAAAAGACGGAGCCAGAGCCTACCCTTTTGTGCGCTGCGCAAGGTGGACTTCAGCTTGTCTATCTCACCACTCGGAAGGTACTGGTCGCACAAGGTCTGGACATATTCATAGTCCTTGTCGCCCATACGGCGCATCATCAGGCAGAGGGTGCGATAGTCCTCAATATCTATCTCCATTTCAAAGTTCTCGTCGATTGGCGTTGTGAGGTTTGCCTTGATGAAGTTGAGC
>JAEEGL017418686.1_pt1 | contig 10461 bp, 20 predicted proteins | sample 9134231 | NCBI WGS metagenome assembly JAEEGL01 (sample SAMN16246548, study PRJNA631951) | gut metagenome | biome: gut microbiome; feature: rumen; material: fiber-attached | host: Bos | place: Iran: Karaj | collected 2018-10 | reverse complement strand
GGCTATTAGGCAAAATGGCAAATACTAAAGATACTAAAACTGTAGGTGTTATACTTGATATGGAATTTTATAATGAAATTAAGGCGCTTGCAGATAAACAAGAAAGAAATTTGTCTTGGATAATTCGTAAGGCTTTGCAGAATTATCTTGAAAATAATAAAGATGATTAGGAGAATGAAATTATGCAAAATATAAAATATAAATATGTATTCTCAAAAAGAGTTAAAGATTATCTTGATGAAAAAGGAATTAAACCTATTTCCCGCTCTAAGAATATGGAATATCCAGAATTATGGGTTTGGAAATATGAAGCGTCTCCCGCATTTTTAGAGGCTTTTATTGAAGTGGCTGGAAGGAGGGAATAATTTATGGAAAATAAAGATGTTACTTTTATTGTACATAAAGAATGGTTAACTGCTATTCAATCCCTTCCTTTAGAACAACAGGATGCAGTAATTGGAGATTTAATTAGATATGGTACTGGTTTACTCCCTGCTCATAAAGAAGACCCAGTTATTAGTTCTATGGTTAATTTAGTTAAAAATAGAATTGATTATTCAAAAGAAAAATATGCTCAAAAAGTACAGGGTGGTAATAAATCTGGTAAGAAAAAGAAATATACAGATACTATGATTTATAATGTAGCAAAAGATTATGTAGATGATGTTTCGGCAGTAGCTGAAATATTAGGTTGTTCTCTTTCTACTATTAATCATAGTGAAGGTTGGAGAAGAAGAAAAGAAAAAGATGTTATTTTTGAAGATTAGCGGGATTGCAATTTGCAATTGCAAAATTGTTGCAAATTGCATCGTTGCATTGTAATTGCAATTGCATTGTTGCAAAATTATTTGCATTGTGCATAGCTAACTTATAACTTAACAATTTGCAAATTGCAAGCAATTTTGCAAATTTGCATACTTTATTTGCAAACAAGTTTGCAAATATGAAAAATTGCAAGGCTTCGCCTTACAATTTTATTCGCCGTGCGGCCCTTAATTAAATGTATAAACTTTATAAAAAAGATAGGAGAAATGATTATGCATAAATTAACTGAAAAAGAAACAATGAATGTTGTTGAATATTCTTTAAAAAAGAATGATTTATTTAATAAAACTTTTAATGAAATTGTAGAATTAGGACAATGGATAGCGGATACACCTAAAGGATTAGAATTAAATAAAGAAATGGCTATTGATGAAGTACGTAATATTATTTATCGAAAATTTTATTCAGATTTAAGCATTAATTTTATAAATAGAGTAAAGGAATATGCTGAAAGTGAATAAATAAAAATATAAAGTAAGTGGGTAAAATTAAATATGATATGATATTATCATATAAAATGTGATAAAATATTATATAAATAGGGGTATGGTGGTGGGCCAAAGTCTCTAGACCTTGCAGCCTATTTTTCTACCGTAAAACGAGACATCTCTATTTTTTCACATCCTACCCTATTCCCGCATATGTCCCCTTCCCGCACTTCCTTTTCTATTGTTGTCTCCCGCTAAAATTACCTTTCAATTTGCCCTCTCTTGTTCTTTCTACTGTTGAAAAAACTGGTAACGTGATAAAATATTCATTCGTTCTAATTTGAAGGTCAAATTTCAAGGTTCACCTTCCCGCTTGAAAAAACAAAAAATTTTTGATATAATATATATATAAAATAAAAGAGTGATTAATAATAATAATTACAACAAAAGGAGATAGATAAGATGAACAATACAGATATGTATGAGAAGATTTACGCTATGCTGGAGAAGGGCTGCACCCCGGAGCAGATTGTGGAAGGTCTTAATAAAGCTGAGCATGATTATAAGAAGGAACAGGAGAAGAAGTCTAAGCAGAATCAGACAAAGGTAGAATGTGCAAGAAAGATTCTTATTAATAGTATTGATAATTATGTAAGAGCTATTACAGATATGCCTATATCTGATAGCAATAAGAAGGATATGGAGAGAACTTTTGAGCATCTTGAAAAGATGATTAAGGCGGATGGTCTGTTACCTTTAGAAATATTAGGTTGGTAGCGGGAACCGAGGTATGTAGTGGCATAAAAGTTGTATTAAAGTGGCGTGGGAGCTAAGGTTCCCGCGTTTTATTTTCGTGGTAGATTTCCTTAAAAATCTACCACTCTTTTGTTACGGGAGAGACTTCAAAATTGATGACCGCTAGTAAGGTTATTTTGAGCTGTAGCTCAATAAAAAGAGGCGGTACGTAAAAAAGCCCGTGACAAATAAAAGTAATTCAAATTTGAAGTAAATTACCTTATTTTTAATAAAAATATTACATTTTCTATTCTATATATTAATTATATCATAAATTTTTTATATTTTCAAGCAAATTCTGCACTGATTCTCTCTGTTGTTGCCGAAAAAAAGATAGTTTTTTTCTTATATAAGTTCTGGAAGTGGTGACTTTTCTGGTTTTGTCCAGAAAAATTGCCTTTTTTAATATTATAACACAATTTTTTAAAAAAATCAAGCTGAATTGCGGGAAATTCAGCTTTATGATTGAGGCCGCTAGATTGAGCAAAAAAATCGCTTATAGGCAGTAGGGTGTAGAATGCGGCATCGCTCGTATGCTCACGCGCCGATGAACAATTCCAGGAATTATCAGACAACTCTAGGGTTGCGCTTCCCGCATTCAAAATATTCAGACACTAGACTATAACGAAAATTCGTTGCGTGCGGGCCGCACACGCAACGGCAAAAGCACAGGTACTTCCCGCACCTGTGCTTAAGCAAAATTTAACTTTTAATTTGAAGGGAGTAGGCTTTCGCTCTATGCCCTACACTAACTTGTAGAGCATAGACTTGCCTGACTTTTCCTTGTCAACCTGACCTGACTCCTTAAGTCCCTTGAGAATTGATGTAATCTTCTGATTAGAAATCTCATTCTCTGCAAAGAACTTATCCTTGCCCATAATCTGCGTTACTGTCTGACCAGCAGTATCAAGGGCGGAAAGAATATGCTCCTTTGTCTGTACATCAAGTTCGGACTCTGTCTTTGTCTTGCGATTAGCCGACTTATTGGCTAAAATGTTGATACGAGTCTGAATGAACTCTGCGAGGTCATTTCTACCTGCCTGCTCAAGTACAACCTTAACATCTGCGAACATCTCTCTCTGTGTAATCTTCTTCTCTGCCATAATTTTTTCTCCTTTTCTGTGAAAAATATTTTATTTGGTTTCTTTTGATATATTTATTATATCATATTTCAAAAGGTTTGTCAACAACTTTTTTAATTTTTTTATTTTTATTTTGTTGCTTTCCTTAACCTCTTTTCTATGAGAACCGCAAGGGGCATTAAGCCCACAAGCGACACTCCATTTTCTTATGCTTTCTGAAACAATAAGCCATTATCTGTACTTCGATAAGAACATCATCAAGACCTTTGTGTTCTTCTTCAAAGTCATCATCACCGCTTAAAAATCTGTATATAATTTCTGCGGTAAGTCGTGGCTGAGGTTTTCTATGCTTTGTCATATAGCCATTTTCTTCACACCAACGCTGATATGTAGGCATTGTAGCAATAACCTGCTGAGCCATTTTTAATGTATCACAAACTTCAACTCCGTATGGTAAGAAATAACGATACTTTGACTTTGTAAGCCATCTCTCTGTGTTGTTGAGTGAGCCATAATCAAAACGCATATTATGAGCAAACACTCTTGAAACATTATAAGTTTCTATATCTTCAAGTAACTGTTTATGTACTTTATAAAAACTTGTCAATATTCGCTTTCCGCACTTAATATCTTTCCAATACTGTGGAATTTTTTCTGCGTAGTAGGCACTCTGCATAAGTTCCTTTTCATCAAGAAAAATATCTGTTATAACATAGGAACGAGTTTCGTATATATTACCGTGTCTATCTGTAATTGCCCACCCCAAATCGTATGCTAACATATTGATAGGTGTAACTTCTTCCACTTCTCTATCGCAAGGAGCGGTTTCGCAGTCCATTACAATAAAATACTTTCTTCTCTTGTCAATAATCTTTTCTTCTGTCATTTTACGACCTCTCTCTCTCATTTGATATACTTATTATATCATACTTTGTTGTAGGTGTCAAGCACTTTTTTAATTTTTTTTAAAAAGTTTGCGGGAGTCGGTTGTGCTTCCCGCCCTTGACTATGTATTTATTATACCACGATTTGTGGGAAAAGTCAAGCGGTTGAATTGTAAACCTTTTGTAAACAAAAAATGTACGAATTATGAACTAATGCTAAATGCGAGCCGATGCGTTCCACATCGGCTCGACAAAAAGAAAGAGAGACTTGTCGCCTCTCTTAATTAATATTCCATACTTGCTTCATATTCATTAGATTCAGATAATATATCTATTATTTCTTCTGCCGCTTCGCTCCAATCTACACCTCTACACACTGCAACTTCTCCTATTAAATCATTAAGTTCGTATATAAAATTTTTTTCTTCATCAGTAATTTTAATATTAATAGTTATAACTCCAGTTTTTTATCTACTTTCATAATTTTATCTCCTTATCTTTTATTATTTAAGAGAGGTAAGGGGCTTTCGCCCCTACCTATTACTTTTTCGGTGGTCTTTGCTCTATAAGGTCAACCTTAAAAATCTTTTCTCCTATCTTGACTTCAATTAGCTTATTATCTTTGAGAACGGTTATGTTTTCTTTTTCAACTCCGATACATCTTGTAAGATTTTCAAGAATTGATGAGAATAATTCCTTTTTTTCATCAGAAGTCTTTACAGTGTGCGGTTTCTTGTCTTTCTTTTCTTTGTCAGTGGTTGCTCCGTGCTGAATTTTAACTTTCTTTGCTTTTTCATCAAGTGCAACCTGTTCTTCATTAAGCTCATATTCATTATCTTCGAGCCATATCTGAATAGCCTCTTCTTTACTAACCTCAAGCAACTTCATTGTGTTTTCAAGTTCCTTGTCTGAAATGTTTACTGTTTTTCCATTAGGCAATTTGTAACGCATTTCTTATTACCTCTCTTTCATTTGATACACTTATTATATCATACCTTGCTTTTCTTGTCAACACTTTTTTGAAATTTTTTTCTAAAAAATTTTTTGTGTTTTTAAAATTTTATTATAATAATATTATAACATATTTTTAGGAAAAAGTCAATTAAAAATTTTTTAAATTTTTGTAAACAAAAAATGTACAAATTGTGAATAAAACCCAAATACTCGCCATTTGTGGACGCAAATGGCGAGATGAAAAGAAAGAGAGGACTTCTGTCCCCTCTTCCGCTAATCTGCTAATTCAATTTCATTCACTTCGATAAACTTCGCTATTGCGTTCTGCATATCTTCCGCAAACTTCTCAACTTCCGCATAATGATTATTGATGAAGTTTACTGCCCACTGTGTAGCGACCTTTTCGCTTTCAAGTCTGAAATATTCCTGACAATCTTCGTCACTATCTTTAAGTGTTGCCTTTACATCAATATCATAATTCCAAGTGTCAACATCTATATCATCGTATGTAATGTGATGTCCTACTTCGTGAAGTAAAGATAAAATAAAGATACCACAGTCAACCTTAAGTCCGAGTGACTTTGCATAATCATAAAACATATCGTCCATTCTTTTTGATACAAGAATTGTATATGTAATCTCTGCATTGTTACTGTCACTACATTCATAAGGGATATATGCGAAGTCCGCACCCATATAAACCTTAATATTATCCACCATATTATTATCAGTAATTCTATCAATAAAAACCTGAGCAACCTTATCGCACATCTTTGTATTTAATTTCTTCATATTATTTCCTTTCTCTTGAGGGTTATTAACCCTCAAGACTTAATATTAATCTTAATGTATCAATTACATCTGCGTTTGCGTCTATGGATATGCGGTCAACTCCATTATCCCAACCGCGTCTTATTCTTTCATTATCATCAATGAGAATTTTAAGACCGCTAATATTTCTCACACAACTTGCTTTTGTTGTGCCATATTTAACAAGATGAATTTCATCATACGGAAACTCGTACTTATCAAGCCAACCTATTTTTGCTCGTCTTACCGCCTTATCATAGTCAGCACTACTTTCTTTTGATAACCAACTTACAACTACAATTCGCCAACCTTTTTCTTTTAAAGCACATAAGGTTGAATTGAGAGCAACCATATCATAAAGTGGTTCAGCCTGTTCATAAGGTAAAGCATTTTCAGACCTTAATAATTCTAACCAATTACAATAGCCATAAAGATTAACTATCGTTCCGTCTAAATCAAATACTAATGTTTTTTCCATTTGGAATACCTCTCTTTCATTTGATACACTTATTATATCATACTTTGTTGTAGGTGTCAAGCACTTTTTTAATTTTTTATTAGTGCTTTCCTTAACTTTGTATAATCATTATAACATACTTTTAGGAATTTGTCAATGAACAAAAGATGAACAATTTGTAAACAAAAATTCTGATAGATATTTAACAAACAAAAATGCGGTTCGCTGCGCCCCACAGCGAACCGCCCAAAACAAACACACCCATGGAGTTATATCTCGTGGGTGTGCAAGTATATATGGGAGGTACATTTGGTGTATTAATAGAATTGATGGGACTCGAACCCACACCTTACGGTTTAAAAGACTGTTACTCTGCCATTTGAGTTACAATTCTTCATTTGTGGGGTAGGTCTTACTTACCTACCCCAAGCATCTGTTTATGGGGTACTATGCTAATCTGTAAAGCATAGACTTACCGCTCTTTTCCTTAGTTACCAACTTATCAACCTCGATAAGTGCCTTAAGGATAGATGTTACTTTCTGATTTGATGTGTTCTCAGGTAACTGAACCTTACCCATTAACTGTGTAACTGTTACACCCTCAGATGTAAGTGCCGATAAAATTGTTTCCTTAAGAGCGATATCACTCTCTGAAACCTTAGCCTTGCGATTTGCTGACTTGTTATCAAGTACCGCAATTCTTGTGCCGATAAACTCTGCAAGTTCATCTCTACCTAACTCTGCGAGTAACTCTCTGATTTCCTCAAAATAAGACTTCTGTGTTCTCTTCTGCTCCATAACTTTTTTCCTCTTTTCTTTGAAACTATTGTTTACTTGTTTCTTTTGATATACTTATTATATCATATTTTCTATAAGATGTCAAGAGTTTTTTAAAAAATTTGCAACTTTTTTAAGGTAGGGTTACCATTCGTTTCTTGTTTTCTTTATCTCGAGTTTAGTGTCCGTTTCTTTGCACATTTACCATTACTCTTGACTTCTTATATACTTATTATATCATAAGATTTAAGAAATGTCAAGCACTTTTTTAAAGTTCTTTATTTTTTTTTGGAAACCAACCAAATAAGTTTTTGCATTTCCTTTATCTTATGTACTAATTATATCATAATTTTTTTGATTTGTAAATGAGTAAAAATGCACAAAAATGCGGGAATGGGTATTTAAAAATTTGTGCAAATTTTCTATTGACAAAATTTCTGGAGTATGGTATAATTGTTATTTACGCCTCGCAGCGTCCCACCGCGAGGCGACAAAAAGAAAGAGGGCGATTATTCGCCCCCTTGCATTACAGATTTCTTAACATTTCATCTAACTGTTCCTTAGTGCCACCGAGTTCAAGAGTAACAAGAATTTCTTTAATCTTATTGTCTCTTTCTTTATTTAACTTACTTATCTCCTCATTAACTACTTTTCCGTTAATTCCATAAGAATAAACGCTAATTGCAACAAGTTCTTTAAGTGGTTCATTAGTATGGCGGTCAGTAAGAATTATACCTTTACTTGATAATTCTTCTTTTAACTGTCTATTGAAAGAAGCTACACATCTTTCAATAATTTCCTGAGTTGGACGTGAATAATTCTGTTCATATTCTTCGACTGCCTTATCAATACGACTGTCATAAACCACTCTAACCTGTTCTGTTACATAATCCTTAATTATCTTTGATACTTTCATTTTATTCACCTCATTAATCAAATATGTAAATCATTTCTTCTCTTTTTACTGTTATTACATCGTTTTCATTCTCCACATTAACATAAGTCTTTGTTGTCTTCTTATGCTTTATCTTATAATTAGAAATAATAATATTAACATTATCACCATCACTAATATATGAAGCCGTATCTAAAATGTCAATACTTTTAGATTTAAAAGAATAATTGTTCTGATTGCTACGAAGAAAACCAGCAACCGACTTAGTGGAAAGTCTATTCCCTGTCATATTTGCCAATTCATTAGCCGTAAATTCTTTCTTCTCCGAAGCCTTAATACCTACTTCCATAAGCTCAAATGCTTTCTTTGTGTTCTCTCTTAATACCGCCTTAATTTCGTTTCTTGTACTCATAATGTGTACCTCTCTTTCTTTTTGATAAGTTAATTATATCACATCTTAGGTTACTTGTCAACTACTTTTTTAAAATTCTTAAAATTTATTTTTGAGTAGTTGTCTTTCCCTTTGATGATTATATTGTATCACAGTTTAAGGAAAAACACAATGTACAAATTGCACAAAATTCGTTTTAAAAATTTGTTGAAGATTACTATTGACAAATAATTCGACGCGTGCTGGTCAAGCACGCGCCGCCAAAAGAAAAACCGCCCAATTACTCGGACGGTTTCTCAATATGGGAGGTACAAATGTTAATTTTCTGTTTCCATTTCTGTTCCACAATTAGGACAGTATTTACTTTCAAAATTTAAATATTCTCTACATTCCGAACATTGATAGGCTACTCTTAATGGAAAATTTGCCCCCAAATCAAAGGTTTCTTTTTCCCATTTTCCTTTTCTTATCGGTATGCCATTAAGAATAACTTCGTGATAATAACCAATGTTGTTATCTTTTGCCTTTGCCATTTCTTGCAAAGCATCATAACAATAATCTTCAATATCAATTATAATTTTCATATTAAATCATCTCCCGCCTATCTATTTCTTTCTGTTTTGCTCTTGTTGGGTGCTTGTCTGTCTGCATATCACGAGTACCTGTATTCATTGTCGTAGTCACTCTTTTCTTCTTTTGTTGCTCAAGCCAAGCCTTTTTCGTCATATCTTTCTTGTCGTTATATTTATTCTTCATTTTCAATTAACTCCCACATATTTTTATAGCCAGTACGAGCATATATTACCTTATTGAGAACGTACTCCCAAGAGCCATAAAGCAACTTTCTTGCAAATTCAAGTTCTTCGCTTGTGGCTATTTCTCTATCAATTATTTCATCATATAAAACACTTTCTTCTACTGTCATCTTCTGTAATGATTCCACTTGTTTGTACCTCTTTCTTTTTGATAGTCTTATTGTATCATATTTTGGGAACAATAGCAATAGGTAAAATTGCACAAAATGAAAATAAAAAATTTGTGTAATATTACTACTTGACAAATGCGGTGCGCGGCGGCCCATCGCGCACCGCCAAGAAAAAGGCCCCTACTCTAGATAGGGGCCGCCGCATTATCTGTTTAAAATGGCAAGTATTTCACCTGTATTAGCGTCTATGATTTCCGCCTGATTAAAGTCGTGGTCGGCTATCATCTGTCTTGCAAAGTCTAAAGCCTCGCCAAGTTTAAAAGGCTTAGGACTGGTTTCCAGAATTCTGTCAAAGTTAATCATCATCATTGTGCAATACATAAGCTCTACTCTCATATATATACCCCCTTAAATTTCATTAACAGTAACTTTTACTGTATAACTACCACACCACATTTCATAAGCAAGGTCAAGTGCGTGTGCCGTTATTTTAACGCCTACAATATCAGTTGTCTTTGTCCATTCGCCGCGTGTTCCGTTAGGATAAATAAATCTGTAAATCATTTTCTCGTACCTCTTTCTTTTGTTATATTTATTATATCATAGGGGTTGAAATTTTTCAACCCCTATTTTTAATTTTTAGCAATAAATCAAACTCATATCAGACCACTTAAGAATTGAAATCTGATTGTTGTCGCGTCCGACTTTTAAAGCCTTTTTCTTAGTTGGTTCGCGGTGGCTTTTATCTATGTAATAGATGCCGTCGCTATACCATACACCGCAATTGCCACCGTATGCCTTTACCGCATTTATAGCTTCTCTTGCGTCTGTTGTTTCAATACCCTCAGTTGCTACCTGATAGCCTGTTTTATGGGTAACCTTATTACCCTTTTTAAGTGTCAAGCCGTCGTTGTTTTTCAAACCTTTAATTGTACGAATGTTAATCATTTCGTGTACCCCCTTGCTTTTTATGTATTAAGTATAACACGCAACAACAGACAAGTCAATGAACGAATTGTAAATTATTTATGAATAAAGTGTTAACAATGCGGGAACCCGGTTTGTGAACTTTTACCGAACTTTTTGTGAACAAAATGTTGCGAGATTATGAACAATGTAAAATGCGCAGCGCTACGTCCCACAGCGCTGCGCCAAGCAAAAAAGGGCGGAGATAATCCGCCCCCTAATTATATTCATTTTTACCCGACCTTGCTCGCTAGTACAACCTTGGCAATCCT
>JAEEGL016992500.1_pt1 | contig 10461 bp, 10 predicted proteins | sample 9134231 | NCBI WGS metagenome assembly JAEEGL01 (sample SAMN16246548, study PRJNA631951) | gut metagenome | biome: gut microbiome; feature: rumen; material: fiber-attached | host: Bos | place: Iran: Karaj | collected 2018-10 | reverse complement strand
TATAATCATTCGGAGATGGGGGTGTTTCATAGTTATCCCCAGCACTATAATTACAATATATATATGTTGTCCCATTTATAGAAACAGACAGATTCTTCAAAACTCTGACAGTAAGTGCTACAGTTTTGAATATCTTATCGACAGTCAGTCTTAATGTAGAAACATTTGCATCTGCTATATTGCTTAGTGTAAAATTCCTATAAATAGTATCATCTTTAATGTACGGACTTCCGACAGAACAATACTAACTTGTCACATCAGCACTGTCTTGAATGAATTTATATGTAAAATTCTGGAACTTAGTGTTGTCATATGATACAGTCATCATAATAGAAGTAGTAGTTGCATCTACAGATATACTTCCGTTTGTTGCAGTAGTACTAACAATAGTCAAATCGTCTGCGTCAACCACCGCTATATTTCCGTTAGTCAACACATTCACGCGTTTTGATGCTTTCTTTGTTCCACGGATGGTAATATTGACATTATCAATAACACTGCTGTTGTGATCTGATAATTTAAATGTGAAAGGAAGTCCGGTAAACTTTTCAATGACTGTCTTTCTTCTAAGAGCATTCGAGTCAATGAACACACATTTGACTGAGAATGTCTCTATATTAGCAGCATCTTGTATATGACCACTATTTACAGTCATTGAAAGTGTATTGACACCATGCATATATACAGAATCATAGAATAATACATTATTCGTTGAATCTGTGCTGTTGAATGTATATATATTCTATCCACTGTCTCCTGTCAGAATGACTCCACTTGACTATGCAGAACTGCTTAATGTTATATTCTGGAACTTTATAGTGACTACCTTACTGTCATATACTATACTTATATCATCCAGACATACAAGACAGTTTCCGGGATTATTCGGATCATTATATTTTTCATAATTAGTAAGTCCGGACTTATCAACAACATCACTTATCTGTAATTTCGGGAACTATCCGACCAAACCGGAAAAAGCATATGTCTTCTGAGTTCTATCCGGTTTCACCATATTGACTTTCAATGATGCTGATGACTTTACCTGAAGATATGTCGGATGAACTTCGCCGCCCGCTATTGTATATGAATTGCCGTACAACCCATATATATGGGGTGCATCAGTTATGAACTTGTCCACTATATCTTTCAGTGTACACATCAATAATGTAGCCATTATGAATCTATATTCCCGAATTTACAAATTTTCTTTATTTATCAATGAAAAAGCCACATCTGCTTCAGAAAAAGAAGCAAATGTGGTAACATTTCAGCATTATATATAAATTATGTATTGAAAAAATCATCAACCGGATTACTCAGATAAAGCCATTCATCTTTTCCTTTCCTTCTGGCTTGAAACTCTAATGGCGGAACATTGTCATAATCAACATAGTTGAAAATGCTGTCAAACTCCATCATGACTTTATAATGGTCATCACTGAATTCTCTTCCAAACTGGTCAGTCGGCTCATATTCCTTTGAAATATAATGAACTTTGACTACATTATTGTAATCATCCAATTCAACAAGCCGGAACTGAACATAATCTTTGATAAACTCATGATTTCCGAAATTGAAAAATCTGCCCATATCTCATTGATTGTCAATCATCATCTTCATCATCATTGTCATGCTTGTCTTTAGGGTCCGGAGTAGCATACAGAACCTTTGGTGCATCTTCCGGTTTCACACACTTATATTGCTGCTCAATCTTCTTGATGAACTTATTGATATTCGGCATTGAGACTTCTGTATTGTCAATAAACAATTCTATCTGCAACAAGAATCTGTAAAAATCATTCCTGTCATCAAGCCTTGCCCTGACTACAGTCCCAGTCGGATAAACAAAATCAACGAACAGATAACCATCCGGGTTGCTTGAATAACTCCAACCTATGCTGCTTTTAACATCAACCTGTGAATCGCCGACAGTCATTATAGACTTGAAAGCCATACTTCTTGCAAAATCTTCTCTCTCTGACAAATTCATAATCAAATTAAATTAAAAAAATTAAAACAATGCATCAACTTTCAGATTGTTGTCTGAAGAAACAGTCTTGGTTTTCTTTGCTGCATTAATCTTTTTCTCCAAATCCTTAAAGACATCTGCTGTCAGTGCCCTCTTCTTGTCTGCGCCTTCATACTCCGTTCCCTTGAACAGTTCATCTGCCTTCAATCCACTGAATACTCCCATATGTCCGTTCCTTAACATATAGTCAATAGTTTCTTTGTAATCTCTGATATTCTTGGGGAACAGACTGCTGTTAAGCTCAACAAGAGTCCTCTGCCTCTTCATCCTGTCATTGAAATTTATGTCATCAAAAGTCTTCTTGCATACTTTCTCAAATATACCGGGAAGTTTTCCGGATTTCAGACTCTCACACAGACTGCTTACATTATTAGACTGAGACAATTCAAGAATCTTCTTTGACTTTGACGGCGTGACACGAACATACTTTCCGTTCTTGTAGAATCCGTAAAAACTCGGAACATTGTCACCGTCATCTCCACACAGAATTTTATTGAGAACCACTTCATTCGGGTCATCAACAAACAACTCAATGATAGTGTTCATTCTCAGAAGTTCAGTCATATAGTTCTTTGCCTGATCAAACGATTCAAAGAATATATCACATTCATCCGGAGACTCAACCCAATCCTTGAACTCCTGTGTCACATACATACGTCGTGAAGAGTTCTTACCGCGGCCGGTTGTATTATACACTACACAATACTGAGAAGTCTCTTTGTTGAAGTCAATCAACTGACGTATATCAGCATCAGCACTTACTACAATAATATTGTAGTCAGGATATTTTTCAAAAACTGTCTCTTTAATCAATGCGACAATATCATCAGCCTCTGCTCTACCGACTTCTGCTATGTCCATTCCAGCATTCTTTAACAATCCGCGCAAGTCATCAGAACATTTGTAGATGTTATCCCAATTGATATTGGGATCTTTCTCCCTTCCGGATTTGTAGTCTGCATAGACATCCTTTCTCCACGCATTCTTTCCGTCAGTAGCGATAATAACCTTGTTCGGCTTGAACATATTCACGATAGCACAGACATCAACTGCGAACTTGTGAATGAATGACCTCATATCCTCAATACGGTCATATGAAGCACTGCCACCGAAGAGCTTGTGCATAAAAAGACTTCTGAACATAATGTTCGACCAGTCAATAACAAGCAAATTCTTTGTATTCCTGTTATTTGCCATAAATGTTTGTTTATAATTTAACTTTTATCAAACTGGCCATATTTAAGAAGCCACAGAACTCCCGGCCTGTTTCCTATATATTATACATATTTTGAGCCGTGGAGTTATGAAATTATAAAAAGAAATGAGGACAGTCAGTTATATAACCATCCTCATTATCTCTCTAATATATAATAATGTATTAACTTTCATCATCATAGCAGATATATCTGTTGAATGCTTCTTCAGACGAATGTCCGGTTGCTCTCAGTATCTGGTTTCTCGGTATATTCTTCAGCACATTTATTGTAGCAAAAGAGCGTCTTGCTGTGTGTGATGAAATAAGCTGGTATCTATGTTTGCTCTCTCTTGTGATAACTCCGTTTATCTTATTGTCAATATACACCATATCATTGAATTCTTCGCCGATATTATATAAGAGTTCGTGAAGATATGTGTTGTAGTTGTTTATGTCACCGGAATATGGAGCGCAGTAGTTATATTTCTCAAGTATGGCATATGTTATCTTGCTGTCAATGCTCAAAGTGTTTATAGGAACAAAACACTTAGCAGCAGTTTTCTGCTGTGTTATGATAAATTGCCCGTTCCTGAAATTATCCGGAGAAATCCTTACCATATCGGAGTATCTCTGTCCCAAGTTACAACCCAAGACGAACATATCCCTTACTTTCTCAAGAGTCAATATCTTATTCTTCCTGTATTTCATTACTTTCTTCATGCGGAAACTGTATGATTCCGATGCGCCTATTTTGTAATGGTATATATGCGAGATCTCGTCCGCTGTAAGTGAAATCTTGCTTGATATATAATTCGGAAGATAGACTTCATTGTAGCTGGGATTCAGTTGAACTCCGTATTTTGAACACCAGTTTAGTACTGTTATCAGATTGGTCTTTATCTGTCCTATCGTGGAGTACTTTATATCCTGTTCAGCAAGAAATGGAACGAAATGACTCCAGAATATAGAACTAATCATGGATGGCATGATTGTACAGTTGAACTTAGTCTCAACTTCTTTGAGTTTATTAATAAGCAGTCTGTAGTTTCTCCTTATGTTCGGATGTGCCCGTGACTTTATCTCACACATTTTCTCAATGCATTCTATCACGCTGCTGTTGCCCAGATTAAGCACGAAGATATTGTCTTTGCTTGAACTGAGATAGTCACCGAATCCTTTGTATTCAATATTTTCCATATTCTTATATAATTTAATTCGTGTGCAAAGATACATGAAAATTCTGGAATATATTCAGATTTGAATAAAAATTAGGATTATTTAAACAAAATAACAGACACCGGCTATGAAGAACCAGTGTCTGTCACACAATCAGAATTCATAGAAATATTTGGTTTTGTATTGGCAAATATGCCTAAATTCTGCCAAACATTATGTATAGGGTTAGTTCAATAACTAAATATAAAAGAGTTTAGGAAATTGTGAATAAATAAGGGAAAGGATAGAAGTTAAATTCTACCCAATCCCTTTTTATTTCATTCCTTAGTACATATTAATTACAAAGAACTCTCTGATAAGTTCGTTGAAAATTATAATAGCATTTATTAAAAATTATATATTTCCATTTTCACTTGATAATAATTTAGCAAAAGAATATGCATAATTTGGCATACCGTACTGTTTATTTGCGACATTACCGTTATTGATAACATTTCCATTATCACAAAGATTTCCACGTGAGCCATCTATCCTACCGTCTTTTCCACCAACACCATTGAAACCATAATATAATTTACAATTCAACGGACTTGCAGAACATACTAATGTCACTTCATCATCAAATATACTAACAGAAGTCAATATATCAGTATCATTACTGTCTATTACTGCATATCCCATATTAGCAACCTCTTTTACAAAGTTTACATCAAACCTTAATGGAGGATTAGGCACATTGTATTTAATGGTTATGCTATTACCACTAATAAGATAGGTATTTGGAGTTACACCTTTAAACAAAGCATCTTTTGTTATTATCTTCTTTAAACTCATACCACAATAAAGTCCCATTAACTTTTCACCAACGGCAGATAAGTGTATTGTTTCGACTGTAGAATGGTCAAGCATATAAGCAGGGTTACATGCACAGAAATTAGCATCTTCTTTCACAAGCGACATTTGTGCAGTAGGAACATCCATAGCTGTATTTGTGTATGTAGGATGCGGTACAGATGTTACTATATTCTGACTGCACGTCTGATAAAGTATCACTTTCACATCTTCTGCTTGACCAGTAATTAACTTCACGTCAGTATCAAATGTTGAACGGAAACTCTGTAATGCTGCCTTATATGTAGCGTAATCTGTGTTATTAGTATATTTTTGGTCTGTTTCACCTTGAATATAGATAACAGCAGGAACTTTTAATGTCCATCCTTTTGCTGCTGCAACATTCTTTGCACCTTGTACGGCATTAATAAGACCTTGATAATAATCTGACATCAACATTGCAATGGTCTTACTACCAGCACCGCAAGAAACAAACAAAAACTTGTGGTTGTCCCAATATGCACTATCTACATTGATACCTTTCTCTTTCTGCAACAATTCAATCAGTTGCTCAACACAACCGCTTGCCAGTGTTTCGTTATTTAATTCAACCAAAGGAATAAAATCGGTAAAATATGATACCTCTTTCTGCGGTGCAATAACACCACCATTGAACATTATACCAGCCTTATATTTACAAGTGGTTGATATAGGTGGGGTCGCTGCTGCACCAACACTTAATGACTGGCCGAAGATTGGTATTAATGATACATTTGGCAACTCCAATCCATCCGTACCAATACTGTCAACATATTCCTTGATGCCTACCTTATACAGTGCCTGAAACAATATAGGTCTATCATAGTCACCTTGATTCCTGTAACTTGTCATTGCTTTAACTGCGTTGACAGGTTTAGTTGCAGTGATTGTATTGTAAATTGTATCATTAACAGTGATTATATCACCAACAATGTTATCATTTGCGTCTTTAAATACAAGACTTGCCCCAACTCGAAAATGTCTACCTGTAACGGAAACCGACTTGACATTGTAGGACAAAGGCATTATCGCATATTCAAATCCTGCCAAATCGTGTATTGTCACACCATTGGCGCCTATATACTTGTCCTTTACAATCGTCACATTAGGAATATCTCTGGTTTCCTCAAAGTACACCTCATCTCCTATATGTTCTATATCCGTAGTATTTAACTCAACTTGTGAAGCAAGTGCGGCAGACTGCTTTTCTGCGTAAAGATATGGGGAACACTTGGCATCCAATGCGCATTGATTAACTGACGTATTTGTTTCATAGTAACCGTCAGCGATTTTTGAGAAATCAAGAATGGCCTTGCCAATTATTCCACTATTGTTGCGTTCTTCAAGTTCCACCTCTATGATGTCCACGCTTATAGATTCTGCTAACCATGCAGACACGTTCTGTGTGCCATCACCTATAACAATAGAGTACTTGTACGGACCTGGTTCTATCAATAAGTTTTTGTATATCTTCGTCAAAATAAGAGGCTCGGTTATAGGTGTACCATTTGATTTATAAAGATAGAGCTCTTTAATAAGATTATTAGAAAGTACATTATCTGTATAAATATGATGGTTTACTTTAGATTCTTCAGCGACGGCTTTTTGATTAGTTTTTAATATTTCACTGCTTGAATACAAATACGGCGAACACTTTAAATCGTAAGCACACTTATTGATAACTGATGCTAAATTATTATAAGTACCATCTTCAATTTTAGAAAAATCTAAGACTGCTTTGCCATAAATGCCACTTGAATTTCTTTCGACAATCGTGACTTCAATAACGTCAGATGAAATAGATATTGCTGACCAGACTGCAACAGTAACCGAACCGTTAGTTATAATAAAATAATAAAAGTAACCACCTGTTTGTATGTTCTTGTCTATTCTATTAACATATAACGTATCATTTATAGGTGTACCATCCTGCTTATACAAATACAATTCTTTAATAAGACTGTTTGATAGCGCATTATCTGTAAATACATGACTATTTGTTGTTTTTAAAACTCCTCCACTCTTAACAAGATTCTGACTGCCTGCTGTGGGAGTTTCGTCCACACCTTGCCAATTAGCAGGTGTAGTGTTAAAAGTATCTGACATCAGTCTATACTGCACATACTTACTGTCAGAAACATGGAAGTTTATTTTCAAAACTTACATAAAATGCAATTTTAAGCTATGTCTCTTTAGTTTATAACATACTTGATTAGGAAATAATTTATGTAAGTTTTGATTAATGAACAAAATGTTACAAATAGACATTTCAAGCAGTTTGGTATACATTATTATATAAAAAAGAGAATGATTATGCAATTTAATCATTCTCTTAATTCAATATAACTAAATGAATAATTATTCACTCATCAGCATTCCAACAAATATATCCACTAAATGCTGCTTCCGATTTGTGACCGGATGCTCTACGGACTTCTTCAGTATTGACTCCACGCTGGACACAGTTGGTAATCATAGTCCTTCTTGCAGTATGACTGCTTATAAGTTGCCATTTTTTGAATGTCTTGCTGATGATTCTTCCTTTGACCTTGTATTCATACTTTATCTCTTCATCAAAACCTGCATAAAAGAACAGTTTGTGAAGATATCTGTTATAGTCACTGACATCTTTCGGATATGGAGCACAATAGTTGTATTTCTCAAGAATCTGCTTCACTACCTTGGGATAAGCAGCAATCTTCTTGATATCTACTACAGCCGTATTCCCGGTTTTCTGTTGTGTGATAGTGAACATACTTCCTTTGAAATTGTCTGGTTCTACACGGACAATATCAGAGTATCTCTGTCCGAGGAAACAAGCCAAGACAAACTGATCCCTTACTTTCTTTAGAGTTTCTTTCATTTGTGGACGACAATTGATAGAATCGATGTCAAAATATGTGATTCTGCTGACTTCATCCTGACTGAGAGAAATCTTCGGTTTTGCATTAGGAGCCTTCATTGAACTGAGATAGCAGTCATCAAGAGTCGGAGAAATCTTCGCGCCGTACTTAGCAGACCATCTGAGAACAGTACTCAGTTTAGAAGACAGGTAATCTATAGTTGAAGGAGCCATACCTTTACCAAACAAGTAATTGTGGAACTGGTTCCAGAACATATCTCCGACAACTACTGGATATAATGTAATTGAATACTGTTTCTCAAGATTGACAATATGATGACGTAAACCGTTGAATGTCCTCTGTGCTTGCTGCTTGTTCTTTGACTTATATTGTATATAATAGTTTATACAGTCAGTGACAGATGCTTTCTCAAGATTCACTATATGAGTGAACTTATCTTTGTCTCCGAATAGCGTGAAGTCAACACTCACATTGACATTTTCATCTTCAATTCTTATTTCTTTTTGTACTGTATCTTCCATTATCTAAACATTTATTATCATTTACATTACAAAGTTACATAAATTATTTGATTCAGAGCGTCAAAACAAGCAAAACATCAATTATTTTAAAATTTTTTTGGAAAAAGTACCTCTGAATTTGATTATATTAACAAAATGAACCGATAAATAGTATGAAACTGGTGAAGTTTAAACGGATCAGGTAAGTTTGTTGGCTTGTAGTGACAGAAAAACAGAAATGCTAAATCAAAAATCACTTCAAAATACTTGAATAAATAATTTAAGTGGAGCCAACTGGACCGCAAATCCGAAGTTGACCACTCAGATAAATAATAAAAATTCAATTACGAATAATTAATAGATGAGTAGATTAAAACAATATAGAGGCTGTGTACCGGGATATCGTTCCGGTGCAAATTCAGTTATGCTGAAGAAGCCCACTCATCATCCTATGCCAAAATATATGGATGTTGAGCATTTGGATAATGCGGCTGGTAAAGCTGGTAGTTCTAACTGCTATGCTTTTGTAGGCATGGAAATTGCAGGCTCTCAGGGAACTGAGAAATCTGTAGGAGCAAATTTCGCATGCAACTTTGGACATTTTGTAAAACTTGCAGAGGTAATCTGATCCTTTCACAAAATATGTAAGTTTTATTTACAATTTTGAATTATTATTTACAAATATATTATGGCAGTAATTGATAGATTGAATGTAAACCAGACACCGGCTTTCTTGAAAGACGGTGTGTTTGACATAAGTGAATACAATAACGGTGCAGTATATACAGACCTAAGCGATGCCTTAGGTCAGAATGGTATAAATATACCTCCTACTATAAGGAAAGGTGGTATGTCAGTCAAGTTCATTATGAATGACAACAAATATGTGCAATACAGACTGATGGTTACTTCATTCTCTACTACGGAATCTGATTGGCAGGGAGTGGACGATGAACCTATTACTGGAAGTGATAATCTGGTTAAGAGTGGAGGAGTTGAAAGAATAAATATAATAAATCACGTGCAACAATATACAAAAGAGCAAAAAAGAACAGCAAGAGCAAATATTGGTTTAAGTAATGTATCAGAAACTGAAAACACAGACTCTGATGATATAAAAGTAGTAGATGATGAAAACAACAGAGATTTAATGCATATACACAGAACTGACAGCAGTATCGGAAATTCTTTTGTAATAACAGATGATAACGATAATGAAATATGCAAAGCAGACAAAAATGGTTTTCACGCACAAAATCTATTCTATGGGTCTAACGATACAAATATAGAAGATACAATTACAAATCTTGAATAGCGTATTGATGGAAACATAAGCAATAATGTAGTATTAATTATGTTTATGGGGCAGTCAAATATGGCAGGAAGAGGCACTGTAAATGCATCACACCCTCAAGATGCACCACAAGTAATTGATGGAGCGGGCTATGAATACAGAGCAATATCAGACCCGACTAAACTTTATCCTATTACAAAAACTTTTGGTAATACAGAAGACAAAGCTGGTGGCATAGACGATAAAGGCAGAAAGATTGGCGGATGTGTGCCTGCTTTTGTAAATAGTTTTTACAAAACTACTAAAACAACTGTTATTGGTGTAAGTGCAAGTCGTGGAGGCTCTTCTATTGCAGTGTGGCAACCTGACTCAGCATATCTAACTGACGCAATAAATCGTTTGAGAAGTGCTATATCTTTTCTTGAGAATAATAACTATAATATTGTTGCAAAATATGTTTTATGGTGTCAAGGAGAAGCAGATGGCGATGACGGTATGGATGTATCTGTATATGGCAATTATTTCAATAC
>JAEEGL016927332.1_pt1 | contig 10461 bp, 13 predicted proteins | sample 9134231 | NCBI WGS metagenome assembly JAEEGL01 (sample SAMN16246548, study PRJNA631951) | gut metagenome | biome: gut microbiome; feature: rumen; material: fiber-attached | host: Bos | place: Iran: Karaj | collected 2018-10 | reverse complement strand
CCTATGTGTTTCGCCGTTAGCTACTCAGCGAATAGGGGCGTTCTACCAATAAACTACCCATTGATATCATCACCAAAGATTAACCCGCTTGACTGTCCTTCGCAATGCGCTTGGTGTACTTCTTTTTTTATATGCGCAATTTCTAACCCCATTCGTGACCCCTCAGTGCTACTCTACGTCGCCCTATGTTTGGATTATTGACGACCACCCTACACCTACTCATCACGCCATTTAACGATGGCTCCCTTGCATTGTTCCAATCTGCAAGGGTCTCCCCACCGTGAGGCGGTTAACCGGATTGGACTAGAGCGGATAAAGGGAATCGGACCCTTGTCCCAGGCTTGGAAAGCCTATGCACTGCCTCTGTGCTATACCCGCATAATGTCTGTGGCGAAACCCATGGTTTGGACTAACCTTCCACAAACAACCCGTGTACTTTGGGTCTGGTTTTCCATTCTAAGCCTCCTGAATAGCTAGATGAGTCTGCTTTTTTTTAGTCTTTTGACTACATGGCTGAAACAGAGCAAACCACAGTTCTTGGTGGAGTAGACCCGAGTCGAACGGGCAAAGTGGCACCGTGCAAGGGTGCTGCTGTACCATTGAAGCCACTACCCCAAAATGACCTTTTGTTTAGAATATCCCCTGAGGTCTAACAGTGCCAACCTACGATTTGGAGGAAAAGTATGCGTGGTAGCGTCTGACCGTCATTTCAAGAAGCCTACCGCTAAGCCTTTCCTATCTTCGTTCCCGCTGCAGTCGGGCTAATATACATTCAACAATAATTGTTGTATAGGCGCAGGCTCCGGGGACTCCACCCAGAGGGTCATCCTGCATATGCTTTCACGGAATAACATTAACCGTATGTGTAGTGAGATTTTATCGCTCCTCACCAAAAGCGCCCGGCTATACGGAAGGGTAACATTATACATTAAGAGCTCTCTACCCTGCTCTTCACCAAGGTGACTTGCGGTGTGGCTCGTCAGCTCATGCATACCGCAATACGCTTGGCTTATAAAATGCGGAAAACCCTATAAAAACCGCGATTCCCGAATTTCTTTATATGCCATATCCGGTCATTACTTTCTCCCTCCGTTACATAAGGGCGTTCGGGTAGTCAGGCATCAAGTAACGGCAGTGCCCGACAAATGGATTTTGTTTAACACTTTTACGGATTTGTGAGAACCGTATCGTGCCCGCCAGTATCGCAGCGCGGTCCCCTCGTCCGGCTCCCACGGAAGGTTTCTGCTTTCAGGCTAGCACTTACTTGCATAATACCCAAATATTCGTTACGCTTTCACGGAATCGCATTAACCGTATTAGTGGGTTGTTTTATCGCACCATAACCCCGTGTGCGTCCGATTTTCACGGAAGCCTTACTATTGCAAATAATGTTAACTTAAGGCTCACTACCAAGGTGACCTGCGGCGCGTGGCGTCCCATCGTTACTACCGCAATGCGCTTGGCTTATACATCTGAGGTCTGCGCAGTTGAGTGCATATCGGTCTTTTGGAGCCACCCCTTCTGCTGTTGCCGATTTTCGCCGCCACTAAATCCTTGCCGGGGATATAGGTTACTATGACACATGGCAATTGTGCATACACTCACCTCATCTATATTCCGCCCCTTTGTGGAATCCATCGCGTTGGGGAGTCGAACCCCGCCGCTTGGGTATTTGAAACACCGCCCAAGGGGACCCTACTGCCGTTCGGGATACTGAGTAGCGTGTGGCAGAATCGAACTGCCCTTACATATTCTTTTTATATTGTTTTATCCATTTTCTAACAGCGTTGTCTGAAACCCCGAACATTTCACCAATTTTTGTCATGGGTAATATTTCCTTTAGTTTTTCAAGTTCTTCAAGGGTCGGTCTATTTTTGACTTTTCGTTGTTTTATTGCATTTTCTCTCATCTTTTCAGATAAGCCGTCCAAACCTCTTTTTACTTTTTCCCTTGTTTTTTTGGCTAAAAAAATACCAACTTTATCCACTTTTATTGCATCATTAACAATTACTTCGTCTAATTTATGCTTTAGGGTGACCCAATCGGTTTTCACTAAATTTTCTGTAACCCTAAGAACTTTCCACCCAGTTGATGTTAATGTCTTATCTTTGTCTTTGTCTCTTGCAATTCTTTCTTCATCTAAAATGTGTTGAGAACCGTCTATTTCCACAGCAACTTTCAAGTCAACAAAAGCAAAATCTATATAATAAGGGAAAACCGGATATTCTCGTTCTATACAATATTTTTTGTCGTATCCATTATTTTCCAAAAATTTTATAAAACACTTTTCTGGATATGATGGCTCGTTTCTTTTTCTCCACGCTGTTTTCTCTGGATGCTCCTTCATGTATCTTAGCCGAAACTCCCTCATTTTTTCTTTGTACGCATCGTCATGTAAGAACTTTTCTGGATATTTTTTATGTGCAATTTTATTTGCGTCGGAAAGATTCCGCATTATGTCTGGCAACAGTTTATATTGCAACCAATCTCGACAGTTTATGTTATATTTTTTTTGCAACTCTCTTATTGAAGAGCCTTTCAAATAATCATTTCTTATTGTTTCTTTTTCTTCATCTGTAAAAAGTAAGTCGTATTTTTTACTAGCCATAATAAAAACTTTACTAATAAATAGTAAAAAATATAAAAACGAACCCATTTTGAAGAAAAAAATTTAATGTCCTTTAAATTTTTTTTAAAATACTGTAGCCGGTGGGAGAATCGAACTCCCCTTCCAAGAATGAGTACTACATCAGGATTTGAACCTAAAAAATACTTAATAACCCGCTTAACAAGTATTTGTCGCCATGACTGTAGTATTAAACTTATTCCGGAAGTTACTCCGTATAAATCTTGTGTCCTCACCGATAGACGAACCGGCCATACTGCCGCCACCCTTACGGCATAAAAGCACCCTTTTGCCCCGGGGCACCTTCTTTCTTCCCAAGGGGCGGGCAATGCTCCGGGGAATGGGTTACAATTTTACAGGAAACTCTTTTTTTTTGATACGGCTGGACATGTCGCTTTTACAAGTCGTCCACCGCATCCTTCGGTACTAATTTTTTAAATTAAATCAAAGGATTGCTGTAAGTTTCCTTCTTTTATACAACGGGGCACATCATAAATCTGTCGCCATTAGTGCCCTGAAACCCCTCCTGTCATCAGGTAGGTAGAAATTTGCGGGAAACATTTTATTCTTGGCAAGGGGGGGACTCGAACCCCCATTCCTCGTAAGGAACTCCGGCACTGAGACCGGATGCGTCTGTCCAATTCCGCCACCTCGTCTAATAAGTTTTAATGGTCTCTAAAACTGCTGTTAGTTTCCCAATAATAAATAGATTTGCTACAATAGAAAGATTCGAACTTCCATTCCCTTATGGGCGACTTTTATGGAGACACCTTCCTCTCCTTCCAATCAGAGCCCCAAGTTTTTTTCAAAGTATTGTCCAAAACCTTAACTGGAGTTCTTCCTGGCGCGGGTATTCCGCTTCCCCGTCATATTGTAGTTTATTTTAACCCGGCTGGTTAAACCGGTCCGACTTGTCAATGAACTTTGGAGGGATGCAAACGGGCGGGAGTTTAGTATTTGTTGGTGGTCGGAAGCATTATCCAGTCTGCGGGTTGGGTACGCTCCTTGTGGTTCTTCCTTGTCTCTCGCCCGTGTTATTCCCTCATTTCTTTTGCAAATATACAAACTTTTTTTTAAATATAGTCCTGTTTGGCGCTTTTTTAGAAAAAAAATCCATTATAAATAGGAACGAATGCTTTTTTTGTGCTAAAAAAACACTTACCGGGTATATAGGGGTCCTACATTTCTTTTAAGTGTTCTATTACATCTTTCAATGCCATATCATATCCACCAACAATTCCCTCTGTCGCTCCCTCAACAGTCATCCTTCCTTCAAGCCACTCTATCAGAGCGTCCTTGCGGATATACTCTGTCCCTCCGTTGTCATCGAGTGATGGGGTATATACATACCCACTCCCCATATCAAGGATGGTGAAATAGATTTTAGTTGGTAATTCTGGTGTTTTCATTTCTTTTCCTCTTTCTTTCGTATTTGTATGGTTATATTTTCCGCCATATTGAATTTGTTTTCATCCACAAATGCCTCAATGAATAACTTGTCATCCTCATCCCTCCATATAAGCGAATCTAATGTTTCTCCTTGCCCCGCCATCCACTCTGCGCCAGCCTTGACAAGAGCCATAAGTTGTCCACGGGTTAATCGGTCTCCGAGGATTGCGCAATCTTTCAGACATGGGTGCATTTTGATTACAATTTCCCTTGCGGCATCGTCAAGATTGTCCGGAAGAGAAAGTTTCAAATTATTCACTATATCATCGGCAAAACCGTTTAACATAATCTCCAATTCTTCCTTCTCCATGGCATGACCTTCATACACAGAGATATATTGATTAATTATCTGTTCTCTATTCATATCATTTTGATTTTAATCCAAGTTCGTAGAAGTGACGGGCTATCATCTGGTATGTGTCCTCGAAGATATTTTCATGTTCCTGAATAGACATTTCCTCAAAAAACCTATCCATTTCTTCCTCCAAGTCCGCTTCCGGCTGCTCCTGCTGGAGAGAGTCAATCTTCTTTAGAATATCATCACACATGGCAGCCCTACCATCTTGTCTGAAGGCATCTGCTACTCCGTGAACAACTCTATTTGGGTGTTCATAAACTGTTTTTGCAAACTCTATCTCCTTCCGTAGAAGTTCTGCGTCAATGTATTTCTTTGTCATACTAATAAGGTGTTTTTAATCCATTCATATAAGCGGTATAGAATAAAATCTGATTATCTGTTAAATTGGAGAACCATTCTTCAAAGTATTTATAATACTTGGGTATAGTAGAATGACTAAACTCCATCCAGAGATATTGCTTGAGTTGTTCCATATCTAAATTAAATTTTCTAGTTTTGCATACTCTTCGTACGTAATTAAATTGCTAAAAGAAATGATATTTCCACACCATTCGCACTTAAACAATCCCTTATCACAATCTATTTCATTTTCACCACCATCATCAAATGAACCTTTACCACAATGTGGACATTTGAAGTAATATGCCATATTTTATATCTAAATCAAGTTAAAAAATAGGGTGCGTACTCCGTTTCCCGTTTCACTTGCGTGTCTTTCTTAGGCAACCCCAAGCGACTGCGTATCGTCCCTTTCGTGCCCTTCCGCACCCTATTGGTTTTACAGCTTCTCAAGTTGTTTTAATAGACCTTGAAGTATACATACCTCATTTTCTTTTAGTTCATGTAACTTCCCACTTGCGGGATTAATGTACAAAGCTTTCTTTAACACCTCCATCTGCTCCTCGGAGGGTTTCCAATGAGGTTTAGAATCAACGGTAACTGCTTTACGGAAAGAATCATACATTTCTTCCAATGAGTCAAAGTCGTGTGTAGTGATTTCACAATCTCGTCCTCGCCCACTACTGTTATCCAAGAAGTAGAAAGTATCATCAAGCCACTGTATTGCTTTCTCTATGGAGAGTTCCTTTTTTGGCTGAGGACGGAGGGATTTGAATCGGTTTTTAAGCCAATTTTGTACCGCGTCATAAACAAGAGTAGTGAAATAATCTCTGCCCTTATTCTCCAGAAGTTCATTTATAAAGAAAAACATCTCCTCATCTTCCCCGCTCCACTCTGCGGGCTTTGGCTCTTTTCTCTCCCATTCATCCTGTTCGGAGAATGAGATGTGTGATTCTAAGCCTTCATCGTTCACACAGACATATACCGGGTCATTACAGTCAATGTAGATTTCCCGAATGGTATGGTCAGACCACATATTTCTACAAACTGTATCACCGACCGCAAACTTCGGACGAATTATCTTGGGGACAAGGTTGGATGTCTGCTCTTTCCGCTTTTCGTATGGCAAACAATAAATGTCATGCAAAAGACTTATCCACTCAGACGGACAAGTTTCATCTTCAAGATATTCAATAATACGATGAAGGGTGTATTCTTCCTCCTTTGTCAAAGGACCTCGCTCTTTCTGCTTTTCAGAGTCTCTCCCAGCATTAAATCCCAACTTATATTCAAGTGTGGATTCCACAGGGATTGCCTCATATCCCCCCTTTTCTTTCTGCTTTTCGAGCCAATAAAGAACATCTGTATAAGATAAGTTAAACTCTTCATAGAGTTCTTTGGCGGCATCCAAGGAACCAAGTTCTCTTAATAAGCGTATTATCCTCTCATCCTCGCTCTCTGCGAGTTGGGGGAAGATGTTTGTTAATTGGTCTATATCGAAACAAGTGCGTGGACTATTGAATAGTCCTTTTGCCACTTTTATAGCCTCATCATAGGCTATTGCTTTTTCTTCTGTTGTCATTATCTTTTACCCTTTGGTCCTCCATCTACATTTACAAGTAGATATGCGGATATTAAACATATACATATAACACCAATAATAGGTGCAAGTAAATCGCAACCCATATCTAAATCAGTTTCTTAAGTTGTTCGTAGAGAGAGACAAGAATATCATATTGTTCAGCAGAAAGGTATTTGTTCGTACTTGCTCTTTCCAGTGCCCCCATCTGCTCCTCACTGGGTTTCCAAGAAGGGCTTATGCGGTATCTCATCTCCAACAATTTCCCTGCAAGCGTTTCACAATCATAGTCGCAATCTTCGAATTTTTCGTCGCTATCAAAATTGGCCTTCAAGATAGCGGCTGTCTGTAATAGGACATCACTATCCTCCTCGCTCCACTCTGTTTTTGGTTGAGGACGGAGGGATTTGAGTTTCTCTCTATAACTTTTATAAGTTTCAACACTGTCGCCACCTTTGTCAATCAGGTAATTGAAGTGGAGAATAAGCATGTTTATAAAATCCTCATCTTCCTCGCTCCACGCGGGCTTCTGCTCTATTTCATCAAGATATTCATCTCCCTTATGCTCACGGAATTTCTCAAGAACTTCTTTTCCAAAACTTTCTGCACCTATGCCATTTCTAAATTCATAATGAACCTTAGCCATTAAATCTTCAAGGTAATTAATATCCTCCCAAGTAAGCTCAGTCCAGTTAACAGGTTTTTCCTCTGGTTTCTGCTCTTTCTGCTTTAGCTGCTCAGACATATCAAACCCTTTTTGGTACGCAATACGATACTCTTCTGCTGTCCAAGGTTTATGTTTATCATCTGTTAAATACTGATAATCAACCTCAGTGATTATGCCATTATGCATAAGTTCCCAAAGTAATTGTGCTCTTATGTATTTGTTCTCTTTGGCCGATTTAAGTGTATCTGAACTCAAAAAATTTTCATATACTTGTTCTATCGTAGCGGGTTTTTTCTCTTTCTGCTTTTCGAGGTAGGTGACGCAATCACTTTTATCCTTTTCGCCATGCCAATAGCATCCCGGCAGGCTATTAAGAATCTCAATGATGTGTTTCCTTATCTTCTCGTCCCCGCTCTCTGCGAGTTCGGGTGCAAGTGCTTCAAGAATTTCCATCGTTTCTTTTGGAAGGCTCATTTGCCGTACTTTCTTTATTGCTTCTTCTCTTGTCATACTTTTTTATTTTCGTCGTTGTTTTTTAACTTCTCAAGTATAATCACAATCGGAATAACTAAAAGGGTGATAGCCAACCCAATAACATCTTTTAATGTGAAAATAAACATTTTAGTAGTAATTGTTTTTTATTCCCGTGTTATGGTTAATCAATTTTATACATTACTTCACCTCCTGTTCGTAAACAACCCTCCACATGGTGGTTATCTCGCCCCCGAAAAGGGAACGGGTTTCCACGGCGTATTTCTTCTCCCCACAATCAAGACGGATGGGCAGGCACAGCATCTCATAGTCCTTGATTTCGTGAACATCAACCTTGTCCGGACCCTCCAGGTACTTCTGCCCTTCAACCATCTTGTTTACCTCGTTGACAGCATCATCGAGATTGGTATAGGGAGTAGAACTCACCCAGTTACCGCCTCTTATCCAGTTACCGCCTAAAACAACCAAATTGTAAATTTTCATTCTTTCTTCGTTTTTGTTTCCACCACAAAGATAGGGAGAAATTTTCATTCCTCTCCATCCTCGGCGCTTTTATGCCCTTCGATTTCCAGAACAAGCGGTGGATATGCCGGTTCATACCTCTCATCTATCAACGAGAGACAGGCAACCTTCGTACCGCCTTCGTCACTTAACTCATGGCTGCTGGAGTGGATGTGCCCGTAAAGAGCATATTTCGGTTTCTTCTCCCTGATAGCCTCAGCCAATATCTTGTTGCCCGCATCAGTGCCTTTCCAACCGCCCGCAGAAATAATACCATGAGGCGGCATAGCCGGGGCGTCGTGGGTAAGGAGAATGTCGAGGTCTTCCGGGATGGCATCAAAAGCCTTCTCCAGAAACTCGTCGTTCCGCATGAACCACCAGTTACCGAATATCTTACACCATGGAGTGCCGTATATCTTAAGTGTTTCTCCGTCCTGGCTCTCAAAGGTATATTCATCATCCTCGAGATAAATCAACCGACCACCACAAGGTTTGAGAATGTCCGTGTAGATGGAAGAGAAACCATCCTTGTTCGGGTTGGGCTCCTTTTCAATGTAACAATCATGGTTCCCCCCAATGAAAATAACTTTGCTCCACTCATCCTTATACGGGAGTTCGCTGACCCACTTCACAAAATCCGTAGCCAGCCACATCCGCTGGAAATAGTAATAATGACTGTGAGCCGGGCAGATGTCCCCTCCGATGAGTAGGAGGTCGAATTCCTCCGTGATAGGCGGAAGATACCCGTGTAAATCCGATATTCCTATAACCTTAATCATATCTATGCCTCTTTTAATTTTGCTAATACATTTTCAAGCCGGGCAATCATCAAATCCTTGAAATTGACGGGCTTAATCCCAAAGATGTTTTCATTTGTGTGGATATACGCATCGACCTTGGTTGTCACCTTCTCACCACATGCGGAAATAATATCAACCATATCTTTTGCCATCATCAAGACACTACAGCTGACAATGGAATCAATTACCGCGATACCGTCCTCAGCATTGGTGACTGGTTGAGTGAAAAGCATACCACCGAAATCACTGCTGATGACCACCTCTTCCTTGTCAATATCAGGTGTGATGGTGAATCTGAGCCGTGAGTTTGGACCAATGTCATGGATATAATTTCCAAGACCCCATCCGGAGTTATCCACGACAAAACCCATCTTCTCCTGAAGATACCAAATAATACGGCTTTGAAGGCGATAACTCTCAGCCGTCATCGGGCAATAGGTGTCAACCGGATAGGGTAGTGTCTTCTCCCACTCCACAAGGGCGTTATCAAGAGAGTCAAGGTCAGTATATGCCTTGTCATTGAAAACCGCCTTTCCGTTCTTCAGAGAAATGTTTCCACAGTATCCTATTCCCCAGGTAAACTCTCCTCGCTTACGGAAAAGCATCATATCCTTGTTTTCCCCGATGAAATTGTATTTGGTTTTAATGTCGTTGCGTGTCATCTCTTTATTTTTATAATGTATGGCGGGGCAAAAAAACTCACCCCGCCATACCTATCATTTCTTCTATGCGGCGACAGGAATAAACTGCTCAGCGACAGCCCACAGACGCTCGTTGTAGTCCAGGTCCTTCTTGATGGAAGTGATAGGGCGCTGCTTGCGGTTTTTCCCGTTCTTGCCGGGAGCCATAAAGCTACCCTTAATCATCTTCTCTTGTAGGACATTGAAGACATTCCAGAGTGAGTTACCCTCATCCTCGGTACGGAGTGGAGTCAGAAGGTCTTCCAGGGTCTGGTCGTCAACATTGACCTTATCCTCTGCGGTGTAACCCTTGCGAATCTTGTAGGTCTCGACTGCCATCTCTCGCTTCTGGTCATCTGTAAGAATGGTAGTGTTCATCGCGTTCATTTTGTCAATGGTAGCAGGAACGCTTTCCATAACCTTCGCGACAATTCCACGAAGTTCCTCGAAGGAATAGTTGATGTGGCGAATTGAGAAATCAGCGAACTGGGCGTCAGCAACCACCATGCCATTGCCGCAAACCATTCTATAGCACCCCATCATAAAACGGAAGGAGTTAAACCCATCATGGCTGTTCTGGAGTATAATACGAACGTAAGCTTCGGTGCTCCCATCTTTATTAAGAATTTTAACATCATCATGTTGGAATGCCACGATATGAAAACTTCTAATGCCGCTGGAGCCCTTCTTCTGGCGGCACTGCTTAGCCTCAACGGGATACCAACCTAGTTTCTCCATATCGGAGATAACGGTGGCAGTATTGGCGTGTACATACTTACCGGAAACGGCAGGATTTGTGGGGTCCTCAGCGAAAGCGTAAGGGCATTTGGTACGAACCTCGTCCATTGTCATGGGGGCCATCTGGTTGGCCAGTGAAATCATTGTCTCCATCTTTCTTCTTTTTTTTTGTTTGTGTTGTAAAGATACGGCACACTTTTTTATTCACTGACCCCTGTGCGCTTTTTTATAT
>JAEEGL016902429.1_pt1 | contig 10461 bp, 11 predicted proteins | sample 9134231 | NCBI WGS metagenome assembly JAEEGL01 (sample SAMN16246548, study PRJNA631951) | gut metagenome | biome: gut microbiome; feature: rumen; material: fiber-attached | host: Bos | place: Iran: Karaj | collected 2018-10 | reverse complement strand
TCCGGCGCCTCCGGCGTGATGATCTTCTTGATCGATTCGACCAGAGCTGTCACGCCGGCATACAGGATGATCACCGCAATGATCATGGCGCTCAGGTATTCCACGCGGCCGTGGCCGAGCGGATGCTTCCGGTCCGGAGCCCGGCCAGCGATCTTGGTTCCGATGATCGTCACGATCGAAGAGATGGCGTCCGTCAGATTATTGACGGAGTCCAGCACGATCGCGACAGACCGTGACAGAAGGCCTACCACGGCTTTAAAGCCGGACAGCAATACGTTGGCAATGATCCCCAGAATGCTGGTCCGGATGATGGTTTTTTCCCGATTCATATTCACGCTTCCGAAAGCCGAACCCGTTCGGTTTTCTCCGATCAATAATTCGTGCTCCGCACCTCGAAGTACGACTGCGGATGATCGCAGACCGGGCACTTTTCGGGCGCTTCGGTTCCGACCAGGATGTGCCCGCAGTTTCTGCATTCCCAGATCTTCACTTCGCTCTTTTTGAACACTTCCTGCGCCTCGACGTTTTGAAGCAGGGCGCGGTAGCGCTCCTCGTGATGCTTCTCGATCGCCGCTACACCGCGGAATTTCGCGGCCAGCTCCGGAAAGCCCTCTTCCTCGGCGGTCTTCGCGAAGCCTTCGTACATGTCGGTCCACTCGTAGTTCTCGCCGTCGGCCGCCGCATTCAGGTTGGCCGCCGTATCGCCGATGCCGTCGAGTTCCTTGAACCAGAGCTTCGCGGGCTCCTTTTCATTGGCTGCTGTCTTCAAAAACAGATCCGCGATCTGCTCAAATCCTTCCTTTTTCGCCTTCGACGCGAAATAGGTGTACTTGTTCCGAGCCTGCGACTCTCCCGCAAATGCAGCCAGAAGGTTCTGCTCTGTCTGTGTTCCCTGATATTTGTTTCCCATCTGTCGATCCTCCTATGGTTTTTTGAAAATCAGGGCGGCAGATGTTTCCCGCCGCCCTGTCTGGTCCTTATTCCAAGATATCCGTTTCCTTTTGGTTTTCCGTTTTCTTCATCTGATCCACGGTCACCGTGTGTTCGATCGGCTTCCAGGTCACGTGCCCGAACAGGGAGACCAATGCGATCGGTACGTAGGTAAACATGAAGAACGGGAAGGTGAACGTATACAGGATCTTCTTCCAGGTCTTCATGTGGATATGGCTCCACTCCGTGATCGTCGTGATGAGAGACAATGCGAAGAGCATCAGGTACGCATTGAGCAATAACTCCGCAAGCGACTGGATGCCGATCAAAATGTTATCGCCGATGATCGCGCCCCAGACGGCCAAGGTCAGGCCGAGCACGACCGAAATGATCGTCAGGATGAAAGCGGGCGCAATGTTCATGACGATGTCAAAGCAGGAAAAACTGCCTTTGAGGGCGCCTTTCAGCAATCTCCAGCCGTATACGCGAAGGACCTGAAGATAGCCCTTGCCCCAGCGGATCCGCTGCGTCCAGCACTGCTTGAACTTGAGCGGCTGCTCATCGAAGAGTTCCGCATTCATGCACATCGCGATCTTCCGGCCTTTGAGGATCTGATCCGCGGAAAACTCCACGTCCTCGGTCAAAAGATGGAAGGGCCAATCCCCGATCTCATCGGATACCTTCCGGCTGAACATGAAGCCGGTTCCGGACGCCGTGCCGCTCGTGCCGAGCAGGAATCTCGGATACTGCAGATAGCGGCTCTCACGAAGGAACCACCAGCCGCTGCCGGCGCTGACCCAGGTATTGCCCAGATTTTTGCTGTTCCGGTAACTCGTGACGATTTCATTGCCTTCGCAGAAGGTCTTGTTCATTTCTTCGATGTAGTTCTTGCGCAGGATATTGTCCGCATCGAAGACGAAGTACGCGTCGAATCCCTCCGGATAATCCTCAGCAATGTGATGCCGGAGCACCTCAAGGGCATAGCCTTTTCCGACCTTGTCTTTTTCGAAGCGCTCATAAACGACCGCGCCACGCTCCCGCGCAACGTCCGCCGTATTGTCCGTGCAGTTGTCCGCCATGACAAAGACGGTCATGTATTCGGCCGGATAGGTCTGGTTCTTCAGGCTGTCCAGCAGATCTCCGATGACCATACCCTCGTTCCGCGCACAGATCATGATGGCAAATTTGTTCAGGTCCGCCGGACGCCCGGAAGACCGTTTTTTCATAAACCAGGAAATCGGTATATAAACGAACTGATAGAAGTAACACACCATAAAAACGATGGATACTATGAAGTTCATGACCCTTAAGGTTTCCACATTCGCCTCCGAAAATGAATTTCTTTTCGATAACGTAAACTGGATTATACCATACATTCGAAAGAAATGCTACCCCAATTTTCAGGGCAGCATTTCAGCGCGTTTTTTATGCCTTTCAAAGTGTGTCTCGATGCGCTTTTACTGCGTGTGCCCGGGGTTTTACTGCCCGCTGACAAGGACCGCGTGAACCACGAACCGGCGGTCGTCGAACTCATTGGTGCAGGTCGACAGCGTCAGGACTTTTTGATTCGTGTTCGGAACCATTTCGAAGTCGTACAGGGACTCCTTCAAGGTATAGTTCAGGTAGTTCTGATAGATTTCCGTCGACGGAAACTGGTATCTGTACGTATTGGTATTCGTCATGTAATAGGCGGAATAGACCCGGTATAGCAGTATTTTTCCGTCCATGGTGTAGATCTTGATGAACGGATGCTGCTGCAGAAAGTCCTTGTTCTCATAGGAGAGCAGTTCATGGAACATCCGGTTGTTCCGCTGATTGTGCCCGTAGATGATCGTATTGATCGCATTGAACGGATCCGCGATCCGGTAATCCACGAAAAGGCTCCCGGCGTTATTCGCTTCGCCGGTCGCGGCAATTCTTAAATACTTGACGTTATCGGATCCCTGAACCACCGGATAGTCAATGTGCGTCCCGCTGATCTCGATCCAGCCGCAGATCTCCGGATTGATCGCGGATAGTTTCGCCAGATCATACTCGTACATCGGCACCAGAATGTAATCGAAGGTCGTATGCAGGAAATTCAGTTTTTGCTTATGCTCATATGCGGAATAATCGGCCGTGATCGGTCCCGGCGATCCGGTCGCTTCCGTCGGTTCCGTCGGGTCCGTCGGGTCGAGCGCTTCGCTCGAATCCGGCAATGAGGGCGATTCAGACGTACCGGACGGCTTGGTCTCTCCGGATGAGGCCGTGGGCCGGGCCGTCGGGGCCTCTGTTTTCGGTTCCTTCGTGCTCCGTTCCGCGGGGATCGTCTGAGCCACCATGGATTCTTTCAGGCCTTCATAAATCCGATCGCCCTTCCGGATCTCGCTGTACTCCCGAAGGAGATTGACCGCGGAGACCACGAAAACACCGGCGAGGACCGTCAGGACCACCGCTATCACGATATCTCTCAGCCTGCGCTTCTTGCGCCGGGGCATTGTCTGACGATTCTTAGTCATGGCGTGCCTACGCCCCCGGAATAATCCAGTACATATGCATCCACGTTCTCATGCGTCACGATCAGGTCGGTCGTTTCCGTTATCGGAAGCGGAACGTAGTTTTTCGGGATGGCTTCCGTCCCGGTATAAGTTTTCAATAACACGTGCGGGGTGTAGGTATAGATGAACAACCCGGTCCCGACCATGAACGAACCGGTTTCGGGATCCACGAAAATCTCCTCTTCCCGGATCTTCATGAGTTCATAGACGTACCCGCTATCCATGCTGTACAGCGTCATGACGGACCGGTTGGTCGCCGGATCATTGAAGCCGATAAAGATCAGCGGGTCCAGATTTTTGCGGATTCGCACGATGGAACAGGCCGTGCGTTTCCCCTCGCTGCCCTCGTTCAAGCCGAGGCCCGTCTTTCCGATACCGATCATCAGAACGTAAAGATCCCGCCAGTCGTAGCCGTTCACGTATTGATAGTACGAGTCCATCGGAACGGTTTTCTGCACGGCACCGCTGAAGAGGATGTTTTCGTCTTCGGCAGCCTGGACCGGGACGACTCCGCCGATCTCCTGAACAGAGGACTCCCGGAGGCCGAATGCGCCGGGAAGCAGCAGGGAAAGCACAACCGCCGCCGTCAGGACCGCCGCGAGGATCAGCCCTCCGCGCCGGATGCGGGCTTTTCGGTCGTCTTTCCCGGAGATGCGGCACGCAAGTTTTGCCGGTTTCGAATCGTTTTGGATCATTTTGTCTCGCCTTCTTTTATATCTGCCGCCGACGGCGGCTTCCGGTATTATTCGGTTCTCCCGGAACCGTTCGTTACAGTTCCGCCCGCTTATCAACGTACGGAGAGAGCGCGATCTCGAGATTTCCGTTCTTCGTCCGGAGTTCATCGATAAGCGCCTTCTCTTCCGCAGGATTCTTTAACCGCACCTTAAAGGAGAGGCGGAACATCGAGCCCATGCCAGTCGTCTTGACGCCGTCGGATTCATAACTGCTGAGGTAGTGATCGAAGATCTCATTGAAAGTCCCGTTGTAATCGAGGTCTTCCGGGATCGTGATCCGAAGCAGCATGTCGGATGACAGCTTCTTATGCCGGAACATCGGCACGCCGGAGATGAGGAAGTACAATGCCGCGAGCCCGAGGATGATCAGGATGCCATAGCCGATGAAGCCCATGCCGAAGGCAATGCCCCCGCACATCGCGATGAGGATCGCCACGATCTCGTCGGAGGACCCCTGCGCGCTCCTGAAGCGGATCAGGCCGAAGACGCCGCCGCCGATCGCCACGCCCGCGCCGATATTGCCTTTCACGAAAGTCACGATCGAGGCGACCGCAAACGGAATGATCGCCGCAACGGCGAAGAACCGGCTCTGCGAACGAACGCGGAAACTCATGAGCCACGCGTAGAGAACGCCCGTTCCGAGCGCCACGCCTGCCATGATAAAGAACTGCGCTGCCGTTACGTTGGCTGAATAGATGGAATCGAACATGTCATCAACCCTTTCTTACCTTCAGAATTTGCTGCTTATAAGCTTCACCGTACTTGGAAAAACTGTGTTTGTAGATCTTCCCCTCGGACAGGATCGCGGTCAGCCATAACGGCATGGCCTGCTGGACCTTGATCTCGAGGATCGAGTACCCCTCCGGGAGCAATGAGATGCCGTCCATCGAGGTCGTCAGATTCAGGTTCTCGGTCCGGTACCGGGGATTCGCATCGATCGTAAGGCGGAGATCTCCTTCCGGTTCGACGTAGGCGGTCCGGTCGTAAATGATCAGACAGGCCGGCACCAGAGTCTTATAAAAATCCCGGAAAGCCGTGATCTCGGCATTGATCTGGCCGCCGGCGCAGATGTCGCCTTCGCCTTCGAAGAACCGCTTCACGAGCGGGATCGTCGTTTTAACGCGGCGCTTGTACACCGTTCCGTACGCCTTCCGCTTGAGTTCCAGAAAGACCGGAGAATCATTGGTCGCGAGGCCATAGGAGCGGAGCCGGATCTTTTCCTTGAACGGAGGCTTCTCGATCGAAGTCCGGATCAGCCGGTAATCGGGCGTATCGTAATAGAGGGAGGCGATCGAAGTCTTTCCGTACTGATCCACTTCCATGTGTCCCTTCAGTTTTTCGACCAGAAACGCCGTCTGTTCCGCGTTGATCGCGTATTTCAGTTCCACGCGCTGCATGACGACGACCGGTTTTTCCGTGGACGCCAAAGACCTCTGCCTCCTTTCTCCGATCCTCTGCGGCAATGCCTCAAAAACTGATCGAGACCGTGAAGAACCCGTCCTTCGATTCCGCATTCACCCGGCCGTTCATGCTCTTCACCAGTTCTTTCACGTTCGCGAGCCCCGCGCCGAGGCCGCTTCCGTTCTCCAAAACCGTGTTCCGGTCGAAGGCGCGGTCCATGCTGCCGTCCGGCAAGGCCGCGCGGTTCACGGTCTTTAAGAGGATCCGCCCGTTTTCTTCGGATAACGACAGGGTCTCCTCTCCTTCCCCGTATTTCAGCATGTTTTCGAGCAGTTCCGCCAGGATCTGCTCCGGCTTTCCGGCGTCCGTCTGAAGGCACACCGACCGGTCAGCCTTGACCGTCAATGTCTTTCCGGCTTCTTCAAACTTCGGCGCATATTCCTCTGCCTTCTGAAGCACGAGTTTCTGAAGGTCGGTCTTTTGGCCGTCTTCCTCAAACACCGTGAACGTGCTCAATCCGCCCACCAATTGGTTCATTTTCTTGACCTGGCTCCGGATCGCGGCCGTTTCGTCGCCCGGTCCGTGCTCCCGGTCTAAGAGTTCCGTATTCGCGCTGATGACCGTCAGCGGGACCTTGAATTCCTTTTCGACACTCTCCAGGAAGCGCTTCTGCTTCCGGTCCGCCTCTTCGAGCGGGGCGAACAGCGCCTTTCCGATGAGCCGCAGCACGAAGAAGCTGATCACGACCATCACGAGGTCGCCGATCAGGGAAACGAGCAGAATCCGGTAGCAGGAAAGGAGTTCCCGGCCCTGATCGATCACGGTCACGAAGGTATCATTGCCCTCATGGTAGACGCGGAAACGGTAGGTTCCTCTCGTCCACCCGGTGCTCTCCTTCAGAAGCGACTCGGCCCATTCCTTCGCCTCGTCTTCCGTGACCGCATTGATCCGGAAGACGGTCATCTTGACCTTCCCGTTCCCGGCAAAATTCACGGTAAAATAGCGGATCGTCTCGCCGATCTCCGGCGAAGTCGGGCCCATCGGCCCCATCGGAACGAACTGACCGGGATCCGTCAAAGAGCCCTCCGGCGGGTCCTCACGGAACTTGCCCTTTTCCTGAGAGAGGCGCTCCGTGATCCGGTCCGCGTCCTGCGCAGCCATCGTGAACGTCACGATATTGACGACTGCCAGAAGGACCGTCAATGATACGAATATCGCGAGAACCGCATAGAGTACAAACTTTTTTTCGGCTTTATTCATCTTCGGGTCACCTCTTCCAGACGCTTTTCCAGGTCCTCGGGAAGGAATGGAAACGCCAGCCTGCTGCGGTCGTCTCCGGATGCGTTTTCCGTCAAGAGGATCGACGGGATCTTCATCTCTTCCAGCGCTCTCACGAGATAGCGGGTCTCATAGCGCGGGAGTTCTTCGCGCAAGACCGCCGCGTCGAAGCGCTCTTTCCGCAGGAGTTCCAGCGCCTGCAGCCCGTCATAGGCCGGCACCGTCTCATACCCGCTCTTGGCTAAGAGTTTTTCGTAAATCGCGACGAGATCCCGACTGGGATCCGCAAACAGTATCCGCATCGAAGTTCCTTTCGTTGTTTCGGTCATACTTAAACAGTATTATAGCCGATGGCGGCCGAATTGTACAGTGCAGACTGATGATTTTTTCGTGTTTTCCCGCCGGCATTCCTTTCCCCTACCGTGTTTTCCTTGTTTTTTTTCCGGGAATCGGCTATGATAAAAGTAATTAATGTCTCTGAGGAGATCCTTATGTCCGATCTTTCACTGAACATCCTCTACCTCGACCGGGATCAGGTCATTGCCCTGGGCGGCGAGGACATGACACTCGCGGTCCGCGATATGGAAAACCTTCTGGTGCTCCGGGAGCAGGGCGACGTCCGGGTCCCGGACAAGGTCTCGATGAACTTCGGGAAGACCATTGCCGAAGAAAAGACCTTCGGGCGCATCAATGCCATGCCTGGCTACGTCGGCGGCGATTATCAGATGGCCGGCATCAAGTGGGTCGGCAGCAATCCCGGGAACCTGAAAGCCGGGCTTCCGCGGGCGAGCGCGGTCACGATCCTCAATGACCCGGTCACGAAATTCCCGCTCTGCATCATGGACGGCACCGTCATCTCGAACACGCGGACCGGCGCGGTCGGCGGCGCGGCGGTGAAATACCTCGCGAAAAAGAACGCGAAGACGCTGATGATCTACGGAGCCGGGCTCATTGCCGAATACATGCTGTCAGCAGCCGAAGTCGGCCGGCCGGCGCTTGAGGCTTACTACGTTTATGACCTCGTGGCGGAGCGCGCCGAAGCCTTTGCGGAAAAGATGTCTGCTAGGCTCGGGAAGCCCGTGACCGCCGTCCGTGACGGGAAGGCCGCAGGAAAAAGCGCGGACGTCGTCGTGACCGCCACCGGCTCCGCAAGTCCGGTCCTCGATTTTGAAGACCTCGGTCCCGGAGCGCTCTACATCAATTTCGGCGGCTATGAATGCACTTATGACACCGTTTCGAAGGCCGACAAGCGCTTCGTGGACAACTGGCAGGCCGTCAGGCACCGCAATACCAGCGCGATCGCGAAGATGGTGAACGAGGGCGTTCTGAGCGAAACGGCCGTTGACGGGGAACTCGGCGCGGTCATTGCCGGGACGAATCCCGGACGGACTTCGGACGCGGAAACGATCTATTTCAACTGCGTCGGCATGGGGATCGAGGACGTCGCGATCGCGACGCGCGTCTACCGGGAGGCTTTACGGACGCACACCGGAACCGAACTGAAGTATTGGTAACCGGCGGAATGCCTTGCATTTGCGCCGGATGAGACTTATAATGAAAGTTCAAAATCGACACATCAGGAGGACAGCATCATGGAAAAAGTGACGTTTGCCATTGCAGGCATGGGAAACCGCGGAACGCGCTATGCGCAGGAGCAACTGGAGTATCCGGACGACATGCAGGTCGTCGCGATGGCCGATACCCGGCCGATCCGGCTCGAAGCCGCGAACAAATTCCTTCATCTTCCGGCAGACCGGATCTTTTCAAGCGTCGAGGAAATGCTGGAGCAGCCGAAACTGGCGGACGTGATGATCATTGCCACGCAGGACGCGCAGCATAAGGCGCACGCGATCAGTGCTCTGCAGAAAGGCTACGATCTGATCCTCGAAAAGCCGATCGCGAACCACCTGCAGGACTGCTTTGAGATCCGCGACTGCGCGAATGCCCTGGGGCGCCGGGTGCTCGTCTGCCACGTGCTCCGCTACACCCCGTTCTACCGGACGATCAAAGACCTTCTGAAAGCCGGAAAAATCGGCAAAATCGAGAGCATCGGCGCGACCGAAGGCGTCGGTTATTACCACATTGCGCACTCCTACGTCCGCGGAAACTGGCATAAACTGGCCGATTCTTCGCCGATGATCCTCGCAAAATGCTGCCACGACATGGATCTGATCCTCTGGCTCAGCGGCCAGAACTGCGAAAAGGTCACCTCCTTCGGCTCTCTGGACTTCTTCAAAAAGGAAAACTGCCCGCCGGATGCGGCAGACCGCTGCGAAGACTGCAAGCGCGACTGCCCGTACAACGCGGTGAACTTCTATCTCGGGCGGATCCCGGGCTGGCCGACGAACATTTTAAATCCGGAACCGACGCCCGAAAACATCATGGAGGCGCTCAGGACCACGAATTACGGCCGCTGCGTCTTCAAAATGGACAATGACGTCGTGGACCACCAGGTCGTGAACATGCTCCTCGGAAGCGGCATCACGGTCACCTTCCAGATGATCGGCTTCACCGAAAAACAGGACCGCTCGATCCGGATCTTCGGCACCGAAGGCGAGATCTACGGGCGGATGCGCGATAAGAAGATCCACGTCTTCCGCTTCAATGAAAAAGAGGAAGTCATTGACGTTTCCGCGAAACTTTCGTCGTTCGGCGGCCACGGCGGCGGCGACTCGGGCCTGATCCACGACGCGATCCGCTACTTCCGGAACGAGGAATTCGACCGCACGTCGATCACCGAGCTCAATGACTCGGTGGACAGCCACGTATTGGCCTTCGCCGCGGAGCGCTCGCGCCTCGACGGCGGCAGACTCGTCGACGTCCCCGGTTTTGATAAGGAATAACGCGATGTATCTTGCAGACCGTTGGAAAGACTACGAAATACTGGACACTTCGGACGGAGAAAAGCTGGAGCGCTGGGGAAAGTACGTCCTGGTCCGGCCGGACCCGCAGGTCATCTGGCAGGACGTGAAGACCGCGCCCGAATGGAAGAAGCCGAACGCGCATTACCACCGTTCGAATAAGGGCGGCGGCGAATGGGAGTTCTTCGATCTGCCAGAGGAATGGGCGATCTCCTACGGGGACCTCTGCTTCCACTTAAAGCCCTTCTCGTTCAAGCACACCGGACTTTTTCCGGAGCAGGCCGCGAACTGGGACTGGTTTTCGTCGCTCATTCGGAAGGCCGGTCGGCCGGTTAAAGTACTGAATCTCTTCGCCTACACCGGCGGCGCGACGCTTGCCGCAGCGAAGGCCGGAGCCTCGGTCACCCACGTGGACGCCTCGAAGGGCATGGTCCAATGGGCCAAGGAGAACGCCGCTTCTTCGGGCCTTCAGGACGCCCCGATCCGCTATCTCGTGGACGACTGCCAGAAATTCGTGGAGCGGGAACTCCGCCGCGGGAACCGTTACGACGCGATCATCATGGATCCGCCGTCCTACGGGCGCGGTCCGAAAGGCGAGATCTGGAAGATCGAGGACGCCTTCCATCCGTTGGTGCGGCTCACTGCCGGGCTTCTTTCGGAAGACCCGCTGTTCGTACTGCTGAACTCCTACACGACCGGTTTTGCGCCGAGTGTGCTTTC
>JAEEGL016456644.1_pt1 | contig 10461 bp, 7 predicted proteins | sample 9134231 | NCBI WGS metagenome assembly JAEEGL01 (sample SAMN16246548, study PRJNA631951) | gut metagenome | biome: gut microbiome; feature: rumen; material: fiber-attached | host: Bos | place: Iran: Karaj | collected 2018-10 | reverse complement strand
GATCTGGACATGGACGCGGCCCTCGTCGAAGTGAACCATTTCCACATGATCAACGAGCGCTTCGGCAAAGCCTACGGCGACGAGATCCTCAGGCAGATAGGCGCCGGCCTCGGCGAGGTGGTCCAGGAGGGCGGGGGCCTTGCCTGCCGGCGCGGTTCGGACTCCTTTCTGCTCTACATTCCCCACGGCACCGGCAACAGGAATCTCGTGGGGCGCGTCTCCGCCTCGCTCATGGGCGACTCGGCGGGCACGCGCGTGCGCCTGCGCATGGGCATCTACGAATCCGTGGACAAGAGCGTGGACATGGAGCGGCGCTTCGACCGCGCCAAGATCGCGGCCGACACGGTGCGCAACAACTTTACGAGGAACGTTGCCTCCTACGACGCCGAAATGCACAGGAAGGCGCTCTACCATGACCAGCTCATCGAGAACTTCCCCCTCGCCATCTCCGAGCGGCAGTTCAAGGTCTACTACCAGCCCAAGTTCGACGTGACTCCCGAAATTCCGGTGCTTGCGGGCGCCGAGGCCTTGGTGCGATGGCAGCATCCCACCCTCGGCCTGATCAGTCCCGGCATCTTTATCCCCCTTTTCGAGGAGAACGGCCTCATCCAGGCACTCGACCACTACGTCTGGCGTACGGCCGCTGCCCAGGTCAAGAAATGGCGGGAGCGCTTCAACTTCACGGTGCCTGTGTCGGTGAACGCGTCGCGCATCGACATGTACGATCCTGATCTCGTGCCTACCCTGACCTCCATTCTGGAGGAAAACGGGCTCGCTCCCAGCGAGCTCAGGCTCGAGATTACCGAGTCCGCCTACACCCAGGACTCCAGGCAGATCATCGAGGCGGTCAGCAGACTCAGGGAGCTGGGATTCAAGATCGAGATGGACGACTTCGGCACGGGCTATTCCTCGCTGAACATGATCTCCTCCCTGCCCATCGACGCCCTCAAGCTCGACATGCTGTTCATCCGCAGCGCCTTCAGCAAGGGCCGGGGCAAGGACACGCGCATGCTCGAGTTCATCATCGACATCGCCGACTACCTCTCGGTGCCGGTCATCGCCGAGGGCGTGGAGAGCGCGGAGCAGCTCAGCGCCCTTAGGGCCATGGGCTGCGACTACGTCCAGGGCTACTACTTCTCGAAGCCCGTCCCGGCCGACGAATACGAACGCTTCATCGAGGAGCGCGCGTCCCAGGAACCGGCCCCGCGGCGCCAAAGCTCCCTGAAAAGGCAGTCCCAGGGCGAGGAGAGCCTGTCCTACGCCAAGCTCAGCTACGCCCTCGCTAGCGGCTTCGAAAGCGTCTACTACGTGGACATCGACACGGGAGACTACGTGGTCTTCAACTCGGAAGGCAGCTGCGAGGAACTGCAGATGCAGCGCTCCGGCAGCGACTTCTTTGCCGACGTGGAGACGGACGTCCCTAGGCTGGTCTTCGGACCCGACCGGGAGCGCGTGCTCCTCAACCTGCGCAGGGAGGCGCTCCTGACCCAGCTCGTGGGAGCCCAGCCCTTCTCCATGACCTACCGCCTCGTGGTAGCAGGTGCCCCCGTCTACTACAACCTGAAGATGGTCCGCGCCGATCGGGACGGCGGGCACCACATCGTCTGTGGCGTGTGCAGGGTGGACGACCCAGTCCGCCAGGCCAGGCCTGCGGAGGAGGAGAACGCTCTCAATTTCACCAGCCTCGCGAAGGCCCTCGCCAGGGACATGGAGAGCATCTACTACGTCGACCTGGAGACCGGAACCTACGTGGAGTTCGTGTCCAGCGACGAGTACCGCGACCTCAAGCTCGAGATCTCGGGCTCCGACTTCTTCGGCGAAGTCCAGCGCAACATTCCGAAGGCGGTTTACGCCGGCGACCGGGAGCGCTTGGCCAAGGCCATCCAGCGAGCCCCCCTCGAGGCGGCCCTTGACGAGTTCCCCGCCTTCTTCATCGACTACCGCGTGGTCAGCGGCGGCAAGCTTGTCCACTACCGCCTCAAGGCGGCCTACGCCGAACCCGGCGACCGCCGCCACGTCATCCTCGGCGTGTTCAACGTCCACGGCCAGATTTCCGAAGTCCTGCGACGCGAGGCCGAGCAGGCCCGAGCCCTGCGCCTGGCCCAGGAGTTCGCCGGTCGCGACGCCCTCACCGGCGTCAAGACAAGGCGCGTCTTCGTGGCCGCCGAGGAGGAGTGGAACAGGCGCATGGCCGAAGGCTCCCCCGTCTTCGCCGTAGTGGTCTGTGGCGTGAACGGCCTCAAGGATGTCAACGACACCCTGGGTCGCCAGGCGGGCGACCAGCTTATCAAGGACGTAGCCGCCGCCGTCTGCTCGACCTTCAAGCACAGCCCCGTCTACCGCACCGGAGGGCGCAAGTTCGCGGCCGTGCTCAGCGGTCAGGACTACGAGAACCGCCTCGTTCTCATGCGGACCCTGCAGGAGAAGGCCGAAGCGCAGACCCGCGCCGGCGGCGTGGCCGTTGCCTGCGGCATGGCCGAGCTCTCGGTCGCCGACGAGTGCTTCGGCGCGATCTTCGAGCGGGCCGGCAAGGCCATGCGCGACTGCAGGACAATGGCGAAGGGCATAGCCGAAGGCTCAGGCGGGGCAAAGTCATGACGGGAGGCGCGCAGGAGCATGCCGGGGGGGTGGCAAGGTACCTCTCCCAGCTGGACGTATGGGCCTACGCGTTCGGCCTCATCGTGGGCTGGGGCGCCTTCGTCATGCCCGGCACCACATTCATCCCTCTGGCGGGACCTGCCGGCGCGGTTCTGGCCTTGGCCCTGGGCGCAGGCCTCATGCTCGTCGTGGCCGCGAACTACTCCTTCCTCATGCGCCTGAGGCACGGCTTTGGCGGCGTCTACGCCTACACCAAGGAAGCCTTCGGCGACGACCATGCCTTCCTCTGCGCCTGGTTTCTGTGCCTCTCCTACATCTCCATCCTCTTCCTCAATGCAACGGCCCTCTTCGTGGTGGCCAGGCTGCTCATGGGCGGCGCCCTGTTCTCCACGCCAAGCTACGTGCTGGCCGGCAGGACGGTCTACCTCGGCGAGGTGGCCCTCTCCGTCGGGGCGCTCATCGTTTCGGGCGTGGCCTTCATCGTCCACAAGCCTGCTCTGCAACGCGTCCACACCGTCCTCGCCGTCTGCCTGCTCGCCGGCGTGGCGGTGCTTGCCCTAATCTGCCTGCCACATCTCGACCTGTCGGCCGTCTTCCGGCCCGGCACTGATACGTGCGGCACCACTGCTGGCATCGCAACCCTAGTCGTGCTCAGCCCCTGGGCCTTCGTGGGCTTCGAGATAGTCTGCATGGACACGGCGCACTACCGCTTTCCTATGCGCAAGGCAGGCCTCCTCATGAGCCTCGCCATCCTAGCGGGCGCCGCCTGCTACATCATCCTGGCGCTGGCGTCCGTCACCGCCGTGCCCGACCGCTTTGGATCCTGGGGCGAGTACTTCTCCTCCCTCGACAGACTCTCGGGCGTGGTGTCCGCGCCCATCTTCAGCGCCGCCCAGCGCTACTTCGGCACGGCGGGCTTGGCCTGCGCCACGCTCACGGCCCTGGCGGGCATCCTGACCGGCGTGACGGGCGCCTACCGAGCCACCATCCGCATCCTTGCCACCATGGCCGAGGACAAGATCCTCTCCCAAAGATTTCTCAACACATCCTTCTGCATTGCCTTCGTCATGTGCATCTCGGTAGTGATCTGCTTCACTGGCTCCAACGCCCTGTCCTGGTTCGTCGAGGTCACCTCCTTCGGTGCCGTCGTGGGCTTCGGCTACGCCTCGGCCGCGGCCTGGCGCCTGGCCAGGCAGGCGGGCAACCGCATGATCCAGATCACCGGCGCCATCGGCACCATCTCCTCCGCTGTCTTCTTCCTGGTGCAGCTCATCCCCCAGCTCACGGCCTTCAATACCATGAAGGCTGCGGCCTTCATGACCCTGGCACTGTGGTGCCTGCTCGGCTTCGCCTTCTACTGGCGGACAATGAACAATGCCGAACCCAGGCTGCGCCGAGGCTCCGGCCACGCCAGCGCGACCCTCTTCTCAATCATGCTCTACAGCCTCCTGATGTGGTACGTCTTCAGCCTCGTCGAAGCCGAGGAGAGCTTCGCCAAGCATCCGGCCGTACTGGGACCGAGCATCGTCCTCGTCGCCCTTGTAGGCGTTGGCTTCGCGCTCATGCTCTGCGTCCAGCACAGCTACCGCCAGCTGCACGACAGGCTGGAACGCGACAAGATCCGGGCCGAGGAGAGCAACCGGGCCAAGAACCAATTCCTTTTCAGCGTCTCCCACGACATTCGCACGCCCCTCAACGCCATCATCGGCTGCACACACCTGGCCAGGCAGGAGCCCGCCACGCCCCGGCTGCAGGACTGTCTCCGTCAGATCAGCGTCTCGGGCGCGCACCTGCTCTCGCTCGTGGACACCATGCTTGAGATGGGCCAGCTCGAGAGCGGCAAACTCAACCTGCGCAACGCCGAAAGCAACATCTGTGAAACCTTCCAGAAGGGCGCGGACATGATGCGCGGACAGATCGAGGCCAAAGGCATAGTCTTCCGCGTGCAGCAGAACGTCCAGCACTGCGAATGCATCTTCGACAGCCAGCGGCTGCTGCGCGTCCTGCTCAGCCTCCTCAGCAACTCGGCCAAGTTCACGCCCAAGGACGGCCATATCCGCTACGTTCTGGAGCAGCGCGATCGTCTCGGCGACGGCTCCAGACGATACAAGATTACCGTCAGCGACAGTGGCATCGGCATGTCCCGGGACTTCGCGGACAAGGCATTCACCGCTTTCTCACGGGAGCGCAGCTCCACGGAGAGCGGGCTGCAGGGAAGTGGCCTCGGGCTTGCCATCACCAAGCGCATCGTTGACGCCATGAACGGCACCATCGAGATCGAGACAGCGCCCGGCAAGGGGTGCACCTTCACCATTTTCCTCGAGTTCCCGGCCGTTGTCCGCATCGCACGCGTCAAGACCAGGGAGGAGGATGCGCCCCCGCCCTTTGCCGGAAGGTGCCTGCTCCTCGTCGACGACATAGAGATCAACCGCGAGATTGCCCAGGTTCTGCTTGAAAACCTCGGCTTCACCGTCGACTGCGCCGAAGACGGCGCAGAGGCCGTGGAAAAGGTCAAGGCCTCGGACGGCGCCTTCGACTGCATCGTCATGGATATCCAGATGCCTGTCATGGACGGCTACGAAGCCACCCGGGCCATCAGATCTCTGCCCGATCCGCGCCTCGCCTCCGTCCCCGTGGTCGCCCTGACTGCCAACTCGCTCGACGAGGACGTGCAGGCCGCCATGAACGCCGGCATGAATGCCCATATCGCCAAGCCGCTGGATCCGGACGTGCTCGTTGCAACGCTGGGCAAGATCCTCAACGTGGTGCCTGTGGCCTGACGCTCATGGCCTGTCGGCAACGAAGAAAGATTCGACCTCGGCCTGCACGGTCCTGGAAAAGCGCTTCCATCTCGTGCTCGTCGCGACGGCGCACGCCAGCATCTTTCGCCGGGAGGGGTGGGATTCCCTTGTCGATTCTTCCTGCTTCGCTGCCTTCTGCGCCCTGCCTTGCGTGCTGTCCACCGGGCTAGATTCCGGAATGTTTCGTATCGCAGTCAATGCAAAAACAGCTGTCAAACTAACTGGGCATGCTTCTGACGCACATTCAGGGACGGTGTCTCAAATTTGAGAGTCGCCGGGGGAGAGCAGGCTGACGGCGATGGTGAACATGCTTCTGAACGTCTCCCGGCTCAACTGGCTCTGGTCTGGAGGGAAAGCCCTTGCAGCAGGGCGTTCAGTGTACCGGCCAGAGCCGGGATGTCGGCGTCGGGAGGAATTGCTGGCCATGAAGGCGGTCGCGGTGCCCGTCAAGGAGGAGAACCGGCTCATTAGGGAGCAGAACAAGGCAGAGCTCAAGGCGCCCAAAGCGACTGTCCGGCAGGCGTCGCAGACGGCAGACCGCTGACGTCGACAGAGGAGGTGCCCTTGGAAGCCCTGGAAGCGCAGGGCAAGACAAGGTTCAAGCTGCTGCCTCCGCGACCGAAGTCAGGGCGATCGGCCATTCACAGTTTCGCCGAATGGCTGGACAGGATGGGGCTGCACGGGCTGGCGGAAAGGTGGAATCGATGCGGGACGGCAGGGACGCCCCTGCAGGGCAAGTGGGCAGGTGCGGAGGCGTCAGTGCAGGCGCAAACTGGCCCGGCCTGGCGGAGCTTTTCAGCCTGCGCTGGCCGGCGTTCGGCTTCAGGCACGGGGATCCGTCACCGTGTTCATGGGCAAGGTCGGACGCGCCTAGGCCGTCTGCCCAGCGTAAGAATGCATGGCTGAGGCCAGGAACCGCTTCGAGGCTGCGGGAAGCGCCCCCTAGGGGTTCGTGCGCTCCAATTCAGCAGGCCGGCATAGTCGCCGTGTCCGCCAATCTGGGACATGCCATTCCCCTGATTACGCTGAAGGCGTACGCTCATCCCCTTCCGGGGCTCAGCGCGGCGCCACGGCTAAAACTGGTAAAAAATTTAATGATTGCAGTATATTATCGTCATTTTACTTCTTGGTGAAGCATACGTACTTCATCTTCAGTTCGTAGAGTAGGCTATCCAGCATGCTTGCTTCGTCCGGCGTCAGGCCGTTCTTGGTTTTCTGCTTCAGCATGGCCAGGGTGTCGATGCTGTGCTTGGCAAGCTCCGGATCCGGCGACATTGCCCCGGTTTCGGGGTTGGGAACTTCCCCGAGGTGCACGAGCGCCGACGAGGCGAGGGACAGGATGAAGGTGGAGAAGGTTATCTCCGGCAGCTGGCCGGAGGCGGCGTTGGCGGTGTCGATCTTGTCTGACATGCGTGCGCTCCTATGGGCAGTGGTCGGTTGAGCCTGTGCAATGCGCAGGTGTGGAAAGGCCAGGAGTTGGAACCGCCCGCTGGCTGTTGCGGCGTGGCCTAGCGCGAGATCTGCACGGCCAGGCACTTGAGGTAGGCCGTTTCCGGCATGGCGCAGTGGACGGGATGATCCGGTCCTTGGCCGCCGGCAAAAAGGAGTCTCGCATGGGAGCCGGCCCTGGCAGCCGCGCGGGCTATGGCTGCCCGCAGATCCTCCATGGCGAGGTGCTGGGAGCAGGAGCTGGAGACAAGGATGCCACCGTCCCTGACGAGGCCCATGGCCAGCTGGTTGATGCGCGCGTAGGCCGCGAGTCCCTCCTTCATGTCCTTGCGCCGCTTGATGAAGGCTGGCGGATCGATGCTCACGAGATCGAAGCGCCGGCCCTCGCCGCGAAGCCTGCCGAGGGTCTCGAAGGCGTCGCCGGCAAGGGTCTCGCCAGCAGTCTGGGGCGCGTTGCGCGCAAGGTTGCGGCTGCAGTAGCCGAGGGCCTGCCCGGAAGCGTCGGCAAAGACGCAGGACTTGGCCCCCGCGCGTCCGCAGGCCGTGCCGAAGCCGCCCACGTAGGAGAAGGCGTCCAGCACCTCGGCGTCCGGGATCTGCCGGCAGAAGGAGGCAGCCATGGCGCGGTTGGGGCGCTGGTCGTAGTACCATCCCGTCTTCTGGCCGCCGAGGCAGGGGGCAAGGTAGCTGCATCCGCCTTCCGGCACCTCGAGCTCGTCGGGGCACGCTCCCTCCTGGACGGGCTCCAGGCTGAGCTGTTCGAGCTCCCTGGCGCGCACGGCGTTGTCCCAGGCAAGCGAAGCCGGCTGGACGAGCTCTTCCAGCGCTTCGCGGACCTGTTCCCTGCGCGCCTCCATGCCGGCCGTCGTCACCTGCAGGGCAAGGTGGGAGCCGAAGCGGTCGACGACAAGGCCGGGCAGAAAGTCGCCTTCGCCGTAGCACAGGCGGTAGAAGGGGGCGTCGAAGAGGCGCTCGCGGAGCTGGAGGGCCTGGGCAAGCCTTTGGCGGACAAGCCCGGCGTCCAGAGGCACGTCCGGCTTGCGGGCGTAGAGGCGCGCGCAGATGAGCGAGCCCGGGCTGACGCAGGCGGAGCCGAGGGCGATGCCGCGGCTGTCTCTGACCGTTGCCTCCTCGCCGGGCGCGAAGTCCTTGAGGGGCGTCTTTCTGACGTCGATTTCGTTGGAGAAGATCCAGAGGTGGCCGGCCCGCAGGCGGCGTTCCTCGCCTCGTCTGAGCGTGAGGGTGCGCATGGCTGCCGCTCCCTTGGGCCCGCTAGCGGGGCAGTTCGCGGATAAGCTGATCGAGGGTCCTGCCGCCGGGCTGGACCGACAAGGTGAAGAGGCTGCCGAAGCGGCCGTGCGTCAGGTCTTCCACAATCTTGTCCGTGGGGATGGCGAGGCCCTTGGGCGTGTCGACGACGATGGTGCCGGGCGCATCGATGAACTGGGCAAGCTTGGCGCACTGGCTCTTGCGGTCGTCGGGATCGCCGAGGCACAGGGCCTGGGCGCCGGCCTTGAGCATCATGGCGGCCGCCATGCCGTCCGGCGTGAAGTTGACGGCGGCCTGGGCGAGCAGGGCGTAGTCCTTCAGCTGCAGGTGCACGTCCTTCACGGCGCTGGAGGGAGCGATGTAGGTGCCATCGAACTGGAGCTCGAAGATGTTCCGGATGCGCAGGAAGCCCTTGTGGCGGGAGGTGGCAAGGCCCGTGGAGTCAAGGTCGGCGTCGATTTCGACGCCGTCGAGGCCACGCAGCTTCAGGTCGCTCTTCTCAAGCACCTTCGCCGGAATCTTCAGCCCGCGCAGATGCATGTCCACGCTGAGGGGATCCACGCTCTTCCAGCCGAAGACGAGCTCGTCGGCATCGAGGTAGCCGGCGTCGGCCGGCATCCGGATGCCGTCAAGCTTCACCTGGCTCACGAAGGGGCCGCTCTTCTTGAATTCGGCGAGGATGCCGAGCAGGTCGGCGAGATTCGCATCCTTGCCGTCGCCAAGCTCCTGGATCTTGCGGTACGCGCTGACGGGGAAGGCCAGCTTTTCGGCAGAGAGCTGCCGGCAGTTCACGAGCGTGCCGTCGTTGGTAGCAAACTCCGCGCTGTCCATGACAAAGCGCTCTGCGGCAACGCCGTTGATGCCGGTCAGCTTGACCTCGCGGGCGGAAAGGGTACCCTCGGGCTCCGCGACGATGCGCATCCTGCGGACGGAGAACTGTTCGGTCCAGGTGCCTTCGACGTTCTCGAGGGGGCTGGGCTCGATGCCGGCAAGGCGCTTCTTGATCAGATCGTAGGTCATGCGCACGCCTTCTGCCTGCACGGCCTCGGCCTCGTAGGTCACCGGCCCGCTTGCGCTCTTGAAGTCGTAGAAGGCCACGAGATCGAAGACGGGAACCACGTCGGCATCCTTGAAGAGCAGGGAGCTTAGGCTGGGAATGCTGGCGAGGGCCACGCGGGGCGCAAAGACGGCCTTCACTTCGGAGGCCTGCATGGAGACGGGAGCCCCGGGCAGTTCCCTGCGCGAGCGCCAGTCCTTGGCCGTGACGGTCCTGTCGAGGAAGGAGAAGGAGACATCGCCGACGGCGGTTTCGGCATCGGGGCCGATGGCGGTCTTGAGGATTTCCCGGGCGTTCTGCTCGATGTTTTTCTTGAGGACAAAGCCTCCGGCCGCAAGTCCGGCGAGAAGGAGCGCGAACACAATCGCGAGAACGATGCCTGTCTTTTTCATGCTTGTCTCCTTGGAGCTTGCCAGGCTCGCGGAGGAGCCATGGTTCTGCTACGGAAAAGCCCTCTGTACAGCCGAAAGCCGTGCAGAGGGCGGAATCTTGCTGCGTGGCGGCGGAGACGCATAGGGGTCGAACCTACCGCAGGCCTCTCAGCCTGCCGCCAGTTTTGAAGACTGGGCGCCACACCGGTGACGAAACGTCTCCACAAGCTGAATTTACTAGCCTGTTTTGCCTGTGCTGGCAAGGCAGATGTGCCGGGATGCCGGATTCGCGCCGGGCTATGCCGGGATGCCGGATTCGCGCTATCAGGGAAGGAGGACGCCGGCGTCGCGCCGGCTCCGCGACGGGCAGGGCAGAAAAGGCTGGCGCTTCGCGTCCGGTTCGGGACAGGCCGCGGAGCGGCCACACGGGTCGCAGGGGGGCGCGGGGCAAGCCCCAGCCGCTGTGCGGAGCATTGCAGTGCGTTCAGCCTTCTTCCCCGCATGGCATCGGGCTATTTCACCACCTTGCTATTTCACCACCTTGAAGGGCCGATCCGTCTTCATGCCCTGGGTGACGGCGTGGACCAGCAGGGTGCCGTCGGCATCGCGCACGTCCACGTCGTAGGTCACGATGCGCCGGCCGCCGCGCACGAGCCTGGCCTCGGCCGTGAAGGGTCCCTTGCGTCCCGGGGCCAGGAACTGGATGCTGGTCGAGAGGGTCACTGTGCCGGTTTCCTCCTCGCAGTTGGAGGCCGCCCCGAAGGCGATGTCGGCCAGGGTGAAGAGGGCGCCGCCGTGGGCGACGCCCATGCCGTTGACGATGGGCAGGGAGAGGGGCATGGAGACGCGGGCGTAGTCGGGGCGGGCCTCCTCGATGGTCATGTCCATGAGCTGGTAGAGGTGGTCGCCGTTCTGG
>JAEEGL014790062.1_pt1 | contig 10461 bp, 8 predicted proteins | sample 9134231 | NCBI WGS metagenome assembly JAEEGL01 (sample SAMN16246548, study PRJNA631951) | gut metagenome | biome: gut microbiome; feature: rumen; material: fiber-attached | host: Bos | place: Iran: Karaj | collected 2018-10 | reverse complement strand
CCATCATGCTGGGAGTAAAGGCTTCTTCTTTGCCTGTGGCTGCAGGAGTGGGCATGCTGTGGCGCAGGGCTTGTTGCACACCATCTGGGTAGAAAAGCAGGCGCAGGGTGTGGTCGAGGAAATATTTGGCGTTCATCCAGGTGTGACCATATTTGTCGGTAGTGAACTCCTTCACAGTTTTGATACCATTCTTATCAAGAAACTCCATGTAATCGCGTCCAGTGCCGTAGAGAAAATCGTCGGTGCCAATACCCAACCAGAAGAGGTTGATCTTACTATTGGTGTCGGCGGCATTTTCATAGACTTTAGGAATATCTGTAGATGTAAATGAACTATAGGAACAGAGATAGGAGAATTTGTCGAGATTGCGAAGACCGTTTGATAGCCCCTGATTCCCGCCACGTGAGAAACCACCGATGGCACGCGATTCGCGGTCGTTAATAGTGCGGTAGGTGCGCTCAATGTAGGGCATCAGATCGTTGATCAGGTCATTGCTGAACACATCGTTTCCAAAACCCATCATGTTCATCTCACCACTCTTGTTCGGGGGAAGAAGTTTATAGGGATTGCCGTAGGGCAGTACGATAATCATCTCCTTGGCACAACTGTCGGCAAGCAGGTTGTCGAGGATATAATTCATCCTACCTACTTTATAATACACCTCCTCGGTGTCGGTCGTACCACTAATCAGGTAGAATACTGGATAATGTTTGTCAACATCGGCGGTGTAGGAAGGGGGTAAATAGACGATGGCGTTGTTGGTGGCACCAAGGCTCTTTGAATAGTAGTGGATGTATTCCACCATGCCGTGGGGCACATTGCGGATATCGTGGGGCAGCGAACTATTGGGAGCAGGTATTTCTAAAAGGCTGTTCTTGAAACCCTCGTTAGGGAAATATTGCTCGCAAAGCGGGTCCATTATGCTCACGCCATCCACCTCGAAATGATAGGGGTACATGTCGGGGGCGGCAGGACCTAAGGTTACAGTCCATTGACCGGTCTTCTTGTCTCGCTGCATGGCATGCTTACCAGCAAACTGCACGTCAACTTCCACTTTTTTGGCGTTGTCGTTTTTATAATAGAATGTCACTGTGCCGTCGGCATTGCAGACGGTGGAGGAAGGTGTGGCGTAGGGTTGGGCATATAATTGAATGCCGGCAGACAGCAAGAATGCTGTTGTAGCTGCCACTGATTTCCTGCGAAGTTGATGAATAAAGGTAAAGGTCATAATTCGTCAATTTAAAGTTTTGTGCAAAAGTACTATAATTTGACGAATCAATTTATTTTCTTTGTATCTGATTATATATGATATGTAACATCACGAGGCCGTAAGGTCACAAAAAAACCCGACGCTGATCGAAACCAATTGTCGGGCTAATGAAAGGAGGAGGGGTACCTCCAGGAATCGAACCGGGGACACACGGATTTTCAGTCCGATGCTCTACCAACTGAGCTAAGGCACCATTCTTTCGTTTTGCGGTGCAAAGGTAAGCATAATTTTTCTAACTCAAGCCTTTTTCCTAAAAAAAACCACAAACTTAATGTTTATTAACAATTCGGGCGAGTTAAGGCCGTAGTCCATTCAGTTCGAATATAGTATATTTTTTTGACTATATACTTGAAAAAATATACACATTTGTTTTGATGAAATAAAATTTTATTTTACTTTTGCCAATGATAGATTAATACCAATTTTTACTCTATGTTTTAAACAAAATATTTATATAATAATTGTCCTACCCCCACTAAAAAATACATAAAGTAGTTCCAAATAGGACGATTAGGGCATTATCTACACTCCCAAACTTCCAAACTTATTAACTCATAAACTTATAAACTCTAAAAACTATTACATTATGGAAGAGACTAATTTCGTTATTGATGAAAACCAGCCAAGACCACAAATGGGACCTGGTTATCAAAATGGTTATCAGAATGGTTATCAAAACCAGCTGTCAGTGAGCGATTATGCTCAGGGCAATATGCTTTCTATGGGAAAATGGATGAAATTCCTAGGAATACTAAGCATTATCGCCGGTGCACTTTTAATCCTCCTGGGGTTAGTGGCCTTTTTCGGTGGTCTTGCATTGACAAAGGGATATGGTCCTGGAGCAGGATTAGGCGCTTTCGTAGGAGTGTTTTATTTAATTGGCGGTGGTATTGCCATTTTCCTTGGCATAAAACTCTTTAATGCAGGCAAAGGTTTCAAAAACGCAGCTCTTTATACTGACTCACAGCAACTCGATGATGCTATTGCCAACCAGAATACTTATTTTGGGTGTATGAGTATCATGGCCATTGTCTATCTATGCTTTGTTGTTTTAGGATTGATACTAGGAATAGTTGGTGCTGCTTCTGTGGGGTTCTAACTATGACTTACATAGATATGCATAGAGTCATAGAGGCACAGGGTGACCTGTGACCTCTTTGGCTCATGTTTCATGATGGTATGTCTAATTCGTTGTTAACCCAAAATGGATTTATCCAAACAAATAAGTAAGCATCAAAAAACATATATAGTTTTTACCCCAATTAATTATCAAATCGTTAAAATAGCTGCTGATTTTCTTGAAAAATTTGGTGGTTTACTTTTAATTTCGTATTTTTGCCCCACAAACCTATTAAATGTTACGGATATGAAAAAAATCTACTTAATCATTGCGATGGCCGTTTCGGCTCTTGCTGTCAATGCACAGCAGGTACTAAATTTGAGCACTTATAATGGCACCGACCTTACCAAGTATGATGGACAAGAGTGCAAAGTGAATGTCAACCGCCATGTGTTCACAGCGTGGAATACCCTTGCGCTGCCTTTTGCCATGAGCGAGAGCGAGCTGAATGATGTCTTTGGCACTGACTGCCGCCTCGAGAAACTCGTTGGCGCTGAAGAAGTCAATGGAAAGGTTACTTTGTTCTTCCAAGACTGTAAAGCTGGGGGCGTAGAAGCTAATGTTCCTTACATATTATATTATACAGGTGAGAACGGTAATGCTAAGATTGCTAAGAACACGCTGATTGAGAATACTGAGGCAGTCCTTTCCTACAATGTTAAGGGTAGCGATGATGTTGTTTCCATGGTAGGTACAAAGAAACACTTCAACGGTATTGGGGCTTATGGTGTGTTGGCAGCAGACAATTCCGATGCCAAGTTTGTCCCCGTTGACGAGTCTCTGAATGGATTCTATGCTACACGCTGCTATGTCAGTTTAGAGTCGGGTAACAGCAAACTGCTTGAAACCCAGCACCTCGCTGCAGGTGAGGCCACCAGCATCAACAACATCGTCAGCAACAAGACAAAGGTAGATGTCTATACCATCTCAGGTCAGAAAGTTGCTACTGGAATCAATGCTGCACAGGTGAACAACCTCCAACCAGGTATCTATGTGGTCAATGGCCAGAAGATTGTGGTGAAATAAATTTTATTCCAACTAAAATACACAGAGGCACAGAGAATTATCTCCGTGCCTCTGTGCTATTATATCCTCTGCAAATATCTGCGCTCCCAAACTCCTAATTCCTAACTTTTCAACGGATTCCACCCTTGTGCTTGGAGGGCGAATTCTTGACCATCACGGCTCACAAGCATTTTACCGAGGTTTTCAGCGGTGATGTGCCCGATGACACGAACACCTTCTAAAGCATCTACCTTTTCATAGTCGCCAATGCTTACAGTGAAGAGCAGTTCATAGTCTTCTCCACCATTCAGGGCGCAGGTGGTTACGTTCATGTTCAGTTCTTCGGCCATGACTGCTGTTTGATAGTCGATGGGGATGTTTTTCTCATATACCCGACAACCACAGCCACTGCGTTCACAAATATGCATCAATTCGCTGCTCAGTCCGTCGCTGATGTCCATCATCGATGTGGGATGTATGCCCTGTTCACGGAGTGTCTGGATGATGTCACCGCGTGCCTCAGGACAAATCTGTCGCTGGATGAGGTATTCCTTACCGGCAAAATCGGGTTGGAACTGTGCTAACTGTTCCAAAGCGTTTCGGTTGCCTTTCTTGCGTGCTTCTTCCACTTGTTGATAATAGACGCTTTTTTCACGTTCAAGCAGTTGCAGACCCATGTAGGAGGCACCCAGGTCTCCGCTTACGCAGATGAGGTCGGTGTCTTTTGCACCACTTCGGAAGACAATGTCTTCTTTGGCGGCCTCACCGATGCAGGTAATGCTGATGGCCAGTCCCGTGAGCGACGAGGTCGTGTCGCCACCTACGATATCCACGCCCCATTTGTCGCAGGCAAGGCGCAACCCACTGTAAAATTGTTCCAAGTCTTCCACTTGGAAACGTTTGCTCAATGCTATGCTCACCACCATCTGGCATGGAGTGCCATTCATGGCGAAGATGTCGCTCAGGTTCACCATGGCTGCCTTATAACCTAAATGCTGCATGTCGATATAGGTAAGGTCGAAATGCACACCCTCCATGAGCATGTCGGTAGTCACGAGCACTTCTTTGTCGGGGTAGTGGAGTACGGCACAGTCATCGCCTACCCCCATTAGGGTAGAAGTGTTTTTTGCTTTGATGTCATCTGTGAGGTGATGGATGAGACCAAATTCACCTAATTTTGATATTTCCATTTATATACAGCTTTAAGGTTTGTTCAATTTTCAATTTTCAATTTTTAATCTTTAATTTTCAATTTTCAATCTTCAATTTTCAATCTTCAATCTTCAATCTTCAATGATAGTATCATCCTATTGAATATCTCAGCCTTTCCCTGAAGGAATCTTACCTCTATCGGCAGAATGAAAAGGCATTGGCGGAGAGTATCACTCAGGCCATCGATGGTGGCAAGCCTCGCTGCGTCTTTTTCTGTAGTAATGGCGATTTTGGGGTAGGGAAGAGACTCAAATGTGGTATTTATCTGCTCGATATCATTTTCGGTAAAGTCATGATGGTCACCGAAAGATAGATGTGTCACATTAGGACAATACTGTTGTATTTCCTTAATCATTGGTCTTGGTTCGGCAATGCCACTGATAACCATAATATGCTCGTCGGCACGAAGTGTTTGCAGCGGTCGGTTTTCTCCACAAAACATGGGTTGGAGTTCCAGATATGCCATAGTGGTGAAAAAGAGGCTCTGATGTTCTTCCAAAGAAAGTTTTTCTTCGATCGATCGCATTTCTTGCATGCCGATATCAGGAGGACATTTTGTCACAATCACAATGTCAGCTCGCCTCTTTCCATGCATAGACTCTCGCAGACGTCCAGCAGGCAGCAGTTTGTCGGAGAAAATCGGTCGGTTGTAATCCACAAGAAGAATATTCAGGCTCGGCCGTACATAGCGGTGCTGATAGGCATCGTCAAGTAGGATGACATTTACTCCGCGCGTGACAGGATCTTGGCAGAGATGTTGGATGCCTTCACGACGGTTGGCATCGACGGCAACTGTGATTTTGGGGAATTTCACCTTCATCTGATATGGCTCATCGCCAATTTCATGAGCAGTGGATTGCATGTTGGCAAGCACATAGCCTTTGGTGTGGCGTTTGTAGCCACGACTGAGTACAGCCACTTTGTAGCGCTCTTTCAGAAGGCGGATTAGGTATTCCACGTGGGGGGTTTTCCCCGTACCACCAACGGTGATGTTGCCAACGCTGATGACCGGAACGTCATAGTGTTGACTATGGAGAAGGCCGTAGTTGAAGAATTCATTCCTCACCCATACGCCTAACCCATAGGTCCAGCTGACTGGCAACAACCATTTGTTTATTTTCATATATTAGTGGTAAGAGGTTGGAGGTGAGGGGTGAGAGATTGGTCTCTTTCCCCCTCTCCCCAAATCATCTGATATTCAGAGAATATGGCATGCGGGCCTGAATGGCATTGTGCTGGTTGATGTTCTTCAGCAATATCAGCGGTTCATACAGTTCACCGAGATTGGCCTTCATCGCCTCGTAGAGATAGTTGTCCTTGGCCTCTTCAGCACCACCTAATAACTGATCAAAAGCTCCCTTAGGGGCAGGGTAGCCACAGGTGTGATATTCATCCAACTTGGCCAGGGAAGCAGCCTTGCCTATGGCATCATCAAGTGTGCCCAACTGGTCCACAAGGTGATTTTTCAGAGCATCTTGCCCTAACCACACACGGCCTTGGGCGATTGTCTCCACAGAATCCACACTAAGTTTGCGACCGTCTGCTACGCGCTGGCGGAAAAGACGATAACCACGTTCGATATATCGGTTGAGATAATCCATCTCCTCGGCGTTGAAGGGACGTGCCATGGAGCCAAAATTACTATGTTTGTTGGTCTTCACCTCGTCGAACTTCACACCAAGTTTCTGTGTGAGCAACTCGCTGGCATCGGGGAACATGCCAAAGATGCCAATGCTGCCCGTGATGGTAGTCGGCTCGGCGATAATCCAATTGGAACCACAACTGATGTAGTAACCACCAGAGGCTGCCATACCACCCATTGACACTACTACTGGCTTTTTTTTCTTCAGCAATTCCACCTGGCGCCATATCTGCTCTGATGCGTATGCACTACCGCCACCGCTGTTGATACGGAAAACAACGGCTTTTACATCGTCATCTTCCTCAAGGGCTGCAAGGTCGTGACATACCACTTGTGCATCAATCACTGGCCCACTGCTGGTAAGACCTTGGGCATTGCCGTCAACGATGTCACCAACGGCATAGTAAATTGCAATTTCATCACCATCTTTGTTTTCTGACTTCACGCGCTGCATATCGGCAATCCCCAACTGATGGATCTTCTCGTCGGCATCAATTTTGAGCTGTTTCTTCACCACGTCTTTTACCTCGTCTGTATAAAGAAGGCCATCAACGATTTTCATTTTCACAAGGTCCTCGGCAGGACTAAAAGTTATGAGACTATCGGCATAGGCATTGAGCTGTTCTTTGCTAATCTGTCGGCTGGCAGACACGTCTGTAAGCACATTGTCCCAGATACCATTGATATAAACGGTAATCTGTTCACGGTTAGGCTCGCTCATCTGGTCGGCGGTGAATTGCTCTGGGGCACTCTTATAAGCTCCTACCTTTGAGAGTTGTATCTTCACGCCAAATTTCGCCATTAAGTCTTTAAAGAACATCGGCTCTGCAGCCAAACCGTGCCAGTCTACTTGTCCCTGTGGGTTCAGATACACCTTGTCGGCGGCAGAGGCTAAATAGTAGGTGCCCTGGGTATAAGCGTCACCATATGCGATAATCCACTTGCCGCTTTTCTTGAAATCCAGCAATGCTTTGCGCATAGTTTGAAGCGAAGCCCATGAGTCGGAGGAGAACATCCCAGCTTCGATGTAGATACCTTTGATGATTTCATTCTCCTTGGCTTTCTTGATGGCGGAGAGGGTCTCATCAAGACCGATACTTGAACTAGAGCCGTTCAACAACAAACTCATAAAGTCTGTTTCAGAACGTTCTTCCAAAGTCCCGGATAGATTGAGCACGAACACGCTGTTGTCGTCGGGCTTAATCGAAGAACTACTTGAGGACACAAGGCCGATGATACACATCATAAACAATAAACCACTGATGAGCATAAAGATAAAGATACCCACTACAGTGGCAAATGCCATTTTGAAAAACTGTTTCATATTTTTGTTACTATTTATTGGGAGTTCAGGAGTTAGGAGTGTCTCAGGGGTGAGAGGGTGTATTTTAGTTAGAAGGTTTGGAGTTGGAAATGACTTCAGTATATGAGAGATTATACATCAGTTCCATTTCAAATCTCAACTTTCAACTCTCAAAGGATTCTTCTTCGAGCGGTACCACTCGATAAAACGACCGATACCCTCATGCAGCGTTATACGAGGTTTATAGCCGATTTCTTGCTCTAAATGTGAGGTGTCGGCGTACGTCATATAGACATCGCCGGGCTGCATGGGTTTCATTACCATCTGTGCCTTAGTGCCCAAGGCGTTCTCTATCTCGTTGATAAAGTCCATAAGCTTGACAGGATTGGAACAGCCGATGTTATAGACACGGAAGGGTACACCATTGTTACATGATGCTGCCACAGGAGGCTGGTCCAAGCATTGCAGACTGCCATAGGCAATGTCGTCGATATAAGTGAAATCACGCATCATGTCACCATTGTTGAATACATTGATTGGCTCGCCACGGGAGATGGCCGATGCAAAGAGCATCGGAGCCATGTCAGGGCGTCCCCAGGGACCATAGACAGTGAAATAGCGAAGACCTGTGGCAGGTATGCCATAGAGTTTGCTATAGCTGTGAGCCATCAGCTCGTTCGACTTTTTGCTGGCGGCGTATAGGCTTACCGGGCTGTCTACCTTGTCGTCTTCAGAGAAAGGAGCTTTGCTGTTGAGGCCATAGACAGAACTCGACGATGCGAAAAGCAGGTGGCTCACAGGATAATGACGGCAACATTCAAGGATATTAAGGAAACCCACGATGTTACTGGTAAGGTAGGCATAGGGGTTAGTGATAGAATAGCGCACACCTGCTTGAGCCGCCAGATTGACTACACGGTCGAAATGCTCCTCGGCAAATAGTTTTTCCAAAGCATCCTTGTCGTCGATGGCCATACGGATAAACTTAAATCCATCGAGAGTCTTGCTTTCTACAACAGTGCTGAAAGGAAGGGCGCTGGCATCTTCAACTATCACACCCAACTCGGCCAGACGGCCGGTTTTCATGCGCACGTCGTAATAGTCGTTAATGTTGTCGATACCCACCACCGTATCTCCACGCGTGGAAAGCAAATGCGAAATTTTGGAGCCGATAAAACCTGCGGCTCCAGTAACTAATATTTTCATTTTGTCGTTGATTTTCGGCAAAAGTAGTAAAAAAAGGGGGAACTATCTAATGTTTTGTCTTTTTTTTGTATTTTTGCACGAAAAGTCGGAACAATGGTGTGCTTGCTAAGGTGAAGCCTATTTACGGTGAAAGCAAGAGTGGCTTTGTGTATGAAATTAGGAAAATATAACAATACGTTGACAAGGTTTGTATTGGTGGGTGTCATCAATACTCTTTTTGGCATGACTATCATGTTTGTGCTCTACAATCTTTTTGGGGTAAATTATTGGTGGTCATCGGCAGCTAACTATTTCTTTGGCAGTATCCTGAGTTTTATACTCAACAAACGGTTTACGTTTCATCACAAAGGACACTTTCTGAACTCTGCCATCAAGTTTGTGCTTTGTATCGTTGTGTGCTATCTGATAGCCTACGGAGTGGCTAAACCGCTCATGGCACACCTGCTTAGTGGCAGCAGTATCGCTATACAGGAAAATGTCGCCATGCTTGCTGGTATCATCCTTTTCACCGCCCTCAATTATTTGGGACAGAGATTCTTCGCTTTTAAGGATAAGAGAAGTTAAAAGGGGAGATAAAGTGACAATACCCCTTTCAACCATCCTGCCTATTCTGCCCATATTACCCATTCGGCCTATTTGCTTATCCGTGTGCAACGGTTTTGCCGTTGCACAATCACTATCCAGAGCCGCAAAAGTAATCTCTCATCTCATACCACGGAGATACAAACTAAAAAACACTTCTAACTAAATTAAAAAACGGGCAGACCAGCTGATGGTCTGCCCGATAAGGTTACTTAGGTAGATGATTATTTTTTCTTCAACAAGTCGCGGATCTCAGTGAGAAGCTCTTCCTGGGTAGGACCAGCTGGTGCAGCGGGCTCTTCTTCTTTCTTGGGCATCAACTTGTTCATACCCTTGATCATTAGGAAGATACAGAAAGCGATAATCAAGAAGTCAACGATGTTCTGGATAAATGTTCCGTAATTTACGGTGGCATCACCAACTTTTGCGGTAAGTTTTGTGAAATCCACACCGCCTGTTAGCATACCAATTAATGGCATAAGCACATCGTCAACCAATGAAGACACGATTTTGCCGAATGCACCGCCGATGATCACACCGACAGCCATGTCCATCACATTGCCTTTCATGGCAAATTCCTTAAATTCTTTAATAAATCCCATAATGATATAATTTTAAGTGAATAAATGATGTATAAATACTTTTTTATATAATTCTAAGGTGATTTTGCCAACTACGTTTAGCAATTCTGCTTACCATAGAACGGTTTTTTGTTTTTTTCAGATTTCAGCGGTCGATTTTTATTTTATTAATACACTTAGATGATGCAAAATTAAAAAATATTTCGTAATTTTGCACGCAAATAAGAAAAAAATTTTTCCAACACTGAAAACTTTTTATTTCTTATCCGACAGCAATGAGATTTTTTGAATGTTTATCGAATAAATGTAGTATATTTATCAACCCTTTAATAAAAATAAAAAAGTAAAATGACAAAAGTAGCTATTAACGGCTTTGGCCGTATCGGTCGCCTCGCTTTCCGTCAGATGTTCGAGGCTGAAGGTTATGAAGTAATCGCTATCAACGACTTGACAAGCCCCAAAATGCTTGCTCACCTGCTTAAGTATGACACATGTCAGGGTGGCTTCGCTGGTAAATTCGGCGAGGGAAAGCACACTGTT
>JAEEGL014131401.1_pt1 | contig 10461 bp, 9 predicted proteins | sample 9134231 | NCBI WGS metagenome assembly JAEEGL01 (sample SAMN16246548, study PRJNA631951) | gut metagenome | biome: gut microbiome; feature: rumen; material: fiber-attached | host: Bos | place: Iran: Karaj | collected 2018-10 | reverse complement strand
ATTTTTTGCCTCCGCCTTCATTTTTATTTTGGAACCGACACTTACCCAAATCTGTGAGTCGGATAAATCAAGTTCGGGTGCGGCTTTGTCCGGTTCTGAAGTATAACCGGTTACGGTGACCTCATCACTTGTTGCGTCGGATGTTAATGCATCGGACGGTGACGCATCGGAAGCAGTCGCCGTTTCCGGCGCGAATTCGCCTGCGGCGCCGACTGCCGGAATGAACGCAATCAAAGAGCATAGAAACACCGCCAGCACCCGCTTAAATGCTTTCATCTTTTTTCCCCCTGTCTGTATTATAATGTTATATTAACATATTCAACAGTATAAAATCAAGATGTTTATTTGCGAGTCTGTTTTTCGGGCGGCATTACCGTATCATGGATTATTGACACTTTTTTTGTTTTGATTTATAATTAAGTCGGGAAAATCCTTAAAAGGAGGTAACGGTTATGAAAAGCAAATTCAGATGGTATCATATCGCACTGCTTGTCACGGGATTTCTCGTGCTTGCCGCGGTGACGGTTTTTCTGATAATGAATTATAAAAATATAAATACGGAAATACCGACTCATTATAACGCTTCGGGCGAAGCCGACAGTTACGGCGCCAAATCGAACCTGATTCTTCAGATGGGCATGGCGTGGGGACTTTTTATCGTTTTGAATGTTGTCGGGCGGATTCCCTCGGTCTGGAATCTCGGACCTGAGGTCAGAGAGGAAAACAGGGAAAAGGCGGAAGCAATCAGCAGAACGATGCTCTGCATACTGACTTTTTTGATACCCGCTTTTTTCTCTTATGCGGTATTATGCTCCGTGCGCGGCGTGGCTCTGAATCCGGCTGTGCTTCCGCTGTTCCTTGTTGCCGTTTTCGGCACGATTGTTATCAGCGTCGCGCGGCTTTTCAGAAACAGATAAACACGCCGTCGTAACAGACGGGATAATTAATATCATTATTATGTGAGGAGACGCAAAAATGGATTTTTCCGTAATCATTCCCGCTCATAACGAGGAAAAATATATCGCGAGATGCATTTCATCGGTCAAAACCGCGGCAGAAGAATCGGGAAAAGAGGCGGAAATAATTGTTGTGTGCAACAGATGCACCGACAAAACCGATGAAATCGCGAAAAGCAGCGGCGCGAAGGTGGTTTATAACGGTGACAGATGTATCGCGGGAGTCCGCAACACCGGGATTTCAGCGGCGCGGGGCAGGATAGCGGTAACGATAGACGCGGACAACAGGATGACACCGGGAACCCTTTCGGAAATATATGAGCTTCTCGGCACCGGCAGATATATCGGAGGAGGAGCGCCGATAAGATTTGAGAGATACTCGTTTCCTTTATGGTGTAACGACATTATGTGCAGGGTATCGTTCAGACTCACGGGATTATACTGCGGAATATTCTGGGCGGAAAAGAAAACCTTTGACGCAATCGGCGGGTTCGTTGAAATGAAGGCCATGGAGGACGCGGCAACGGCGAAGGCGCTGAAAAAATTCGGGAAAAAGCAGGGCAAAAAATATACGGTTCTCAGGAAGAATCATCTTATCAATTCAACAAGAAAATTTGACGATATGGGCGACTGGCTTTACTTGAAACTGATGTTTAAAAATGCCGGTGCGTTTATAAAAGCAGCCGCCGGAGATAAAAAAGGGCTGGATAAACTTATCGACGAGATGTTTTATGATTACAACGGCTGACGAGAATCCGCCGGCATATGTTTCGATTTGAGAAGCAAAACAGTGTTTTACAAGCCTTTTACAAATCATTTTAATTGTGATAATTTATACTGTGTAATCAATTAACGAACGGGAACGGAGTGAGAATATGGTAAGACCCAACGTTATAATATTTCTGACTGACGATCAGGGCTACGGCGACCTCGGATGTATGGGCGCGAAGGATATCGCAACTCCGAACATAGACGCTCTTGCCGCTGACGGAATAAGATTCACGTCGATGTATTCCGCGTCGCCCGTCTGTTCGCCGTCGAGAGCGGCGCTGTTGACAGGCAGATACCCGGTTAACGCCGGAGTGCGCGCAATTCTTGCGGGTCACCGCAGGGCATCGGGTCTGACGGATAAGGTGCCGACGGTCGCGACCGAACTTAAAAAGCTCGGCTATACAACCGGTCTTGCAGGCAAATGGCATCTCGGGCTGAAAGAGGAATGCCGCCCGAACCGCAACGGTTTTGATGAATTCAACGGCTTCCTTGCCGGCTGTCTTGACTATTATTCCCATATTTTTTACTACGGAATGGCCGACGGCGGTCACGACCCGACTCACGACCTCTGGGAGAATGATAAAGAGGTCTGGAACAACGGCGAATACCTGACCGAATGGATAACAAAAAAAGGCATTGAATTCATCAGAAAAAACAGCGAAAAACCGTTTTTGCTCTATGTAGCGTATAACGCTCCCCATTATCCGATGCACGCGCCGGAAAAATATCTGAAAAGATTTCCTTATCTGTCAAAGGACAGAAGAATAACCGCGGCGATGATAAGCGCTGTTGACGACGGCGTCGGGGAAATCCGCGCAGAGCTCGAAAAACTCGGATTGCTCGATAACACCCTGATTTATTTTCAGAGTGACAACGGCCCGTCAAGAGAGTCGAGAAACTGGCTTGACGGCACGGAAGACCTGTATTACGGCGGCTCATCGGGCGGCTTCAAGGGCCATAAATTCAGTCTGTTTGAGGGCGGTATAAGAGTGCCGGCGATTATGAGCGTTCACGGCAGGACAAAGCCGAAGGTTGAAGATAAGCCTCATATCGCGACCGATATTTTACCGACCGTTATCGAGTTTTGCGGAGGAGATCTGTCGGCGTGTGAAACCGACGGTATAAGTCTCGCTCCGATGCTTGAAAACAAAGAGGCGCCGGAGCATGAATATCTTTTCTGGGAAATGGAAAACCAGACCGCCGTCAGAAGGGGAAAATACAAGCTTGTTCTCAACGGACGGCTTGAGGAATCGGCGAAACCGGTTGAAAAAGTTTTCCTTTCGGATCTGGAAAAAGACCCCGGCGAAACCCGCAATCTTGCCGCCGAGCTTCCCGACGTCTGCGAAGAACTGACAGAGGCGGCGCTTAAATGGCGTGAAAATGCCGAGAAGCACTGGGATGAAACCTTTGCGGACAATTATTCGTTAACCTGATTTCAATTCCGGAAGGATGATAAAATGAACAAGATTTTAAAGACGGTTATCAGCGCGGCGCTGATTTGCGCGGTGGTTGCCGGACTCTGTCTGCCCGCTTTTGCCTCTGCGGAGAAAACCGCTTTTGTCACGGTCAGCGGAATGAATACTTTTCCGCTTTATGATGAAGACGGCACGAAGGTTTATCCTCCGTCAACAAAAAACATTCTTGCCCTCGTCGCGGATATTCTGCCCGATGTGATTAAATATCTTGTCACAAAGGACGCGGACAAACTTGCCGACGCGGTGCTTCCCGCGGCGTATAAACTCTTTGAGCCGGTTGCCTGCACAAAGAGCGGAGACTCGAAATATCCTCTTCACACCGACACTTTCGGTTCTCTCACGGAGCATGTTGAGCTGTTTGAAGGTTATGATAAGGATGAGGAAGGAGTCGTTCACGCGGCAATTGACAGGTACGGCGCGGAAAATGTCTTTTTCTTCAACTACGACTGGCGGCTCGACCCTATCTGCCACGCGGATGACCTTAATAAATTCATTCAGCAGGTCAAAAAGCAGACCGGATGCAGAAGAGTTGTTCTCGCCGCTTTCAGTATGGGCGGAACAGTTGTCAACGCCTATCTTTACAAATACGGCTCAAGGGATATCAAAACGCTGGAATTATGCTCAACCGCTTTTCAGGGCACCTCGGCGGTCGGCGAGCTTTTCAGAGGCGATATCGACATAAATGTTGAGGCGCTTTTCTGCCGTCTTGCGCAGCTTACGAGAAACGGCGCTCTTGAGCAGATACTGTTTTACCTCAATGAGGGGCTGACAAAGAACGGTTTTAACGGCGGGCTTACGGATTTCGCGAATGAACTTGTTGCCGGAGTGGGCGACAGACTCTATACGGAACTTTTCATACCTGTTTTCGGCTATATGCCGGGTCTGTGGGCGCTGTGTAACTATGATAATTTTGAGTCCTGCAAAAAATATATGATAAGAGGAAACGACTGCGGGGCGCTTGTGAAAAGGATAACCGCCTACCATAATATCCAGGGCTCCGCGGAATATCTTCTGCGCCGCGCGATGAAGAATACAAATGTCTATATCTTCGCGCAGTACGGTATGCAGGGCCTTCCCGTTTCTCCTCTCGGAAACACCGGAAACAGCGATAATCTTATCGACACGGTTTATGAAAGCGGCGGAGCGGTATGCTCGCCTCTCGGCGAAACTCTCGGTGAGAATTATGTTCAGAAAAAGCACCGTGACAGAAATTACCTCTCCGCGGACTGTCAGATAGACGCCTCGACCTGTATGCTGCCGGATAAGACCTGGTTTATAGCGAATATGGGTCACGTCGATTATCCTTACGGCGCGGGAACCGATTTCATTCTGTATTTTGCCGAGCAGAATAATCAGAAGACGGTTATGAACGCCGATTATACTCAATTTATGACATACGATTATCAGAAAGACGCGCTTTCGCCCGTGACGGCGGAAAAGAAAGAAACGGCGCTGACAAAAATTCTCGGCTCAATGTCCGGAATAAGAAACGGATATTATGACTGCGTTGAGTCGGTGAAAGATATTTTCAGATAAAAATCAGTTCGTGGCGGGTGTCCGTAAAGGTTTACGGACACCCGATTTTTGCGTTTATAACCGGGCTGCTGTATGAAAAATCGGTTTAAATTATTAAAATCGGTTGATTTATATAAAATTATATGTTAATATAATATGTCTTTTTGTATATTTTTATTCAGGGGGATGGTAAAAAAATGAAATGTCCCAAGTGCGGGAATGAAATCCCTTTTTACGACCTGAAGCCCAACTGCAGTCATTGCGGCGTGAACATCATGTATTACACGCAGGAAGAAGGTCTGGCAAGGGATGCGAAAAGGACCGAGCTTGAAAGCGCGTCGGCAAGAATGATTATTGCCCGCATCAAGGCGGAGTTCATCAAAGGCAAGCTCGCGGTTTTCAGAATGATTGCCGTTCTTGCCGCAGTGGCGGCGCTGCTGGTTCCTTACGGAGGAGCTCATTACACACTGCCGTTTTTCGACGGAAAGTTTTCAGTCGGAATTCTCGGCATAATTCAGGGAATACAGAGCGGATTGCTGCTTAAAATTCCCGTTTTCCTGAAGAGCGCGCTTGTGTCCGGGCAGACTGTTGCCGCCTGTGTCCCCGCCGCGGTTTTCGTTATTATCGTAATTCTTGACGTCATCGTTTTCGGCGCTTTTTTCTTCGGATTTCTTAATCTGACAAAAGCGGCGAAGGTTATGAAGAAAACCTGTGTCGTCGGAATGATTGTTTCGGTTATCGGTCAGGCGGCTTCGCTGATTGTGAAATTCACTACCCCCGATTCACCTGCCGCGAAGGTGACATTTGGATTCGGAGCGCTCGTGTCCTGCGCTATGTTCCTTGTCGTTTATCTTATTAACTCCGCGATGCTTAAAAAGGGCATCGAGCCGGTTTACCGTGAAAACGATATCAAGCGAAAGGAAATGCTTAAGCAGTACCGCAGAGGCGAGATAAATCTCGACGACCTGCCCCTGCCGATTTTTGAAAGCGAAGAGGAGCACGAGGAGCGTATCAAAGCGCTTGAGGAAGCCCTTAAAGCGGAAGAGGAGGGTAAAGAACTTTGAGTGATACAAAAAAGAAAAGAAGAAATATCATTCTGATTGTTTTCGCGGTTATTATCCTGCTCACCGCATGCTTCGTAAGCGTTGCGATTTACGCTAAAAAAGAAATCAACAAACCTCTGTTTGTGCTTCCCGAAGCGGAAAGACAGGCGTCCGCGGTTAAACTTCCCGAAGATAAAGCCGGAGTCTGCGATTATGCTCAGAAGGTTTATACCGAAGCTGTTTTCGCGGACGATTCCGAAGGAAGCTGGCATACCGATGTCAATCTCGGCGGAGATATGACTCTGCCGTTCAACTCCCCGGATAATGAAATTATCTCCTTCATTCGCGACCGTTCGGGCGGAGAGATTTCCGGTATGTATGAAAGAGAAGACAATGTCAATATGGCAAAGGCAAAGACCCGTCCAGAAATTAAAATCAACGAAGCTGATGTGCTTGAATTCACCGCGACCGAAGGTCATACCGATGAAAACGGCAATGTTTCCGATGACGCTTTTTATTTTATAGACCTTGTCCTTGACCCGTCTGCCGCGGATGTTGATAACATAAAAGAGAGCGATGCTTATAAAGGAGTTTCCGAAAAACTCGCTGCGGCGCTTGAAATCAAGGACATCACGGCAACCGTGAAAAGTTATACTATGAGCTTTAAGATTGACCGTGTTTACAGTCAGCTTACGGACGCGTCGGTTACTAAAACTTATGAGATAAAGGCGACTGTCGCGCCGACCGGCGATTATTCGGGCCTTCTTCCCGACGGTCAGACGCAGGCGGATGTGATTCTGCCTTATGAAACAGTTCAGCGCATTCATTTCAATCATTACTGCGCAAGATTCACCGAGCGCAATATCGCGGTCAAAGTCAACGATATGAAGGCGTTGCCGCTTAATGTTACAGTAAATTCTGAGGCCACTAAAGACGATTACAAGCTGACGTTTGATTTCTCGCGCGACGGCATTGTTGAAATTGATGAGGACGCCGTCATGACGGTCAGCAAGGCATCCGACGAACCCGTAATCATAACCGTGAATCTCGATTACGACGGGCACAGTTATACCGATAACCTGACTGTATATATCACGGAAATGGAGGTAAGCACGAATGTCCGCTATCAATGATAATGAAGCCGCTGTTTCAACGGCGGAAAAAACGTCGGAAGACAAAAGCGCGACCGGTAATGTTTACCGCAGTTTCAACTATGTCGGCACTAAAGAAACGCTTGCGTATCTGTTCAACGATTTCTCGAACACATTCAATATCAACGGTTACAGCACAAGATATATCTGGGACGTCGTTCATATCGACTTCGGCATTTCCGCGATTGTCGGTCTGTTCACAGGCGCCTGGGATATTATCAACGATACATTCATTTCGGCGATAGTCGATAACACGAGAACGAGGCTCGGCAAATTCCGTCCGTATCTGGTTATGTTCCAGATACCGATGACTCTTATCGGTCTTCTCTACTGGTTCCTGCCCTATTTCTTCCCCAACACCGACGGAACCTATATCCCGAAGCTGATATTCTATTTCGCCTTCGGCGTAATAACCGAAACGGCAAACACCTTCACGGGCGTCGCGAGAAGCGGCTATATGTCAACGATTACCCCGAACCCGAACGAACGTGTGCGCCTGATTACGCTTGCGGAACTGCTGACCGGTTATATGGGTGAGGATATGCCCATGTACATCTTCGGATTCATGTATGACATGGTTTCGACAGGCAGATGGAAAATTCCGATGCGCAGAATATTTATGGGCATGGGAGTTTCAACCGCGATTGTTTCGTCAATCTTCACATTCTGGTTCTTCCTGGTTTCAAAGGAGAGGGTTCCGCAGTCGATTGAAAGACCGGATATCAAAGCCGGCTTCAAGGCGATTGTAACAAACTATCCCGTCCTTCTTATGACGCTTTCCGATTTCCTCAGCGGATTCGGAGTCGGTACCGACCAGCAGAACTACTGGATTGATGTTTTCGGCGGAGACTCGATGATAAACACTATCAAGGCGCTCGTCAGCGGTATTTCCGCTCCGGTCGGAAGCATAAGCTACGCTTTTGTCGCGCCGCTCAGAAAACGGTTCTCGTCAAAATTCATCTGGGTCGGTTCGGATGTTTACGGCGATATGGTAGTTCTCGGTTTCTTCCTTATAGGTTATTTCAACAAAAACTATCTGAAACTCAAACCGATGATGGTAGCGTACGGACTTTCAGAATTTCTGAATAAGATTCTGTTCGGTGTCAACAAGGTTATCAACGCAGATCTCTGGAACGAGGCGATGGACTTCTGCGAGTGGAAAAACGGCTACCGTATGGAAGCGACCACAGGCGTTGCCAAGAGTCTTGTCCAGAAGCTTCAGGGCGTGTTCATGAACTCTATCAGGGCTTTTGTTATGAAGAAAATCGGTTATGTTCAGGGAATTAAAATCGGCACGCAGGATGACAAGACAAAATTCTGGCTGTTTGCTCTGAGCACAGTCGTTCCCCTTGTTACAAGCGCACTCGGAATCGTTCCCAAGATGCTCTGGCCGATTAACAAGAAAAAACGCGCGCAGATGTATTATGAACTTTCCGAGCACAGGAAGAAAATGATTGACGACTATGTTGACGGAATAAAAGAAGAATCTTCCGCAGAAACGGTCTGAAGCATTTAAAAATAAAGGATGGCATACTGTAAACCCAACGCATTTTTATTATAGCTGAAATAAAAATGCAACATTTCCGGGATTTTTGCGCACATATAGGTGTAATGAAACCCGAAAACAGGAGATGTAAAAATGGCTCGCACTAAACTTGCAGACAGGAAATTACCCGATTATACCCGCGGAGAAGAGATTCTGAATTCTTCCTCGCACGCACTCGGAGTGGCATTCGGAATAGCGGTGCTTATTCTCTGCATTGTCTTTTCGGTTAAGAACTCAAATCCCTGGGGCATTGCCGCAGGCGCTATATACGGCACGATGATGATAGTCCTTTACGCTGTTTCATCTGTTTATCACGGGCTCGTTCCCAAAAGAGCAAAGCTCGTTTTCCAGGTTCTTGACCATTGCAGTATTTACGCGCTGATATTCGGCACCTATGCTCCCATTCTTTTCATGGGAATAAGAGAATATGATGTTTCCCTTTTTGTCGGCATACTCATTTACGTCCTCGTCGGAATCGCAATCGGTGTGTTCTTTACCGCCGTTGATTTCAAAAGATACGCGCCCGTTTCAATGAGCTGCTATTTTGTGGTCGGATGGAGCGCCCTTTTCCTGATTAAACCGATAGTCAGCGTTCTCGGGGCACGCCTTTTCATCTGGCTTCTTATCGGCGGAGCGGCATATACGCTCGGCATGATATTCTTCAGGAAGGGAATCACGAAAAAATACTACCACTCCGTATTTCATTTCTTCATTCTCGCAGGCAGCGTCCTGCAGTTTGTGGGAATATTCAAGTACTGTTTTATCGCCCGGTAAAACAAATAATTTTCGAGAGGTGTATTCATGTTTCCCGCATTATCACTTGTTGCTACGCTCGGAGACAAAATAGATGCCGAGTTTTTCGGCTTCGATACGGCGATTTATACCGCGATCGGTGCGCTCCAGAGCGGATTTATGACGATAGTCGCAAAGCTGTTTACCTCATTCGGTGACGCGGCGTTTGTTGTCCCCGCGATGCTTCTCGCCGTCGTTCTCTGCTTCTTTAAAAGAACAAGAAAATACGGCTTCGCGATAGTCTGCGCCGTTGTGGTCGGCACGCTTATCACAAACATTGTTCTCAAACCGATGGTACTGCGTATCCGTCCTTACAACACGCTTCAGATGACTGATTTCTGGCCGCAGTACAGCAAATGGTACAAGGCGGCGGGCTCGCTTTCCGAGTCGGATTATTCATTCCCCTCGGGTCATACCACCTCCGCTTTTGAGATGGCAATAGCCGTGTTCCTCTGCTTTATGTCGGATAAGAAAAGAAAGATCGCGTGGATATTCCCCGTTATCGCCGCGCTTGTCGGCGTTTCGAGAATTTACCTTATGGTTCACTATCCCAGTGACGTTGTTGCCGGAGCGGTTGCCGGAACGGTTGCCGGAATCTGCGGCTTCCTTCTTGCGAAACTCGGTCTTCTTATCTTCTCAAAGGTTAAATTCCTCGACAATATAGACGCGGAAAAGATATTTAAAAAGGGAATCAACACAAAGGCGGCGGGAGCCGTCATAACAGTCGCTCTCATCGTTTTCCTCGGCCTTTCGTTCGGACTTCTGCTGACCGAGAGCGAGGAAGTCAAATGCGCTTATTCGGAGGAATACGACTGCAATAACAAGGCGAGAATCGACGATGAGGATTATCCCGCCATTGACGGAAAGAACTACTGCAAGATTCACTGGAAAGAACTCAGCGGCGAAGCTGAGGAAACCGGTGAGGAAGCTCCCGTTCAAAGCGAAGCTCCCGCACAGACCGAAGATCGGAGCGAAATAACAGCCGCGGAGGAATCGCTTCAGGACGCGGCATAAAACAATACATCAAAAACAGTTTCACGGTTTGCCGTGAAACTGTTTTTTTCAATGCATAATGCATAATGCATAATCGCGGGTCGCTTCGCTCGTCGTCACAAGCTCCGTATCTCTCGCGCCCGTGTCTTGACAAATCTGTTCACACGAGCTCTCGCTCACTCCGCTGCTCCTCCTCTCCCCAAAAAGTCTGTCGGACTT
>JAEEGL013995915.1_pt1 | contig 10461 bp, 18 predicted proteins | sample 9134231 | NCBI WGS metagenome assembly JAEEGL01 (sample SAMN16246548, study PRJNA631951) | gut metagenome | biome: gut microbiome; feature: rumen; material: fiber-attached | host: Bos | place: Iran: Karaj | collected 2018-10 | reverse complement strand
TATTTATAATATTAATGTTTATATTTTTATTATAAGATAATGAGGAAAAAGGAGGTTTTGTTTAAATGGGCAATGAACAATATTCAGATACTCTTTTGTAGGCTATGTCTATTATTGCTAAAAAGGCAGTTTCAGAAGCGTAGTTTAATAAAACAATTCAAGCCGTAATAGTAGAATGTAAAGATGCTTCGATAGAAAAGTATCGTGTCCGCTATCAAGATGGATTTTGGGAAGCCTATGGAAATGGATCTGGTGTAACATATTTACCTGGAACAAGTGTTTATATTTTAGTTCCTAATGGAGATATGTCTCAACCTAAAACAATTATAGGAACCGTAGAAAAACTAGGCATCAATTATATAAATACTATTTCAGAAGAGAATCAATATTATGAAAATGGAAGTAATACTTTATCTACTAATCAATTTGAATTATGCTCTTATTAGACAAAAACAATAGAAATATATAACAGAAACAAAGAAAAGAATTCAATTGATATAAATGAAGAAGAAACTTCTTTTTATTTAAAAAATTCTTCTCATTTAAAATGTTCTTTTAATATAAAAACAAATTTAGATTTATATCAAAGATATAGTGGAAATTATGGAATAAAATTTTATTTAACGTTTTTAGATAAGGCGAGAGAAGAATAGGTAACAAGAGAATATATATTTGATACTTATCTTATGACAGGAAACCCTTATTTATATACAAATAAAGTTTTACAAACTACAGTGTTTGAAATAGATGGTGTTAATTTCCAATATATAGATAGAATAGAACTTTTTACGGAAGGTTTTCCTAAACAAGCGGAAGAGAAGCCCGCAGACATCTTTATCAGTAATCTTGCTATTGTTGGTGTAAATCAATTATCACAATAGTAGATGAACGGAGTTTCTTTATCTTTTGTTGCTAAAAATGGATATATATTTAATGACAAGAGTAAAGAAAATGATGAAAGAAAGATATAGGCAATCGTAAGAATTTTAGGAAAAACTGTAAGCGATACTATTTCACAGAAATTATCTTTTTATTGGTTTGTTCAAAATATAAGTATTTCCAAAAGTAGTCCTTTTTATAATCAATATGGGGGATATGGATGGAAATGTTTAAATTCATATAAAATTTTAGAACAGGATGAAAAAGGTAATCCTAGTTTAATAGATTTTAATCCTGCGGGTTCTTCTATTACGATATATAAAAATGATGTTAAAATCAAATAGCAAAAATACAAATGTGTTGTATTATATGGAGATAAATCTTTTTCAAAAGAATTTTCTATTATTAATAATGATGCAGAATATGAAGTATAGATACAGTCAGATAAAGGTACTTAGTTTACTTTAGATTCTGGGCATCCTACTTTAAAATGTATATTAAAACATCAAGGGAAAGAAATATAGAATTATAATGATTTTAATTTTCACTGGGGCGTGATTAATAATAAAGGTAATTTTAGCATGTTATCTGAAACAAACGATATTTATTAGAAATGGCATAATGCTATGGATTTAGCCTCAGAACTTGAAAGGGCTTTTAAAGAAAATCAATTATTAAAAAATCGCTTTTATGAAGAAGATAGTGAAAATAAATCAAATGAAGAAGTATATAATGAAGCAAAGAAAATTATTTAGATATATTAGCAAACAGAAATAATCCATGCTAATTATATCTATCACGTAAATATCAAAAAAATTGTTAACTTTAGTACTTTTGTTTGTACCGTATTAGATAGTCAATCTAATGTAATAGGGTCAAAAGAAATTACATTAATTAATAATTCTCTCTCTAATGGTGGATACTCTTTAATTATTAATAACGGAAAACAGTCTTTTAATTACGATGAACAAGGTATTAGTCCTTGTAAGAATGAAAAAATAAATTTTGTAATTCCAGAGTTATCGTTTTCTCTATTAAATGAAAAGGGAGAGTAGGTAGATCAAAACGAAATAAAACCTGATAATATAAATTGGATTTTCCCAAATGAAGATGATACATTATTAACTGATTATTTAATGAGGGAAAAATAGCGGATTCCGCAAGTTGATGGTACAATTATATATCCTAAAACAAGAATTTTTTCTTATGGTATTTTAGATAGATATAGAAGTAATAGAAGTAATAATGATATTTAGTTACGTGTAAAATATAATGGTTATACTTTAACTGCTAAAACAAATTTTTTATTTACGAAATAGGGATTTTTAGGAACCAATGGAACAGGTGTATCATTGAGAATTATTCTTAAAGATAATCATGATAATCCTATTAATGAATTACCTTATTATAAAAAAAGAGATAAGAATGAAATTAAATCTAATTTTGAAGCATTAGAAGCATAGTTATATGAAAATGGAGAAAAGATAATTGGTAATGATTTAATTTATAATTGGAGTATTTTAAAATCGAAAGGTGATTCTACTAATTTAAAAATATTAAATAATAATACTAAAAAAATAAGAGTAGAGTATGATGAAAACCCGTTAAATACATCTATTGTTAATATTATAAAAGTATCTGTTGTTTATAATGGAACTACTGTCTATGCTACTTTACCAATAATAACGTATTAGGTAAAATCTGAATATGATTTAAAATTAGTTCCGAATACTGGTTTTCAATATGTTTTTTATGCGGAAGATGGTACACGACCATAGTATGATAATAAATATCCTTTTACTTTTATTCTAACTGAAACTTCTCCACAAACAAATGGTGAAGAATAGGATATTACTAATATTCAACTTTATGAATTAAATAATTATAATTTTAGACATTCTTTTAATTATTATGTAGAAGGTAATTTAGAAATAAATAATAATGATAATAATATTTGTACAGTAACGCCATATAAAACATATGATGGTTCTATATTAAACAATTGTTTAATTTGTGAAGTTAATAGAAAGGAAAAAGGAGATTCTTTAACACTTATAGCACGAGCTCGTATTCCAATTCATATGATGCTTAATCGTTATGGACATGCCGCATTAAATGATTGGGATGGTAATAGTATTCAAATTAAAGAAGAAAACCATATTATTTTATCTCCTCAGGTCGGAGCAGGATAGAAAGATGAAAAAACTAATACTTTCACAGGTATTTTAATGGGTACTGTACAAAGACCTGTTAATAATAATAGTACTATAAAAGAAAATGGATTATTTGGATATTCTAATGGTGAACGTACTATATTTTTAGATGCAAAAACTGGAAATGCTAATTTTGGTATTGCAGGACATGGACAAATTAAAATTGATGCTGAACAAAGTACAATTACTGGTGGCGGTTATAATAGTGCTAATAGTCAAACAGGAATGTTAATAGATTTAAAAACACCTGAAATTAAATTTAAAACAGGTAATTTCTCTGTTGATAAAAATGGATATTTAGTAGCAAAAGGCGGTGGAAGTATTGCAGGATGGAATATTAAAAATAATGAATTAAGTAAAGGTACTGTTGGAATGAGTTCTAATAATAGTTCTAATAGTAATATTGCTTTTTGGGCAGGTAACACAAAACCTTCTGATGCGCCTTTTAGCGTTAATTTTAAAGGTGATTTAAAATCTACATCTATGGATATTGGTGGAAATATTGCTATTAAAAATGGCCAAATTTATAGTCTTGGAGTAGATAATAAAGAAAAAAATTTATATAAATTTGTTATTGATAGCAAAACAGGTCGTGTAAAGCATTCATCAGGAAATAATGGATTTTTATTGGATGGAAATGGCCTGTCAATAGGAGATAAATTTGTAGTTTCTTCTAGTGGTTTTATGAGAGCAAAAAGTGGTTATATTGGAGATGATACGACAGGATTTTCTATAAAGGCTGATTCAATTTCTAATGGTACTCAAGGAGCAAAAAAAAGTGTTTATTTAGGAACAAACTTAATATCTTTAGGAGACACTTTTAAAGTAAGTAATTAGGGGGAATTAACAGCTTCTAAAGGGAAAATTGCAAGTTGGTATTTTACAGATGGCGCTTTTTATAATCAAGCTGCTAAAAAAGCTGCTGATGATGATAAAGAAGTTGGATATGGAAAATGGAATGATAAAACGAAAAAATATGATAAAATTTATGAAAACGGTATGTATTTTGGAAACGGTGGAATAAGATTTGGTTCTAATTTTCATGTAGGAAGTAATGGTAATATGTATGCTGTTGCTGGAACTATAGGCGGATGGACTATTGGTGCTAGTTCTTTAACTGGAGGTAGTTTAAAACTATATAGTACAGGTGCTATTAATGATAGTGGAGATGCTTGGCATATTGCAGCCAATGGAGAAGCTACTTTTAAAAATGTAAAAACTGCTAATATAAAAGGTGGTACTATTTCTGGAGGTAGTAGAACAGGCGGTAGTATAAGTCCTAGTGGAGTAAGTTGTGGTGGTTATAATAATATGAATAGCTGGTGTGAACATATCGTTGCTACAACTGTAACTGCTGATTATATTAAATCAAGAGTGCTAGAGGTAGATGGAAGACAAGCAAGTTGGAAGAAAAAAGATATTGTTACTGATGTAAAATTAGACAGAACTTATGGGAACACTTCCGATGGAAAGCAATTTGTAACAAGTGTAACCCTAACAGTATCTCATTCTTATGGAGTTTATGTTTTAGGGTTTTAAAGAGATAAAAGGAGATATGGAAATGGAAACAATTAATTTAAATACTGAAACTTTTAGAAAAAATCTTTATGATTTGATTAATAAAAGTAATTTACCAATTTCAAATATATATTTAATTGTAGGTATAATATATAAAGAATTATAGAATAATTATTATGCTACTTTAAATTCTGAAATAATGAAATTAAATGAGAAAAAATAGAATTAGTAGCAAGAAAATGAAGAATAGTAATTAACATAAGGAGGAAAACTACTTATGAGTAGAATTACAAAAATAGCGAGAAAGAAAAACGGTACATTTTAGACTCCAATTCCTATTGGAACAGCCTCTTAGTATGTTACCGTTGATGATAATAAAACAGTTACATTAAAACAAATTCTTGGAGATTATACTAAAATTCCAGGAGAAAAAATTTCGGAAGCATTAAAAACTCTTGATTAGAAACAAGTAGTAATTAATGATGCTTCTGCAACAGAAAATGGACTTATGAGTTCAACGGATTTTAAAAAGATAAATCCACAAATCTTATCATCTGCAACAAGTGATTTAAATGCAGTAAAAACACCAGGCTGGTATAGAATTCTTTGTGGTTCTAATAATACTTTATAGGTACAGAATGTTCCTAGCTAGATACAAAATGGTGAAGAATCTTGTTGGTTAGAAGTACAACAAATTGATGATTCAACTTATTTTCAAAAGTTAAGAACTTATTCAGGATTATATTTTGAAAGATAGTATTCTTTAAGTACATTATGGACAGCGTGGAAGCGTAAAGATGTAGTTATGAAAGGAGCATATTCCGCTTTAAGAGGAAATGAAGGTTTAGTTCCTGCTCCTGAGGCGGGTGATAATAATAAATTTTTAAGAGGAGACGGGACATGGTCAATACCAACCGATACATGGGTAGCAAATACTGAAGCTTCAGATGGTTATGTAACTAATCCAAATGGAGCAAGTTTAAAAGTATGGAAAACTAATGAAAACGGAGTTCCAGGTTGGAGAAATGAAAAAGATACAACTTATTCAAATATGACTGGCGCGACCGCCTCTGCCGCAGGTCGGGCAGGATTAGTACCTGCTCCTCCTGCAAAACAACAAAATTATTTATTATCAGGAAATGGAACTTGGGTGGCTCCAAAGACTACTAAAGGAGGTTCTTTATCTGGATTTTTATTAACAACAAATGAATATAATACTTTGAGTACTTTAACTCATAATTGGAATCCTTTTGTTTTATAGCTTATGCCTCCTTCTACAGCTAATCACGGTGGCTATATAGATTTTCATTATAATGGAGATGGCGGAGATCATACTTCAAGAATAATAGAATCATCAAAAGGCACTTTAACTGTTAAAAATAAATTTAATATTGAAGGAGCAACTACTGTTAAAAATCTTACCGCTTCAGGTAATGTCACTGTAAATGGAAGTTTAAAAGCTCAAAGAGAAGATAATGGAGAAAATGGTCATATCGTAGTAGTAAGCGCTCTTTCTGCAACAGGAATAACTTATCAGTTAAATTCTTGGAGAGGCAAGGGTGGATTAGATGTTACCGCTAGATGGGGTGCTAGTTCTGGTTCTAGTACTAATACATTAGCTTTAAGTACATCTGATATTCGACTAAAAGAGAATATAAAAGAAAGTACAGTAAGTGGATTAGAATTAATTAATAAAATTCCTTTATATGAATTTGATTGGAAACAATAGGGTAGTCATCAAAAAATTGGTTTTATTGCGGATTATCTTGAAAAAATAGATCCTGATTTAGCTATAGGAGGTAGGACTTAGGATGAAAACGGTAATCCTGCATATAAAAGTGTAAATACTTTTTATTTACAAGGTTTTGAAATAAAAGCTATCCAAGAATTATCTCAACAAAATGAAGAACTTAAAAAAGAAATTAATCTTCTTAAAAAAGAAATTAAAGAATTAAAGAAGAAATAATAAAAAGGGAACGATATATTTAGATATATCGTTCCCTTTTTTCTTTTTAAAAAGCACTTTTATGCTATTTTATATAAGCTATTCCTAAACATATAGCATCACTTATATCATCATTAACATTTATATTATAAATCATTTTAACTAAACGTTTACTATTAGCTTTTAATATTTCTCGTCTTATTCCTGGCCCAGTTTGTATACCACATATTCTTCGCCAATGTCCAGATACGCACAAATCTACTTTATAATTTAAAATACCTAACTTCGTAACAGTTTCTCCTTGAAGATATATTAAAGCCTTGTACACTGCTTGATTTTGTCTAACGTCCTATGGTAAGACTTCTTCCATTACAATATTAGTAGGTTTATATTTCTTACATATTTCTACAATTTTATTACTCATACTTTCGATTCTTTTATATACGTTTCGATCATTCTATATTAAACATTCATAATGTATTAATTTGCCCTACTAAAATATTGCAATCCCGCTAGATTTAGTAGAGGCATCTATCGCTAAAGTTTTCATCGTTGAATCTACCTCCTTAATCTAACTTGAGTATATCAAAAATTTTTAAAAATGTCAAAAAAAAGGAATGAGTGCTAAACACTCATTCCTATATTATTTACTTCCGCTACTACCAAAGCCACCTTCACCTCTGGCAGTTTCATCTAATTCTAAAACCTCTTCAAAGTTTAAATTATATTTAGGTAGTAATACAAATTGCGCAATTCTTTCGTGCGGTTCTATCTTTTTCATACTATCTCGATCATTATGGACAGCAACTTTAATCTATCCTCTATAATCAGAATCAATAACTCCTACGCAATTTGCTAGGCGGAGACCCTTTTTTGTAGCGATGCCGCTTCTTGGGAAAAGTCCTCCCCAATAGTTTTTAGGAATCTACATAGCAAGTCCTGTTCCAATTAATTCTGTTTTATGCGGCCATATATAAGTATCTGTTTCCGTATTAGCATATAAATCCCACATAGCGGCATCCTAACTTCCGCAATAAGGAAGTTTAGCATTTTCATCAAGTTTCTTAACTTTAATATTTATATTATTCATCTTCTACTCCCTCATCTGTTATCTGCCAACCGCCAATTTCTCCTATAGGACTACCCATAATACTAGTAGAATAAATAGGCATTAATTCACAATCAGGTTCTTTCTCTTGACAAAATTCTTTAGTAATAATAACTCGTCTCCACTAGTCAATAATCTAACCATTTTTCTTTTGTGTTTTAATTTCATTGCTAGTTTTTATTACAGTATATTGAGGATTTGTTTTAGCCTATTGAATAAGTTTAGTAGCTTCATTTTCTGAATCACAACGGTACTGCTAAGTAACTTTAATTAAATATCTACTCATTTTATCTCCTTAAATTTTATAACAAAAGACAGTAGGTTTTTTATCTGCATACATACTTTGTTCAAGTTTATTTGTTTCTTCTTCAATTTCTTTTAAAAAATCAATAGGGGCACCGGCAAGATAAACTACTTCTATATCTTTTTCTTTTGCAAAAAAAGTTGGAAGAGAACATAATGGAATATCTTCTCGGATTCGTTGTCCATTACTAAAAAAAACTGTTTGGTAAAAAGTTCCTATATTTATTTTACATGCTGCTTCCATAATATCTCCTTAACATTCTATAACGGCACTATCATATGGAAATAGATAATAAGCAAAAGGCTCATCTTCAATTCTTAACCAAATTTCAAAATTACCATCAGGTTGTTCTTCAATAGAAAGTACATCTCCTCTATCAGTGCAACATCCCAAACATTCTTTTGCAGCTATCGCGGGAGGATTTGGATTTTGATTTTCATACATGTGAAAAATAGTAAAATCGCTTCTATCTTTACAATATAACATTCCATATGAATCACACTTCATATTAAAAAAATTTTCAATCTTATTTTGCGCGCTTGCTAATTCAAGATGATTCATAGGTTTAAATAACTATTTATTAGACATTAATTGCCGATTAGCAGCATATAATGTCCCCATATTCAATTCTGCCATTAATTATCTCCTTATATTTCTATTTTTTTATATAATCCACAATGACATTCTCCTAATCCTTGCTCCATAAATTCTTTACAAATACACTTAGTATCTTCAGTTTTTAACGGTTTACACGGGCAATACCCATTATTTGCTTTAAGCATTGCCCGTATTTGATTAGCAAGTTCTTTATCCTCTGTCACTTTTATTGTCATAATATTAACCTTTCTGCATATTGATTATTACTAGCAAGATATACTTCTAATATTTCATCATAGTGTTTTTCTTGGCCAGGAATAAATCTACCATATTTTATAATTATATTATCAAAATTTTTAAAAAAAGTCAAAAACCATTTAATTTCATCTTTATTATATCCAGTATATATAACTATATCATCATTAGATACTTCTCGAAACTTCTTAATAAAATCAAGAATTTGATAAAAAGAATCAAACGGTTCCAAACCTTGAAAAACAATAGCTTCAGAGATAGGATTATTTAAATACTTTTTTATAATATTTTTTGTTTCTATTTCTATTTTTGGGGCGGAAGCTAGGTCTGAGTTCTGACAGACCTGCTTCCCGCATTCCTTATCACATTTAAATGTACAATAAGGCATCATTATTGTCATACAAGGTTTTTTATAATTAATAAAATCTTCTTCTATAATATCAATTACTTTCATAATGTCTCCGCTGTATTATTAATTGGTTCCCAACGTCGCATCTTGTATTCTTTTACTCTTGCTTTAGACCATGAATTAACCGGTGTATAAAAACCTACAACACGAGTATATGATGTTTCAACTGGTTTTCCGCAAACTGGACATGTTGTACCATAAAAAGCATGATTTTCTTCACATGCTTGAATTATTGTATTAAAAGCAAAATATGTAACTCCCGCGTCTGCAATATATTTTACCATTTTATATGCTTTCTCGTAAGAATCAAAAGGTGCATCAATATTGGCGTGAAGAATAGATCCGCCATTACAAAAACTATCGAATAAAGCCTGTACTCTAACTCTCTCTTGTAATGTTGTTTTAATTCCTAATGGAATAAATTGATTTCCATAAAGAGGTAAATCGTAAATATTTGCATTAGGATAAAAGAACATATCTTTTTTCATAAGTTTCGCGGCAGCTGTTTCACCAGGAATTTGTTCTGTGTTAATCATATAATCACAATTATAATAACGAATAAACTCATCTGCGGTTTGTCTCATTACTTTAAAGATTTTTTCTCCAAATTTACTTGCTTCTTCTGTATAAAAATTATTACCTAACTCATCCTTTTGAACATAACCAAATCGTTTCATTGTTTCATAAATTCCAATAAAACCAATTGTATTATATAAATGTTCAAAATCAACTAATTTATATGAAAAATTAGGAAGTAACTCTTTATCTACATCACGTTTAATAATATTACGAACTACATCAAGAGCCTTTAAATCTAAAAGAACTCGTTTTTCTAATTCTTCAAGATATTCTTGCTCTGAATTAGTATCAAGTGCTAAACGTGCTAAATTAATAGTAGAAACTTTTACACTACCAACTTTAAGGGCGGTTCCACCAATTGAGTTAAAATAACCTAAATCTCTTATATCGCTTTTTAGTCTGCAACAATTACTTAAACTATTTACACTATCATCTACAAAAATATTGCTATCTGACCATATCATATTATGACGAATAGCCCATTCCGCAAAATCGGAATCAATAAAATCTCCATTTTGGTAAAGTAATGAAATGGTATTTACGGGAAATGTAAACATATTTTCACTCCTCGTTTTTGCCATCTATTCCATATACCACTTTTGAAATTCAATAATTTCATCTTCATAATCAATCATAAAAGTACCGTCTGGAAAT
>JAEEGL012640444.1_pt1 | contig 10461 bp, 9 predicted proteins | sample 9134231 | NCBI WGS metagenome assembly JAEEGL01 (sample SAMN16246548, study PRJNA631951) | gut metagenome | biome: gut microbiome; feature: rumen; material: fiber-attached | host: Bos | place: Iran: Karaj | collected 2018-10 | reverse complement strand
GAAGCAGATTATTTTTTCGTCTGTCGTTCCGAGCGTTAACATTCATTTATTAGGCGCTTTAAGAGAATGCTTTCATATTGAACCAATGCGCATCGCTCCTGGCATTAAAACTGGTTTGACAGTTCATGTCGATAATCCAAACGAAATCGGTAATGACTTGATAGCCGTGATGGTGGGCGCAAAAGAAAAATATCATTATCCATGCTTGATAGCGGATTTAGGAACCGCTAGTAAAGTGCTATTAGTTGATAAAACTGGAGCGTTCACAAGTTGTGTAATTATGCCTGGCTTGTCATTAAGCGCTAATTCATTATCTAATAGAGCGGCTTTACTTCCTGAGGTATCCTTAGCAGCGCCTAAAACGATAATGGCAAAGAACACTGTTGATGCCATGAATGCTGGAATCACCATCGGACATGCCGAAATGGTCAATGGAATCATAACTCGCTACGAGAAAGAACTTGGCTATAAATGTAAGCACATCTTAACTGGTGGTGGAGCTGTTTATGTGAAAGAGATCATCGGTAACGATTTCATCTATGATGAGAGCTTAGTCTTAGATGGTCTTAATTTAATTATTAAAAAGAATGAGGGGAATAGATAATTATGAAAAACAAAAATGTAATTAGAATTGCAATTAATGCGATGATAGTGGCGATAATCGCCATTATGTCATTTGTTCCATATGTGGGTTATATTACTATTCCTCCAGGAGCTATCTCTTTTACCATTATTCATATCGCTGTTTTAATATTCGCGTGGATGTTTGGATGGCGTGAAGGCTTGGTGGCCGGTTTGGCTTTTGGTGTCTTCTCATTAGTGAAGGCCGCCACTATGCCAAATACTCCTATTGATGTGTATTTTGTCAATCCGATGATTTCCATCTTGCCAAGAATGGTTTTTGGTTTCTTCTCAGGTTTAGTTTTTGATCTTTTGAGAAAAGTGAAAAAGCCAGCTTTGAGATTCTGGTTGGATGTTATTATGTGTGCGGTGATGACCGCCATTCATTCTGTCCTCACATTATCAATGTTATATATCTTTGCGGGTGATAGAGAAGCTCTTCAAGGTTTTACTTACCTCACCTTGATATTAACCATCATTTCATTTAATGGATTGATTGAAGTTGGTGGTGCATCAGTGCTTGTTCCACTTATCATCTTACCGTTAGACAAGGCCTTCCCAAAATACGAGGCCATCTATCACAGCACACTAAAAAGCCGCAAAAAACAGTCAGTTTACGAGGCAATTACACAAAGTTATCGCAATCCTTTGATGGAAAATCTTGCTAAATTTGTGTCTATTAAATCTGTTTTAGATGAAGAAACTGTCAGTAAAACCGATCCTTTTGGAAAGGGCGTTTCTGAAGCTTTGGACTTTATTGCTTCTTTAGCAAAGAGCGATGGATTTAAAGTGACCAACTACGCTAACAAAGTAGTCGAAATCACATGTGGTGAAGGTAAGAACATTACCATTTTAGCCCATGCTGATGTCGTTCCTGCTGGTACTGGTTGGGATCAAAATCCGTTTGAAATGGTCGATAGAGGCGATCGTGTCACTGGACGCGGAGTTGCTGATGATAAAGGACCATTATTAGCGGCATATTATGCAATGAAAGCCGTTAGAGATAATCATATGATGGGGGACTATCAAATTCGTTTCATTGTCGGTGGTAATGAAGAGTCTGGCTCTGCTGGTGTGGAGTATTATTTCCAAAAATTAAAGAAGCCACAACCTGATTTCGGTTTCTCTCCAGATGCTGAATTCCCTCTCATCTTTGCGGAAAAAGGAATTATGAATTTTGAGGTTAAAAAGAAAATCAATTTGAAGCACGTTGATTCCATTAAAGGCGGTGTCGCCAGTAACTCTGTTATTGAACAATGTGTTGTTGTTTTAGATTATGATCGCGACTTCATTAAATTCCTTGTTGATCACAAATACGATGCCGATTATGTGCAATCTTCTTTAGATAAATTAACTGTTACATTCCATGGTAAAGCCGCACATGGTTCAACACCTGAACAAGGCTTTAACGCTGGTATGCAAGCCATCAAATGTATCGCTAATTATTTCTCTGATAAAGATTTATTACACCTCTATGACAAATATAAGAATGTCCAAGGTTATGACTTAGAAGCTTTTGGTAATTCCGAAGAAATGGGTCACAACACTTTGAATGTCGGAATCATTAATTATGAAGACAAGCAGTTCTCTATGATTGTGAATTTCCGTTATGTCGATAAATGTGATGTTGATGATTTGTTATTCCATATTAAAGAACATAGTAAACCATTTACTGTTAATGTTTTAGGCAATAGCAAATTGTTATACTATCCTAAAGAATCTGAATTAGTCTTAACTTTGTTAAGGGCTTATCAATATGAAACTGGTGATTTTAAATCACAACCTATGGCTATCGGTGGTGGCACATACGCTAAAGAAGCCAACAATGTTGTGGCCTTTGGTATGGAATTCCCAGGTTGGGATTCTCATATGCACTCCCCAGGAGAACAAGCTAAGAAAGCGGATTTATTTAAATCAATGAGCATTTATGCTCGTGCCATTATTGAATTGGGTAGATTATTAGAAAATAAAAATGAGAACTAAATATAAACCTTGGGCTAAACCATATATAGATGAACACGTTGAAGTAATGTTCACTCAAGAACAACTTCTCTCTTTTGATAAACCCTATTATCTAGAAATTGGTTCTGGTAAAGGGCAATTCCTTGTCGATATGGCGAAGAAGTTCTCTGATAAGTTTTTTGTGGGTGTTGAAAGAAATGTTACTTGCTGTGGTTTTACTGCAAAAAAGCTAGTGGAAGAAGAAATTACTAACGCCAAGTTAATGTTTATCAATGCCGAGATTTTGATGGTTAACATTCCTGATAATTCCATTGATGGAATATTCTTAAACTTCTCTGATCCTTGGCCCAAAAAGAGACATCACAAGAGACGTTTAACGGCGATTAGTTATTTAAATAACTATTATCGTGTTTTGAAGTCTGGTGGCCATTTAGTGATTAAAACCGATAATCCTGATTTGTTTACTTTTACTTTAGAGAATATTCAAGAAACAAAATTCAAGACTATCTCTCAAACTGATAACTATATGGATTATGATTATTTTGATACGATGACCGAATACGAACAATCTTTTAGAGAAGAAGGAGTTCCTATCCATCGTTTAGTGTTGGAGAAATAATGATGAAAGACTACGCTTTACATTATTCATATAAAGAAATAGGTGATGTTATTATCTGTATCTTTAATAATGAAAAGAAACCCAACAAAATAGAACAAAAAGGAAGAGTAACTGTTCTTTATTCTAATGATGAAATCATTGGTTATAATATTAAAGATATTAAGGAAATAGTGAAAATTAGAAATGAAGGAATGATATTCTTTCCTTCTAAAGCTTTGATTGATGTCTTAAATAATATTTTGATTAATTCTGGTGTTCCACCTTTAGAATATAAAATTGATTCTGGATATTTTATCGCTCAAATAACTAGCAAAGAAAAAGTTGATGATGGCGAATATCTCACTCTTGATTGTGGCGGGCAAATATATAATTGTGTGACTAAGAGCAAGATTATTAATGTGGGTGATAAAGTAGTCATCTCTAAAGTCGGAACTCATCTAAATAATGGTGAAGTAACCAAAGAAAGTGCGATAAATAACAAAACTATAAACACTCACGTGTATACAGGCGTAGAATTAGGTTTGTTAGATGTGAGTGATGTATTGATATTAGAGGAAGATGCGATAGTTGGAAAAGACTTCTTCTCAATGGAGGAAAGAATGTTATGACAGAAATTGAATTAAAAGAACAGGGAAAAATCTCCCGTTTAACAAACAAAACCTTTCAATTTGATAAAAGATTAGGTGAAGGTTTCTTTTCTGCAAATTATTTTTTAAAGAGCCAAAGAATTGTGAAAGAGAATAAACCTGGTCACAATGTGACCATGCAATGGTTTCAAAGAAGAGATGATTCTAAATTATGTGGTATTGATGAAGCAATTGCCGTCCTTCATACTTTCGCTATTCACCCCGAAGAATTAGTTATTGAAGCTCTTCATGATGGAGATATTATCCAAGCCAACGAACCAGTATTAAAAGTTACTGGTAAATATGAAAACTTTGGATTTTTAGAATCCGTTATTGATGGAATCTTAGCCAGAAGAACAAGTGTTTGCACTAATGTTTATAACGTCTTGAAAGTCTCAGGCGATATTCCAGTATTCTCTATGGCGGATCGTCAAGATGATTATCTCACCCAAATTGGTGATGGTTATGCCACCTATGTCGCGGGCATTAAAAAAGTTAGCACTGACGCGCAAGGATATTGGTATGGTGGAAAAGGTATGGGAACTATGCCTCATGCCCTTATTCAAATCTGTAGTGGTGATGTTTGTGAAGCCGCTGATATCTATTTAAAATCATTCCCAGAAGAAGAGGTTACAGCCTTAATTGACTACCATAATAATGTAGTGGAAGATAGTTTAAAATTAGCTAAACATTTAGGCCACAAATTAAATGGTGTAAGAGTGGATACTTCCAAGTCCTTGATTGACCATTATTTTGATGACAAAGATACCTCCGATTTTGACCCTCATGGCGTCTGTAAAGAATTGATATTTGCTTTAAGAAAAGCCCTTGATGATAATGGCTTTGATTATGTAAAAATCACTGTATCTTCCAGTTTTTCCGCCGAAAAAATCAAAGAATGGGCAGCTGCTAAGGTCCCAGTGAGTATGTATGGTGTAGGTTCATATTTTGTAAATAACACCACTTGTGGATTTACTGCTGATCTCGTCATGCTTGATGGTCGTCCAGAAGCTAAAGAAGGTAGAGAAAACTACCCCAATGATAAATTAGAAAAAGTTCCTTATCCAATTTACTAAAATGAGGTTAAAAAAAGAAGCACGATGAAGTGCTTCTTTTTGTTTCTCTTTGGATTAGAGTTTTCTGTTGTAGTATTCGACGATTTGGCTTTCCACGATTTCTTGTGGTAATTCTTTGCGTTCAACTTCACGAACGTATTTGCCAGACAACTTCTCAGCATCTAATTCGACCCACTCATATTTGGTGGCGACTGATTCTAAGGATTCCTTAATAACCTTTAAGTCTTTGCTTGCTTCTCTCACGGAGATGACATCACCGACTTTGCAGAGGTATGATGGAATGTCGACTTTCTTGCCATTGACTTCGATGTGACCGTGGTTGACTAATTGTCTTGCGCCTCTACGTGTGCGGGAAAAGCCTAAACGGAACACTAAGTTATCAAGACGGCTTTCGAGTAATTTCATAAATGCGATACCAGTAACATCGTTACTATTTAACGCAATCATGAATAAGCGACGGAATTGTCTTTCGTTGACACCGTACATTTGTCTAAGTTTTTGTTTTTCGACTAATTGTTTTCCGTATTCAGAGGGTTTCTTTTTACGGGTGTTACCATGTTGGCCAGGTCCATAAGGACGTTTGGCTAATTCTTTACCGGTACCTAATGTGGAAAAACCTAAACGACGGCTTCTTTTCCAATCTGATCCTGTGTATCTCATGATCTTCCTTCCTTTCCTTTATTTTTTGCAAAATAATGAATAGGTGTGAATCCCTATCTCCGGGTGTTCTCGTTTCGCCCTATAGCTTAGGTTACTTTTTTAAGTGAGAACATCAGACAAGATGTATTCACATGCTGCATTACATGCAGTAAATAATATATAGAAAAGTGAAATATCAGTCAACAAAATTTTGCATTGCTTCCAAAGAAAACACTAAAAAGGCAAAATAATCACCTATATCTTTTATAAGATATTGGTTCTTTTTATAAGGTGAAGAAAAAGAAGTCTATAAAATAAATGATAAATATCTTCATAAATGTCTAAAATATCTTTACAATATTTATAAGACATATTGGCCGTTACATTTATGTAGGGCCGAATATAGCGTATCAATAAGGAGAGAATATATGAATTTATTTGCAGGTGTTGGAAAAACAGTAGGAATTGTCCTCGTCGTTATAGGTATTATCGCGGCTTTAATCGTCGCTATTATTTTACTTTATATTTTTGTGTTCTCTCACAATGCTTATAAGAAGCAAGTTCGTGAATTAGAAAGAAAATATTCATATTTCGATGCCTTACTAATGGGACAAGATACCCAATATCTCCATCATCTCGAAATCGTTTCTAGAACCAATCTCCTTTATGTTGAAAAATACAATGCTTATTCTAAGAAGTTTAAAGAAGTTTATGACAATGATGATAAATTTGCTGAATCTATGATTAAGCAACTTAACGCTTTGATTTCTTCTGGACAATATAAGAACATCAAGACTGTTATTAGTGATGCTAGAAAAGCTATTGCCTCTTTTGAAGAAGCGGTGAATAATCTTGATTCTGAATTATATGAGCTCGTCAAACCCGAAGAAGACGCCAGACAAGCAATCCTTAAATTAAAAGAAAACTATCGCCGCGTTAAACAAGTTTATTATTCCAATACCTCTGATCTTGAATTAGTTGCTAATTCATTCTCCAAGATTTTTCAAAAACTCGATGATTTATTCGTCGAATTTGAAAAACATATTGAAAGTGCGGAATATGAAGAAGCTAATGAATTATTACCCACGATATCTAAAGTCATTAATGCTTTAGATGTTTGTCTAGAACAATTACCCAATCTCTGTATCATGGTGCAATCTGTCATCCCTGAAAAGATTGAAGAATTATCCACTGAATACGCTGCAGTTGAAAAGAGAGGCATCCCTTTATTTAATCTTTCCTATCGTCATAGAGTGGAAACTTGGAAAAAAACTCTCGAAGATTTAAAAGCCCAATTCATTCAACTTCAAACTAGAGGTGCGAATGAAAAGATTGAACAAATTCAAAACGAAATTCAAAAGACTCGTGAATTGTTGAATGTAGAAGTGGATGACAAAACCATTTTCGAAGATGCCGCTGATAGATTATATAGAGCCGCCATTTCTTTAGAAAAAGAATTCTTAAAGATTTGTGCTTTATTACCAGAAGTTAAAAAAGTCTATGTCATTTCTCCAGAGCAAGAAACTCACATTGAAGAATTAAGGCAAGCGATGAATAGATTAGGAAACAGTAAGAGAACTCTTGATAATTTCACCCACAGTGGAACCAAGCAACCATATTCCATCTTGCGTCGTAAATTAGATGATTTACAAACTGATTATGATGCCGCTGAGAAGAGTTTAAACGATTTCAAAGCCTACATTGATTCATTGAAATCATCCTGTGAAGAAGCTTATTCCTTGTTATTCGTCTATTTCTATCGCTGTAAGCAAAGCGAAGCTTTCTTAAGAGAAATTGGTGTTGATGTTTATAATCAACAATATGCTGAACAAGCCAATATTTGTTATGACTTATTAAACGAAGTCGATAATATTTTAAAGATTCAACCAATCGATGTTGCTTCTATGAATAGCAAAGTGGAAGAACTCAAGAATCAAGCTAATCGTTTTATTGACGATGTGGAAAATAAATATCGTGAAGCTCAATTAGCGGAATCCGCGATTGTCTACGCAAATAGAGATAGAAATCATCAAGCCGATGTTCATCAACAACTTGGTGTTTTAGAAAAATCTTTCTATAACGGAGAATTCATGAAAGTTTATCATGGTGCTAACGCCATATATAGACGCATGCACGCAGAGGAAAGCAATGCCACTCAAACAAGATAAGATTATCTATTTAGATAATGCTTCTACCACAATTGTAAATCCTGAAGTCTTGGATGCTTATAACAAAGCCAAGACTCAGTTTTTTGCTAACCCAGGAAGCATTCATATTCCCGGCCAAGAAGCAAATAGATTATTAGAAAAAGCTAGATTGCAAATTCTTACCACTTTAAATGTTAAAGACGATGAATTGATATTTACTAGTGGCGCTACTGAAGCTAATAATCTCGCCATTAAAAGCTATGCTTTAAAATATCAAAATCGTGGTAAACATATCATCACTACCGTAGTGGAACACCCCTCAGTTTTAGAAGCCGTTAAACAACTAGAAGAAGTATTTGGTTTTAATGTCACTTATCTTCCAGTTAATGAAAGTGGAACAATTAATATTGAAGATTTAAAATCCGCGATTAGAAAAGATACGATTTTAGTTTCTATTATGGCAATCAATAATGAGATTGGTTCTATGAACCCTCTTCATGAAATTGCTAATGTATTAAAATCCTATCCGTTAGTGGCTTTTCACTCTGATGTAACCCAGGCTGTTGGCAAATATAACCTCCCATATAACGAGCTTGATATGTTCTCTTTCTCTGGTCATAAGATCCACGGACTTAATAGTTCTGGGGCGTTAATTAAAAGAAAGAAAATTGAACTACTTCCGTTACTAAGTGGTGGCGGCCAAGAAAACAATTTTAGAAGTGGCACAAACGATGTGGCTCTCGCTGTTTCGTTGGCTAAAGCATTAAGGTTAGAATCTGAGAAAATAGCACAAAATAGCAGTAAATTACTTGCTTTTGCGGAGTTTTTGACCAATTATTTGAAATCTAGACCAGATTTATACGAACTCAACAGCCCATTAAATCCTTATATTATTAACTTCTCTTTGAAGACCAAGAAGGCTTCTGTTCTCGTGGAAAGTTTATCCTCTTTTGGCATCATGGTGTCTTCTGTTTCTGCCTGTCATTCTCGCGAAGAACCGATGAGTTATGTCGTCAAAGCTTTAGGCAAAAATGACCAGTTATCACATAACACAATTCGTGTTTCTTTAAGCGAAGAAAATACCTTAGAAGAGATTAAAATCTTTATTAATAAATTAGAAGAAATCGTGGAGGGACTTAAGTAATGATTCAATATGATCACATCATGGTGAGATTTGGTGAGCTCTCCACAAAAGGAAAAAACAAAATTGATTTCATCCGCGTTTTATTTAATAACATCAAAAGAGCGCTAAAAGATTTTGAAGGCTTAGAAGTTACCATGAGACATGACCATATCTATGTCTCTTTAAATGGTAAAGACTATGCTCCAATAGTAGAAAGACTTCAAGATGTCAGTGGTATCCAAGGCCTCTCTTTAGTCTATAAAGCTGAGGATAGGGATATTGAAAACATTAAAAATGTTTCTCTTGAATTAATTAAACAAGAAGAAGGTAAAACTTTTAAAGTTAGAGTTAAAAGAAGCGATAAGAAATATCCTCTTATCTCTGATGAGATTACACGTCTTGTGGCGGGTCATATTTTACGCAACCAAAAAGACCTCAAGGTTGACGTTCATAACCCGGATATTCTTTTATCCATCGAAGTGAGAGATGAGGCTGTTTATGTCTATTCTCATACATTTTTAGGGGCCGGAGGATACCCCTTAGGTGTCGGTGGCAAAGCCATGCATATGCTTTCTGGCGGTATCGATTCTCCAGTCGCAGCTTATCTTCTTATGAAAAGGGGAGTAACTATTGAATGTATTCATTTTGCTTCTCCTCCATACACGCAAGTGGGCGTGATTTATAAATTAGAAGACTTACTTAAAGTTTTAAATAGATATCAATCAAGAATTAGATTACATATCGTTCCATTTACCAAGATTCAAGAAGCTATCTATGACCACTGTGATGAGAGTTATTGCATCACTATGATGAGAAGAATGATGTTCCGTTTAGCGGACCGCCTTGCGCATCGTAGAAAATGTCCAGTCATCTCTTCTGGTGAATCTGTTGGCCAAGTGGCATCCCAGACACTACAATCCATTCATGTCATTAACGAAGTGACCAATACTCCAGTTATTAGGCCCTGTGTGACAATGGACAAAAACGATATCATCAATATTTCTAAAAAGATTGGAACATATGAAATATCAATTAGACCTTATATTGATTGCTGTACCATCTTCACTCCTAAGAGTCCGAAGACCGCACCGCATTTAGATGAATGCTTAAAATATGAACAAGAGTTTGACTACGAGCCGTTGATCCAAGAAGCTCTCGCTAATATTGAAGTGAAATTCATCAGTGATGAAGATGAGGTAGTGGAAGAATTACTATAACAAAAAAGACCAGTTAAACTGGTCTTATTTTTTGCATTTTTGGAATAATTATTTAGCGTTTTCTTTTGCGAGTTTCACTAAATCGGCAAATGCGGATGGATCGTTAATTGCTAATTCGGATAACATTTTACGATTGACTTGGACGTTGGCTTGTTTTAAACCGAACATAAATCTGCTATAAGAGATATCGTTCATTCTGCAAGCAGCATTGATACGTCTGATCCATAATTTACGATAATCGTTCTTTAATTTTCTACGATCATTGTAAGCATAGCGTAAGCTGTGCATGACTTGCTCTTTTGCGGTTTTGAAGAGTAAGTGTTTGCTTCCGAAGTAACCAGAAGCCATTTTTAAGATTTTTTTACGACGAGCACGTGTAACTGTGCCACCTTTAACTCGAGCCATTAATGGTTACCTCCTTACTTGATGAT
>JAEEGL012541803.1_pt1 | contig 10461 bp, 14 predicted proteins | sample 9134231 | NCBI WGS metagenome assembly JAEEGL01 (sample SAMN16246548, study PRJNA631951) | gut metagenome | biome: gut microbiome; feature: rumen; material: fiber-attached | host: Bos | place: Iran: Karaj | collected 2018-10 | reverse complement strand
GATAAGCTGGAACAGGATTTTCAGGAATTTCACATTATGAACTATGGCTCTAAAGAAAGTTTTCTTGAAAAAGCTTTTGGTTTTTATGCTGTTGAAAATGGCGAAATCTGCAGCGAGTTTGAATCAGCCTTTACGTCCAACAGATTTACAGAAATTGGTATTTACACATTTGACCCGCATCGCAGAAAAGGTTATGCCTATGCAACCTGCCTTCACGGATTAAAGGAACTTGATAAAAAAGGCATAAAAACCATCTGGGCCTGCGATGTTGAAAACACAGAATCTGTCCAGCTTGCAGAAAAGCTTGGTTTTGTGAACCCGGTGGAATACGATTTTATTTTCTTCTCGCAGAAAAATGATGAGAATTAAAGCATAGTTTCCGGAGCCTTTATGCTTATCCAATTACCTGAAGAAAAGAGAGCTTTGATTTTCCCCTTGTTCAAAAACAGGCAGCCGAATACTTCTGCGCTTTGGTGTTATTTTGATGGAATAATGCCGGGCAAAACTTTTGTTGATGATGTTGAGGCTCCGACAAAAGCAATCTGTCAGCTTGATATGAGCTGGGTTTATATTAGTGATGATTCTGATTTTTCCTGGATTGAAGAGACTTTACGCGAAATAATTAAATATGCCTGGATTCAAGTAGTCTGGGTGCCGGAAAGAGGTTCAAAGTTTCCGCTGGCAGATTTGGGAACTGTAATTCCTCGGCACGAATATACTCAAAGAAAACCTATTGGGCAAAAACCAATAGATGTTGAAATAAAACCTTACGACAACGAATTATACGAAAAAGTTCCGTGGAAAGGTTTTCATGAGCGTGTTTACGGTTCAAAAGAAAAGTTCCTGAAAACAGCCTTTGGATTTTATGCAATCGAAAATGGCAAAATCTGCAGCGAAAGCGAAATGGCATTTACAGCCCGGGGATACACAGAGCTTGGAATTATCACTGATGAAGATAAACGGTGCAGGGGCTTTGCATTTGCAGTTTGCGCCAGAACTTTGGAAGAAATTGATAAAAGAGGCTTACACCCTATCTGGGCTTGTGATGTAGAAAACACAGGATCTATGCGCCTTGCAGAAAAGCTTGGATTCATAAATCCTGTGAAATACAATTTTATTTTCTTGCCGCAAGTAAATGAATCAACGCCAATTACAAAGAGATCGGCTATATGAAAAAAAGTGTATTTGGGACACAGTAAAATTCACTAGTCTTGGTAGGTTTTATTTTCTTTCAGGTAGATTATTTATCATTTCCAAAACTGCATTTCTGGTAGTTTCATCCAGACAATTTAATTTTTTTAGAATCGCTCTATATTTAAGAAATTGTTGGATTTCATCTTCCATAATACTATTTTGATTTTTTCTTGAATGAGGTTTTCCAGTTATAAGATATTCTAAATCTAAATTTAATACTTTCGATATTTTATAGGCAGTATCTGCTGATGGCATATTACCATTCTTAATTCCCTTGCTTATATTTGAAACATCAAAGTTTGCTTCAGATGCAAGTTTTTTTCTGTCTATATTCCAATATTCCAATTCGTAATCAACTCGTTCCCAAAAGTTCATAATTATATGATTATGGATTATTCCATTTTACAAAATTGAATTGTGGACATATTCAAAATATATTGTTATAATTGAATATATTCACATTTCATAATGATTGTATGGAAATTATCATACTAAATAGTGATTTAAAGTGAGTTCTAAAAAATACAGGAAAAAAAATGGAAGAATCTATAAAAGAAATTTATTCTATTTCAGATGCTATAACTCTTGGAAAAGTCTTTTCTTCTCAAATAGTGAATAACTCTGAATATTCAACATTCTTTCGTGGAGAAAACTGTATTATACGAAATAATAAAGAGAGAACAGAATCTACAGCAAATTTATTTAGAGAAGAACTGACTCATTATAATCATGAAGCAAAATATATAGATAACATAATTTCCGGAATATGTTCAAAGAATTTTGACACTGATAAAGGTTATATGGCCAAAGTTGCTAAAATACAACATTATGGTGGTAAAACAAGGCTTCTTGATTTTACTGAGGATTATTGGATTGCATTATTTTTTGCTTGTTACTCTTGTAATCAGAATAATAGTGAAGAAGATTCTGATGGTTTAATTTATCATTTTAAAACCGATTGTTTAGATTTTACTGTTATAGATAGTTATTATAAAAAATCAATTCTTGAAGATTATATAAAATATGATGGTAATTCTATTCAAGATTATTATAAATGGATAAAAGCAGAAGAAGAAAAATATAAAATTTCAATTGAAGAAATTAGAAGTCTTATTTCCCAACACCACTTTATAAAAATAGCACCATCTTCTATTCGTATGAAAAATCAAAAGGGTCTATTCTTGTATATGGGCGAAACAAAGCTTAATAATACGGCTTTTTCACCTGATGGAATAAAATCGAAACCAAATGGTATAACAATTCATTATGGACGTGGAACTTATTATTCAGGTTTCGTTGGTCATGTGAAAGTAAAATCCTCTGCTAAAAAAGATTTATTGGATTATCTAAAAAAAGCCTGTGAAATAGATAACAATTTTATTTTTGCAAAAGATGAGAATGATAAAGGATTAGAAAACTTTATTAAAAGCATAAAAATCTGAAAATGAGAAGTGACCAAAGAAAGTGTAAATGGTTTTGTCTGATTCTCAGTATAACATCCCTTTTGTTAGGAGGTTTTATTTATCTTTTTTTTCGTGAACATATATTGTCTATGTTTTCATGGTTGCGATTAATTAATCTCGAAAGTATTTTTGTTCAAAAAAAAATTAATTCAGATTCAATTTTTTTATCTTTTTGTGTTTATTCACTACCAAATGGTTTATGGTCATATTCTGCGATAATTCTTTTTGGAGTGATTTGGGAAGAATCTAAAAAGACATTTTTATTTTATTCCACTGTCTTTACCTTAGGGAACCTTTTATTTGAATTTCTTCAGCTATTCAAAATTATTCCTGGAACATTTGATTTTATTGATATATTGGTGTTATTGATTTCGCTATTAGCAGGAATCTTTACATATAAATTATTCTTTAAGGGGGATTCAAATGAATCTAAAAAAACATTGGAATAAGCATGCGCTTACAATTATTATTATAGGATTTTTTGCTTTTTTGGCAGCGGGCTCAACAATATCTGCTCCTGAAAAAACAGTTAAAGCTTTTAAAGAAGGTGATTACGCGAAAGCTAAAAAAATAGGTGAAGCATCTCCGGATGTTAAATCTGTAAATGACATGGTTTCTGCAGAAGCTCGTTGGTATCTTGGTGAAATATATTATAAAGAAGGAGATGTTGAAAAAGCCTTAGAATCAAAAATTAAAGCATATAATTATGTTATGGGATCTTCATCAAAGCAAGAACGTTGTTTTAAAGATAATCCTGATTTTTATTATAGAATGATTAATGATCCTCAAATTAATGAACAATTAGCCATCCAAGAAAAAGAACAGAAAAAAAGAGCTGCTGCTGAAGTAAAAAAACAATATGTAGGTACATGGTCATTCTATACAGTAAATAAAGATGGTAAGAGCTATAATAGAAGTAATCTTCTAAGATATCCTAAACAAGTAGTATTTAAAGAAAATGGAACCGGTTATGTTAATACTCCGACTACTTCTGGGGCTGATTCTCATAGTGATTTTACTTGGGATTTAGTTGATGGAAAATTATCTACTTCTTTAAGTGGAATGAAGTTAGGGATGAATAAGAGTGGTTATATTGTTTGCAGCTGTAGTGCAATAAAGTATGATATGGGACTTGAGCGTGTTGATATATTCTTTACAAAAGAGTAATTATTATTTTGGATAATGTGATGAAAAAAATAGGAATTTTATTCATCTTAATCCTTTTAATTACATCCTGTACTAAAAAAAAATCATTCCAAAGAAACGTAAGTATAAAAGATGATGAAACAGAAAGAATAATTAATCAATATAGAGGAAGATGGCATTGTATTAGTTCAGATGATTTTCAAGAGATAATTGATTTAGGACTTGTATTAGAATTAGGAATTTATGTTGATGGCAAAATGAAAATTTCTGCTGTGGTTGGAGCAGAAGAAGAATTACTAAATACAGGTACTTGGACATTATCTCCTGAAATGGATAAATTGAATTTTGTCTTACCTGATCAAGAATATGGGGGTTCAATTTATGGAATATTACAATTAAAATGTAATTCTCTTTATTATATTCTTGATGAATACCCTGAACAAAAGAGTATTTTCAAAAAATATTGATATTGTTCAATTTATAAATCAATTGTGTTGTATACAAACCAATTATTTATTTTTTAATAGATGTCTTAAACAGGTTTTTATAACATCGTATTTTACTCTGATAAGAGAGTCTTTAATTATCAATTTCTCAACAAAGTTTTAAGTATTACGCTATAATAACATCATGCAGTTAGAGATCACATCTTTCATAACACAGCTTTTTGAAACTCTTTCGCTCGGTACAGTTACGGTTCCTATCACACCGGTTTCTGGCGGCTTTATACACAGGATGTATAAGGTGCAGACGGAAAATCACACTTACGCCGTAAAGCATTTGAATCCGGAAATTATGAAACGCCCGACTGCAAAGGAAAATTACAAAAAGGCAGAAAAGCTTGAAGCAATTCTTGAAGGGGAGGGGATTCCGATTGTTCCGGCTCTTACGTTTAACGGTAAAAAGATGCAAGAGTTCTTGGGCAATTACTTTTATATTTTTGACTGGCACAATGGAAGCATAACGGATTGGAACAATATTACTGCGGTGCAATGCTGGAAGGCGGGAAATGTTCAGGGAAGGATTCATGCGATTAAGGCGAGGGAAATTGAGTCGGCGGTAGAGGATGATTTCAAACCAGAACTCAGCGCAATTGACTGGAATGAATATATTATACAGGCTGAAGAATGCAAAGAAGTCGAATCTCTTCTAAAAGAAAATCTCTCACTTCTCGAATACGCGCAAACTGAATTAAATAAGGCCCGCCAATCACTCCCTAACATTACAACCATCATCGACGAAGATATGGATCCTAAAAATGTAATGTGGGAGAACGACGAGCCTGTTGTGATTGATCTTGAATGTCTAGATTTCGGAAACCCTGTTTCGAGTGCAATACAATTATCACTTCAGTGGGCGGGAATTACGCTTTGTGATTTTGATGCAGAAAAACAAAAGGCATTTTTTCAGGGATACTTCCAGGCTTATGATAACGGCTTTAGAGATTACAAAAGTGTTTTTGGTCTCACCTATACCTGGATTGAATGGCTTGAGTACAATATCAAAAGAGCACTTGGAGACTGTCAGGATAAGGCCGAGCAACAACTAGGTCTTACCGAAGTTAAGAACACAATCAACCGAATAAAATATATTCATCATATGGAAGATAAAATAAAAAAGAATCTTCAATTTTAAAAATCAAGAGGATAAAAAATGAGCACAATTAATAATCAGCAAACAGTAAAGGAACAGTATGCCAACGCAGGTAACTTAAACACACGTATTTCGATTCATCAAAAATATTCGACAAATAAAATGGGATTCGGGAACTGGATTTTTTCGAATTATAAAATTATTGAAGGAATGAAGGTGCTTGAACTTGGCTGCGGAACCGGTGACATGTGGAAAGGTCACGAAGATTTGATGAACACTTGTTCTAAAATTATTCTCTCTGATTTTTCTGAAGGAATGCTTGAAAATGCAAAGGTCAACATCGGCGAAAATAAAACTGTTGAATATCGTGTGATTGATATTCAGGATATTCCTTTTGAAGCAGAAAGTTTTGATGTAGTTATTGCAAATATGATGCTTTATCATGTACCTGATATGTCGCGTGGTCTGTCGGAGGTCTGCAGAGTTTTGAAAAAGAGCGGGACTTTTTATTGTGCAACTTTTGGTGAACACGGAATTATGGAATTCATTTCAAAAGCTTTAAATGCTTATGGCGTTGAAGATAATATGAACAAAAACTTTACGCTTCAAAATGGACAAGAAATCCTTAAACCATTTTTTTCTGATATCCAGAAATTGAATTATGAAGATTCTCTTGCCGTAACAGAAATTGATGATTTGATTGACTACATTTATTCACTTTCCAGCATGTCGACTTTGAGCACTGTACCAAAAAACGAAATCCGAGATGTTCTTACAAAACACGCTGTGAACGGAGTTTTGACAGTTCCAAAAGAATATGGAATGTTCTGCTGCAGGAAGGTTTAGCATGATGTGTGACGACGAACTTGCATTAGTTATTCCCTCAAAAGAATTGAAGGAAGAAATACTTCAATACAAAGAAGAACATTTTAAATATGGTGATACTCAGATTCATGGAAGCGGCGGGCTTGCATATTATGATGATTTTGATGAATGGCTTGAGCATATCAATGCTATAAGAAAAAAAGATAATGATGTTCAGACGAGCACTTTCTTTTCCAAGCGTCTTTCAGATGGGAAACTGATAGGATGCCTTAAGATTCATCACACACTGAATGACGAACTCAAAAACGGCGGACATATTGCGTATGGAATCAGACCATCAGAACGCCAAAAAGGATATGGCACAAAACAATTAGAACTCATTCTGAACTTTGCAAAACAATCCGGGCTACAACAAGTAATTGTCGCGTGTGATAAAGATAATGTTGCTTCAGCCAGAACTGCGATGAGCTGCGGCGGTATTCTGCAAAAGGAGTTCACAGAGGATGGCGTTATAAAGCAACATTATTCTTTTGAATTGAAATGACTATATTTATAATCAAATCAAATCCTTTTCCATATACCCGCAGGTGAATGGAAAGAAATCATATTTAATTGTGTTAGTGTGAACAAACCCGTGACTTTCATACCAGCGACGCAGAACCTTATTTTCTTCCACAATGCCCATCTTCATTTTCTTGCACCCCTTCTCTACCGCGCACGCAAGGGCATCCTCCAACAAAGCCTCACCAATCTTTTTATGTCTAAACTCCGGCAGCACACAAAGATTGTTCAGCTCGCACTCCTCGTTCTCCAAAAACTGAAGCGAATAATACCCAAGGATTTTTCCGTCATCATCAAAATAAGCAGCCATCCACCGGTGTTCATATTCAAGCTGATAGCCCAGCCATTCTTCTGTTGTTGCAAAGGCTGTAAAGCGGGGAGCATTTTCGGGAGTAAAACCAAACTCATCTGCAACAGTCTTGAAACTTTTCTTAATCACATTTACACATTCAGGGATTTCACTTTTGTTAATTTCTCTAATCATATTCTACTTCTCCATCACTATAAGGGGTATGAGCATTTCTTCTTCGGTAAGGCCGCCATGCATAGACAGCAAAAAATCATCATCAAAGAAAATTGAAAGATCGTCTGTTGCTATGGCAAGGTAATTTCCAAGCATGCTTCTAAAACATTTGTGCCAGGACTCGGGTGCTTTGTCGCCAAAAAGTTTTTTATCCAGTGCTTCCTGCATAGGCATGAGGATAAACTTTGAACCAAACTCTTTGTTAAATTCCTTTTCGAAAAAAGCTTCCCTTCCAGGTTTTACAAAAAAGTTTAAAGCCCTTGGTTCAAGAGACGGCATTCTCTCCAGACAATCCATAATCTTCGGGTAGTTCTGGATTTTTACACCATCAGTATCTAAGTGGCCGTGGTCAGCTGTAATTATAAAAAGAGTATCCGTTAAGGCTTCTGCAAGTTTTGTAACAGTTTTTTCTATATGAATCAATCCTTCATGAACCTCTTTTGAATTAACTCCAAAGCGGTGTAAATCTCCGTCGGGATTATTCCAGTAAGCATAAACTAATTTTCTTTCGGGCTCATCACAATATTCCTTAATTTTTTTGCAGATAAAATCTATGGTTATGTCTTCTTTATCCGAAATAAGATAAGGAGCAATGTGACAGGTCCTTACTCCGCCCTTACTGATTTTGTCCATAATATTTTCGTAAGGAGTGAAAGTACTTGCGACATTAAAATCTGCGGCCGGAGTTTTTGTTCCCTGCACGGTGTTTAAAAAAGCGGTTACATTTTTGTCTATCTGAGGATAATAACAGTCCCAGCCAAGCCAGGCATGTTGGCAAGGCTGCAAACCACTTAAAAGGCTGGTGGTTGCTGCGGTGGTAGTTGATAAAAATACAGATTTATAAATGCCCTTAAGGTTTTTGCGGAATGTGCCCTCTGAAGAAAGATGCTTTTCCAAAATATTTTTTCCCATGCCATCAAGCAAAAGTAAAACAACATTTTTGTAGGGCTTGTTCAGATATTGGTCCAGCAAAGGAAGCGGATCTCCAACCAATCCAAGTCCATAATATTTTAAGATTGAGTTAGGCACATTCGCAATGCAGTTTTTATAATCCGGATAAACAATTTTTTTCATAAACGTAACCTCCATTTTTTTGCTAATTTCTGCGTTTCAAAATCCATATAAGATTGCTTTTGTATTTTGCAGCTGATGACGGATCATTCAAATCTTCTTTGTCACCATTGTAGCCACGGTAAATATCCTGAACTTCAAAGCCACAAAGCTCGGCCAGTAAAAACATTTCGCTCCGGTAAGTCTGGCGCATCAAAAGAGGACGAACGCGTTCACCAATAATTTCGCCAGCCTCGTTGTAAGTTTCGAACTTCCAGTTGCCGTACATCTGCTGCGTATAAGGATTGTAACAAATTGCATTATAGATTTTTTCACGGTTGCCATCGCTGTTCACATATTCAAGACGGAAGCTGTAATCTTCGGGAGTTGTATTTATCTGGGCTGCCTGAACTGGTGGCCACGGATCAAAGGTGTTGAGCGTGAGTATTCCGTCTGGAGTAAGCTGTTCACGAAGATTTAAGAGTGTTGCTTTTTGAGTTTTTGTATCCGGTAAATGCATAAAGCCACTTCGTGCAATTATTGCAAGCGAGTATTTTCTGCCTGAGGTAAACTTTGTCATATCGGCTGGATAAATGTTGAGAGAAACACCCATCTTGTCTGCTTTTGTACCGGCAACCCTGCACATCTCTTCTGAAATGTCAGTTCCGTCTGCAATAATTCCGCGCTCTGCAAGATAAAGAAGCACTGCTCCCGTTCCACATGCAACATCAACAACACCATCCTTTCCATACTTTTTTGCAAGCTCCAGATAGAACTCCTGAAAGTTTTCGTGCCTGTCAAACTCCTGCGAATACATTACTTCCAGATAACGGTCGTAATTTTCCGCAACATCTTTGTAGTCGTGTAAGTCCATAATCTCCTCCTTTGTGAACTCTTTGAAACCAGCTTCGGCCAAAAAAAAAAGACCACTTACCGAAAAGATAAGTGGTCAGTTTATATCAGCTTATAATCTGCAATCTTATTCTTTTCTGTAATCCAAATGCATACCATCCCCTGTAGTAGTTGTGGTAACTGTGGTTGAGGTGTTTGTGTATGTGGTTTCGATTACAAAAAATTTCATCTTGCCTTGAACATACAGAAAAAAGGATATTGTGTCAAGAAAATTAAATATTCTCAGATAACTTTTCTATAGCACCTGCAAAGGTTTTAAAATCATCCAGATGACTTGTTATAATTGAAAAAATAATTTTACAATCAATGTCCTCGTATTGATGTACTGCAATATTTCTAAAACCAACTGCATGACTCAAATCATCTGCATTATCTTTTGAAATTAAATTGTTCTGAGCAAGATATTTAAAAGTTTCTGCCATAGTAGAAGGGGTTGGAGTCTTATAATCAAGCAGAATGTGATTACCAATATCCACACAAATCTGAACTGCTCGCTGAAGATTCAGAATAATAATTTCCTGTTTATCAAGATTTGCTTCAAGTTCTTCAAGAGTCAAGATATTCTGATCTTTGATTCTATGGACACAACGGATTAATGCTTCCAGTTTTGTTTCAAGAACTTCTTTATCCATTTACATATCTCCTGATTTTTTCTTTACGACTATATTCTATGACAGGCAGAAAATCTTCTTTAAAACCAAGCGCCTTTGAAAGATACGAAACAAATACAGGTTTAGAGATTTTTATTTTTAAACCAGTTGTCATTATCTGATAGAGGAAAAGACCATCTGCACAAGACAAATCTGCAAGGTCAATTTCACGGTGAGTCAATAACGCAAGCTCAGTTTGAATCTTTGAAAGCCTTTCATAATCTAAAATCCGATTGGAATGAATAGCAATATCAATATCACTGTGCTCGTTATAACTTCCTTTAGCAAAAGAACCAAATATAAGAACAGTATCTATATCTTCTTGTTGAGAAAAATAATCTGTAATCAGTGTTTGGAGTTCTTCTAAGTTCATACCACTATTATAACATAGAATCAGAATAGGCGATAGTAGAATAAATATTATGCGTCGTATTGCTACTCTTTTTTCCCAAATAAATCTTAAAACCATTATTGACTAATTAAAAATCAATCATAATAATCCAAAGAATCTTGGAGGAAAGTTTTTATGAACAGGGAAGAATTG
>JAEEGL012192849.1_pt1 | contig 10461 bp, 5 predicted proteins | sample 9134231 | NCBI WGS metagenome assembly JAEEGL01 (sample SAMN16246548, study PRJNA631951) | gut metagenome | biome: gut microbiome; feature: rumen; material: fiber-attached | host: Bos | place: Iran: Karaj | collected 2018-10 | reverse complement strand
TCATGAAGCACATCGAGATGGCCGTGAGGATGAGCCCGAGGGGCAGGAAGACCCTCGCATTGGAGCGGTCTGAAACGCTGCCCATGAGGAACTTCGACAGGGCGTAGGCAGCCGCGTTGAGGCCGAGCACGAATCCCAGTTCGGTCTTGTCGAAGCCCAGGGGAGCCATGGCCGGGATGGCCATGGAAAGGTTCTTACGGACCAGATAGAAACCCGCGTATCCTATGAACGCGCCCAGGAAGACCTGCAGACGCAGCCTCTTGTACTTCGCATCGGCCTCAGGGCCGGTCTGTGCCGGCTTGTACGCCGGCTGCTGGAGAAACTTGAGCATTATGGTTACTTTTTATCTGTTGCTTCAAGAACGAACACCGCAGAGCTGTAGAGCGTCTTCAGGGAAGGCTTGAAAGCGCCGCTCGAAAGGAATTCGCCGGTGAATGAGCGACCGTCGCCCCACCAGCAGGACTTATCGACGTTCTGCTCCTTGACGAGGTACTTGCGGGCGGGGTCGAGCCCCTTCAGACGGAAGGACTTGCCTTCGCCGCCCAGGGGGTCGTAGCGGAGGGAATAGACGAAGACGACCGCGCGGGCCTTGTCCTCGCTGACGTACATAAGGCCGTAGGTATCGTGCCCGTAGGGGCTTCCAAGGCGGTAGAGGTCGCCGGTGAACACCACGTCACGGTAGCCCTTGTAGGACTCGACGCAGCGGCGCACGAGTGCCATTTCCTCCTCACTTAAGTATTTGGGCTGCAGCTCCAGTCCGAGGCGACCCTGGCAGGCGACGTCGAAGCGGAACTTCAGCGGAGTGACACCCCGGCTCTGGTGGTTCGGGACGGTGGATACGTGCGAGGCCATCACGCAGGCGGGATACACCAGGGAGGTGCCGTACTGAATGAACACGCGCTCGTAGCCGTCGGTGTCGTCGCTGGTCCAAATCTCGTTGAAATACTTCAGGGAGCCGTAATCGACCCTGGCGCCGCCGGAAGAGCAGCACTGCACGATCACGTCGGGATATTTGGCGCGCACGCGTTCCATTATCGCATAGAGCCCCTGGCAATAGTTCACGAAAAACTTGTCCTGGTCGTCAAGGGAAGTACTGCCGAAGTTGTAGGTCTCGCGGTTGCAGTCCCACTTGATGTAGTCTATGGAAGGGGACAGCTTCATCGTCTCGTCAAAGACTCCGAAGATGAAGTCCTGTACCTCGGGGTTGGTCAGGTCGAGGAGCCACTGGTTGCGCTTGGTGTACTTCTCCCGGCCGGGGCTCTGGACCACCCACTCGGGGTGCTTCTCCGCGAGTTCGGACTTGGGGTTCACCATCTCAGGCTCTATCCAGATGCCGAACTTGAGGCCCTTGGAATGGGCATATGAGGCTATGTGGTCTATGCCTTCGGGAAGCTTCGCGGCGTTCACCTGCCAGTCTCCCAGGCCGGCCTTGTCGTTGTTGCGGGGGTATTTGTTCCCGAACCATCCGTCGTCGAGCACGAACATCTCGAGACCCATCGAGGCCGCGTCGTCTATCATGCGGAGCAGGGTCTCTGTGGTGAAGGTGAAATAGGCGCCTTCCCAGCTGTTCAGCAGTATGGGGTTGACCGCGCCGCTGCCATAGACGGAATACTTCCGACCCCAGCGGTGGAGGTTGCGGGAAGCCTGCCCGGCACCCTTGCAGGAATAGGTCCAGACCATGTCAGGGGTGCGGAAAGACCCTCCTGCGGGCAGGGGATAGGCCGAGGCGAAAGGATTGATTCCCGCTATTATGCGCAGGTCCTCGGAGGTGTCCTGTTCGAAGGTCAGGCGGTAGTTGCCGCTCCAGCAGAGTGCGCCGGCGATCACCTCGCCGTCATCCTCCCGGAGTTCCCCGGATCCCAGGGTCAGCATGAACATGGGATTGGCGCATTGGGTAGTATGGGTTCCGCGGCGGGTCTCGATGACCTTCGTCCCGTGACCCAGAAGCTCGTTCTCGAGCTGCATCTCCTGTGCCCAGGTGCCGTTCACGTGCGAGAGCAGGTATTTGTCGGAATGGACTGTAAGGGCCCCTGAGGCATAATTGAGGAGCCTTACGCCGTCCTTCCCGCGGTTCACGCTCGCGGTATGCTCCACGATGACGTCTTCCGTGCCGAAGGCGTCGAAGACGAGTTTTACCTCGAGTCCCGAGACCTTATCCTTAAGGTTGATTTCCGTGGTTCTGACGCCCTGGGATTCCTTTTTCCTGAAGCCGGTATAGCGCAGCTCGGTGTTGTGGTAGCCGTCGGCATACTGGACATGCAGGGCCGGCTCCAGGAGGTATTTTCCTCCGGTGGCGGGGTAGGCCTCGGGCCCTTCGCTGTAGCGTCCCCTCACCGCCGGGATCAGGGCGTATTCGGACGCGTCTATGCGCGGGCCGTAATAGAGCTGCTGAAGGGCGCCCTTGTCGCGGACCGCGAAGACCAGCGAGGTCCCGTCGGTGTCCACGGAGATTATTTCCGCTTTCTTTTCCTTCTTCGCGCCTGCGGCCGAGAACGTGAGCAGCAGAAGGCAGGCTGCTATGGCTGAGTGTCTTAAATACATTTCTTTTTCGGTTCCATGTGGATTGTCACTATCGCGTCCTCCCCGAAGCGTTCGTGGAGTTTGTCTTCTATCTCGCTGGCACGGTCGTGGACCTCGTCCAGGCTCAGGCTCCCGTCCATGCGGGCGTGGACCTCGATGGCTATGCGCTTGCCTATGCGGCGGGTGCGGAGGTTATGGGCTCCGGACACGTCAGGGAAGGAATGGATGACCTCCTCGATCTGGTCCTCGGTCTCCTTCGGAAGGGACTGGTCGGTAAGTTCGCCGAAACTGCCCGCGACGAGATCCCATGAGACTTTGACCAGCATCGCGCCGACTACGATCGATGCGAGCGGGTCCAGCACTATCCAGCGGTCCCCCAGCAGCAGGGCGCCGCCTATGCCTACGGCCGCTCCTATGGAGGAGAGGGCGTCGCTGCGGTGGTGCCAGGCATTGGCGGTCAGGGCGGGGGATTCGAGCGTGCGGCCCTTCCTGACAGTGTAGCGATAGACAAGTTCCTTTACCAGGATCGAGACGAGAGCAGCCCAGAGGGCAATCTTTCCGGGCATTTCCAGAGTCCCGCCGCTGTGCCAGAGGGCGAACTTCTGCGCCCCGGAGACGATGATCCCGATGGCGGCGCCAAGCAGGGCCAGACCTACCAGCAGGCAGGCCAGGGACTCGTACTTGCCGTGGCCGTAGTCATGGGAGACGTCGGGGTCCTTGCCGCTGATGCGCACGAAAACCAGCACCACGATGTCCGTCACGAAGTCTGATACCGAGTGGACGGCGTCCGCAATCATGGCGGCGCTGTGCCCGGCGACTCCGGCGATGAACTTGAATACCAACAGCAGGAGGTTGGCCACGCTTCCGATGACGGTCACCCGGAATATTTCCTTTTCCCTTCCTTTATCCATCGGTTTTCGTTTCAGTCATGTAAATATATTAAATATTAATGTTATTTTTGCATCGTTGTGAACCCTTGTTTCAAATCTGTCAGCATTGTGGCGGCCTTGCTCCTGTCGCTGCTTCCTGTCCGTGGCCAGGGGGCTTTCAACGGCAGGATGCGGGAGTTCGTTAAGCTGACTGTGGATGACGGTCTCGCCAGCAACAACGTCTACGACGTCTGCAAGGACGGCAGCGGCTGCATCTGGATGGCGACGAACATAGGCCTGAGCCGCTACGACGGCATCAGCGTGACGAATTACTTCAAGGAGGACATGACCGTACGTTCGAGTTTCGTCAGCTACGTCTATTGCGACAGCCGCGGCCGCATCTGGGCCGGAACGGACAACGGAGTGGCCATCTACGACCCCCAGACCGGGAAGTTCACCAATCTCGAGCTGCTTACGGGCCTCAATATCGAGAGCCAGACGGCCTGGTTCTTCGAGTCGTCGGACGGCACTATGTGGATTTCCTTCAAGAAACACGGCATACTGTCGGTGAACTGCGATACTTTCGCGGCGAGACGCTATTTTTACGACTGGTCCGACGGGGATTCCTACTTCTCACGCATCTGGTTGGACACCCGGACAGGTCTCTACCTGCTGGTAGCCCTGGACAGGGGGCGCTATTACGCCGGTATCCAGAAGGAGACCATGGAACCGTTCAGGACCTCCGACACAGGCCGCACGCCATTCGCCGGGAAGAACATAAAGGGACTCATACGTTTCGACGACAGCACCTTCTACCTTACCTGCACCGACGGTACGCTCTGGACGCTGAATCCCTACGAAAGGACATGTTCCCTGCTTCCGGTGCACTTTCCGGATTACGTCAGGGAAGTGCGCAGGATCTCGCGCATCAGCGAGTCCCTGCTTGCCATCGTGACCACCCAGGGCCTGTTCATCTATGACCTGAGCACTTCCAGGCTCTTCTCAGACAAGGAATTCCGCAATTATCAAGGGGCCTACAGGGGAAAGAGCCTGCACTGCATAGCCGGCAACATGGAGGACGGCCTGCTGCTGGGCTTCCACGGCAGGGGACTGGCTATACAGCAGGAATCCGGCCTGCGTTTCAGGACGGTCCGCCTGCAGGGGAGCGAGGTTTCGGGCTTCGCCGAGGCCAGCGACAACACTGTCTGGGTGAGCACCCGCCGCAGCGGTCTCTATCGCTTCGACCCCGCCGCTTCAACGCTCGAAGAGGCGACTCCGGAAGGGGTCCCCGACCATCTGGACGGGGTTTGCCTCTGCGGAGACTGCCTGTGGACTTGGTCCGGGAGCGGGGTTTACCGCATCAACCCTGAGACCATGGAGGCGGATTCCTACCTTGAGGGCGGTGCTGAAGACTGCATGCTCGTCCCCGCGCCGCAGGATCGCCTGTCCATGCTCACCCGGGACGGTCTTTTCGAGTTCGACCCCCGGAAGGATGCCTTCGTCCCCGTCTCCGCCCTTTCCGGAAAGACCATATGGGGAATAGCCCGCTCCTCGACAGGGGATCTGATCGTCCACGCAGATGCGCCCGAGCTGCTCTTCTACGACGGCCGCTCGCTGAAGCGTTCCGGCATCCCGTCTCCTGAAAGGAGCACCTCCTCCTACCTCGCAGACGTCATCCATCAGGACGAGTCTTCGAGGGTCTGGATATCCCCGCTCGCGCAGGGTGTATTCATAGGAGAAAAGAAGGGCCTGAAGCGCCTCTCGAGCCGTTCAGGGCTCTACAGCGACGTGGTCAGCAACATTGTCAGCGACCCAGCAGGGGGAGTCGTCATCACCACCGACCGCAGCCTTTCGGTGCTTCCTCCTTCCGGCAGGATGTTGACTTTCACCAAGTCCGACGGCCTGCTGAATTTCGGTTTCTCGCGCAATGCCAGTCTGCGGCTCCGCTCCGGAGAGGTGCTGCTCGGATCCAGGGACGGCTTCATACGCATTCCGCCCTCTCATAACCTTGCGGGCGGACAGAGCGGTGTCCTGACGCTTTCAGGCGTCCATGCCGACGGAGCGTTCGTGCCGGTACGCAAGGGAAGGGTATCGCTGGGCTATCGCCAGAACAGTTTCGAGATTGGAACCCAGGGAGCCGGCAACAGACAGGTCAACGCCCGCCAGACCTTCTATTGCCTTGAAGGTTACGACGATACATGGATCCCCATAGGCGAAGGCGGCCGCATTTCCTTCGTGCATATACCCCCCGGGAGATACCGCCTGCTGCTCTACGGACAGAAAGATCCCCTGCTTACGATACGCGTAAGGCCGCATCCCCTTCGTTCGGTCGGGGCAGGCGTAATCTACGCCATGCTGCTTCTGGTACTGGCCATAGGTTTCATCACCTATGTCCTGTCGAACGAGAGGCGCAAGAGGGAGGCCAACATACTGCAGATGAAGATTGACCTGCACAAGGACAAGATGGATTTCTTCACCGGCATCGCGCATGAGATCAAGACGCCGCTGACGCTGATCACAACCCCCCTGAATCACGTCCTGTCGAAGGAGGACCTGGACGCCGACACGCGCTACGACCTTGAGGTAATAAGCAAGAACGCCTCCTACCTCAGCACGCTCGTGAAGGAGCTGATGGAGCTCTCTAAGATAGAGGACAAGAAATATCTGGTGAACTGCGTGCGGCAGGACCTTAGATCCCTTCTGGAAAACGTCAGGGCCAGTTTCTCGGAGCAGCTTTCAGGTAAGGACTTCCGCCTCGAACTTCCTGATGGCCCGATCTGGGTGATGGCAGACGACGCCGCCACGATGAAGATATTCAACAACCTGATGCTCAATGCCGTCAAGTACTCCGATAAGTTCATAGGACTGACCGTGGGGGAGCGGGACGGGATGGCGATGGCGACCTTCCTCAACGACGGGGCCGTAATCCCTCCGGAGGTGCGAAAGAAGGTGTTCGAACTCTTCACCCAGTACTCTCCTGACCCGTCCGCGGACAACGACGGTTTCGGGATAGGCCTTTCCGTCGCCAGGGCCCTTGCCGGCCTTCAGGGCGGGGATCTGGTCATAAGCCCGAGGGAGGATATGAACGAGTTCGTGCTGACTATTCCCCTATGCCCCGAGGGCGCTGAGGAGGAGGTGACGGAGACGGAAAGCGCCGGGGAAGGCGACGGAGGGAGAAAGACCCTGCTCATAGTCGAGGACCACTCGGAACTCGTGGACTACCTTGGAAAGGTCTTCAAGTCCCGTTTCGCCGTACTGAAGGCCTCCAACGGCAGGGAGGCGTTCAACCTTATCACCTCCCGCCCGAACATCGACCTGGTCATCTCCGACATCAGGATGCCCGTCATGGACGGTCTGGAGCTGTGCGCGGCCATCAAGGGGGACATCACCTATTCCCATATCCCCGTGATCCTGCTTTCGGCCAACCTTACCCCCCAGGTGCAGATAACGGCGCTCGAGAAGGGAGCCGACGCCATGGTGGACAAGCCGTTCTCGGTGGAATACCTGCTTTCGGTCATAGACAATATCTTTGCGAGCCGCGCCCGCCTGCTGGAAAGCGTCTCGAACCATCCCGGACAGGCTTCAGCCACTGCCGCGGGGGAGGGCCGTCCGGTCAGGGAGGCCCTGTTCCTCGACAACCTCAGCCGCATCATTTCCGAGAACCTCGCCGATCCTGATTTCGGAGTGGATGAGCTGGCGGTGGAGATGGAGATGAGCCAGGGCTCGCTGAACCGCAAGATCCGTGATATCTATCACTCCACGACCGGCAACCTGATACGTGACAGGCGCCTGGAGCAGGCCGAGAGATTACTGAAAACCACCTCGTTGCAGATCAATGAGATATGCTACAAGGTGGGTTTCCAGACGCCTTCTTATTTCATCAAGTGCTTCCGCGCCAAGTACGGGCTGTCGCCCAACGAGTTCGCGAAATCAGTGAGGTCCTAGTTCTTGTAATGGGCGGGATTCTCGTCCTGCCATTCGTTGATGCCGTCGCGTATGCGGTTGCGGAACGAAAGGGTGTCACGCACGTCGTCATAGCCTCCGTCATCCTTGTTGACGCGGTAGCGCAGGAAGATCTTGCGCTCCTGAAGCAGGGTTTCGCCGTTGAAGCTGCCGCTGCCGCTGATCTTTCCGTCGTCGGAGCTGACCGTGATATCGTTGCCGTTGAAAGTGAAGGTCATCTGTCCCGAGAATCCCGCCACCTTGTTGCAGCTGACGCTGTTCGCTCCGACCGTGGTCAGTTCGTACTGGCGGGAGTCCGCGAGGCTGGCAGTTTCGCTGCTTTCCCCGGTCTTGGCCCCGGTCCAGTCATAGGTCCTGACCAGGCCGCTGCGGCTCCAGAAGCCGAAGAAACGGTTCTCGCACCTTACGGCTATGACCGCATAGTTCTTGTTCTGCAGGACCGTGTCCGCATCGGCGGCGTCTATCCTGAACGCTATGGCGTAGGCAGGCTTGAAGGCATCGGGGTCGGAGATGAAGGCGTCGGTCGCCTTGATCGTGACCGCGGCCGTATGGGCGCCTTTCCTGATGGTCAGGCCATCCATGCCCTCGATGGTGCGGTATGAGGCGGGAAGGGGCTTGAAAGCCGTGATCCCGGCGTCCGTGACGGCGGTACCGACATAATCGCCCGAGGCCTTGCTGTTGTCTTTCATTCCGGCCACTGCGCCGGTCAGGAGGGCATCGTCGAGGCTCAGGGTGACCTTCCTGTCCTTCTCGTTCCTCATGACCCCGCCCAGGGCCACCTGGAACTGGAACGAGGCCTCTTCGCCGAGCACGAAGGAGCGAAGGTCGTACTGGTAGGCGGCGAACACCGCGCTGGTGCCGTAGTCCGTCACGTAATCCTCGTAGCAGGCCGTCGCCAGCAGGAGGGTGAGTGCAAGGTATAATACTTTCTTCATATCGCGTCTATTTCCAGTTTTCCCAGCCCTGGTTCTGCTCGATGCCTGGAGCCTTGCGCACTTCCATGTAGGGAAGGGGCATCCAGAGGGACGGGAATTTGCGTTGTTCGAGTAATTCTTTGGTGTAGGTCAGGGACGTTCCGTTCTTCTCTATCCTGATGCGGTGGATGGGAACGTTGATCTCGTCCACGCTGCGGGCCCAGCGGCGCACGTTGTGGAAACGGTGGCCTTCGAAGCAGGTCTCAAGCCGCCATTCATTCTTGACAAGCTTGTCGAACTGCCTGTAGCCTGCGGTCGCGCATTCGTCCAGGTAGGGGTCCGCTAGGGCTCCGACGCCCTTGCTGCCGTCCTCGAGGGGACGCTTGCGTATGTAGGCTATGGCCTGCTTGGCGCTCATTCCGTAGGTGGCTTCATCGAGAGGTCCTACGACCTGGTTGGCGGCTTCCGCGAAGGCCAGGAGCATATGGGTCCAGCGGAAGAAGAAAATACAGTTCTGCGCCGTCTGGACGGTGTTGTCGTTCTTGTTCCAGCCGGTGAAGATGTATTTCTTTATATAGTATCCGGTGGGGGAGGTCTTGGTCAGTCCCGGGGCGTCGGCGCCGCCTTCGGTGGTGTCGAAAGTGTACATGATGTCGGAACTGTTCGTGTTGCGGACCACCTGGCTGCCGTTGAAGAATACGTTCGCGTAGAAGCGGGGGTCGCGGTTTGCGTAGGGATCGGCGGGCTCATAGTTCGAAAGGGGATGGTCTATGGGGTAGCCGTTCGCCATGGGGAAGGCGTCCACCAGTTCCTGGGTGACCCCGTAGTCGCCGGAACCGTTGAAGCCCTGCGGATAGAAGGAGGTCTCGTAGCTCGAGTTCTGGGCGATCTGGGAGATGAAGTAGGCCTCGGGCGAATTCGGGTCATGCCAGAGGAAGGACTGTGTCGGGTCGAAGCCTCCGGGAACGGAATCCACCGTCAGTTTGAAGTCGATCGCGGCCTTCGCAGCCTTCGCGGCTGCATCCCAGCGGCCGAGGTCGTCACCCGGGTTGAAGGCGGGGGAGGCCCATGTCAGCAGCACCATGGCCTTGAGGGCCAGTATGGTGGCTCCGTCGAGGCGTCTCCAGCGTACGGCTCCGAGCACAGGTATCATCTCGGGATCCTTGAGGAAGTCGCGGTTCGCGAGGGGCAGGTACCTGTAGGCAGAGTCGCAGTCCGCGAGTATCTGCTGCACGCATTCGGCGTAGCTGGCCCTGCGGACCTTGGAAAGGTCGGACTTGGAAAGGTCTACCGGATGCGTGAACAGGGGTACCCCCAGCATCTCGCCGCTGGTTCCCCTCCCGCCGAAGAACTTCAGCAGATCCCAGTAGTAGAAGGCGCGCAGGCCGTAGGCATCGCCCTGGAGGGCTTTCTGCAGTTTTGCGTTGGCTTCGGCATCGAGCATGTAGCGGGTGTTCTTCCCGAGGTCGTCCTCCAGGAAGAGGTTGCAGTAGAATATGGCCTTGTAGTCGCGGTCGTACAGGGACGAGAAGTTGTAGCTGTTCATCTGGGGAGAACCCGTCGCCATCATGTAGATGGAGGAAGCGCGGTTGCGCCATGTGAGGTTGTCGGAAAGGCCGTCGCCGCCCAGCAGGTCGCTTGAGATGTAGTTCCCCGGGAGCTGGTCGTAGGCTTTCTCGACGTACCCCCGGATGAGGGCGGGGTAGTCGGAATAGTTGGTCTCGTTGTAACTGCCGTTGGGCAGGGGATCGAGGAATCCCGCGCATGAAGTGGCCGCAGAGAGGGCCGCAGTCAGTATCAATATGGTATCGAATCTTTTCATCGCAGTCATCTCTTAAAAGGTCAGTTTAACTCCGCCCATGACGGTCCTGAAGAAGGGATAGGCGCTGACTCCAGCGGCGGGGGCCTCGGGGTCGACGTATTCCAGTCCCGTGATTGTCACAAGGTTGCCTCCTCCGGTGATGGTGAATCGGACGGTGTCGATCGATTTCCATGAAGGATGCCAGTCGTACCAGAGCTGGGCGCTCTTGATCTTGAACCAGCCGCCGTCACGCATCCAGAATTCGGAATTGACGAAGTTGGTCGAAGATTTCTCGTAGCTGAGGCGGGGGTAGGCGCCTCCGATGTTGTCGGCGACGAACTTCGAATAGTTACCGTCGCCCCAGCCGTTCCAGAAGTATTCGGTGTTCAGCACG
>JAEEGL011870657.1_pt1 | contig 10461 bp, 7 predicted proteins | sample 9134231 | NCBI WGS metagenome assembly JAEEGL01 (sample SAMN16246548, study PRJNA631951) | gut metagenome | biome: gut microbiome; feature: rumen; material: fiber-attached | host: Bos | place: Iran: Karaj | collected 2018-10 | reverse complement strand
TGAGTAAATCGCATTTTATTATTTGAAATCGACTTACCTTGTTGTATATTATGCGGCATGCCAGTCGGCATGATGTGCATTCATAACAACGAGGTGAGAAGATGGCAAGCGAATCAGGTGAAAAAGTGGTGCTGGAAGTCATGGAGTCAATGCTCAAGGCCGGCCTCAGGTCCGTGCGGGAGCATCTGTCGTCGATGGGGCGCGAGGAAAGGGAGTCCACGCGGAAGGAGCGGAAGTCGAACACAAAAATCGTGGCCGACATACTCAGGGAGGCGGGCCATCCCCTCCACATCGACGAGATCATCCGCATCGCGGGCGAGTCCAGGGGCGTCGAGCTCCACCGCGAGTCGATAGTCTCCGCCCTGAGCAAGAAGCTCCTGGAGGGGAAGGTGTTCCGCAGGACCGGGCGCAACGAGTTCGCGCTGCTCGAGTGGGAGGTGAGGTAGCCATGGGGACGGGGATGGAGACAAGGGCGCTGCTCAGCCATTTTCTCTGGTATCTCAGCATGGCCACGGCGGTCTTCAAGGACGCCCGCAGCAAGATGCGCGTGTGCGAGATGGGAGTGGCCAGCATCGTTGCGGCATGCCCCAAGACGATCACCAGCCTTGTGGAATTCAACTCCGCCCACGGGAACCCCGCCCTGGACCACGGCAACTGGTCGGCCAGCTACAGGCTGCTCTCGACCTGCAAGTGGAAGCTGAAGGAGCTTTCGTGGGTGCTTCTTGACAGCGCGCTTGAGTTCATCGGCGCCGGCGAGCCCGTCATGCTCGCCATCGACGACACGCTGCTCCGCAAGACTGGCCGCCGCATCAGGGGCTGCGCCTACGCCCGCGACCCGCTGAGCCCCCCGTTCCAGGCCAATCTCGTCTGGGGGCAGAGGATCCTCTGCGTCTCCGTCCTCGTCAGGAGCTCGTCCACGTCGGCGTACCGCGCCGTGCCGGTCTTCTTCCTGCACGTGCCATCGGTGAAGATACCCGCCAACGCCTCGGAGGAGGACCTGGAGAAACTCGTTGAAATGCGGAAGAAGAACAAGATGGCCGCGGTCGCCAGGAGGCTGGTCGAGGCGATCCGAAAACATCTTGACGACAACGGACTGTCGGGGAAGAAGCTGGTCGTGTGCGCCGACGCCAGCTTCGCGAACCACCTGTTCCTGCACGGGGAGCTTCATGACACGGCCATGGTCTGCCGCTGCAGGAGCGACCTCAGGCTTGTCCGCCCTCTGCGGAAGGAGGAGCGCGTCGGCAAGAGACTGTACGGGGAGCGTCTGCCGACGCCCGAGGAGATGCACAGGGACGAGGGCGTGGCCGAAAGCGCCCTTGAATGCGGGGTCATGCACCAGCATGCAAAAATCACGTACAAGTCCATGCGGGATGTCAGGTGGCCGACCGCGCTGAGGAACCAGCCATGCTCCGTCTACGCCGTCAAGGGGCAGTACTACAGCAAGTACGGCAAGCGCCAGCACACGCATCCGGCCTTCCTCGTCATGACGGGGGACATCGCCGGCGTGGCACCCGAGACCCTGCTGGAGGCATATCTCCTGCGCTGGGAGATAGAGGTGGGGTTCCGCGACCAGAAAAACTGGCTTGGCATAGGAAAGGCGCAAGTGCGGAACAGCGTGTCCGTGAGGAAGACGCCCGCCTTCATGTCGGCATGCTATTCCATGCTGCTGGCATCCATGAAGGCCTTCGACGACAAGAGGACGGAGGCATTCGGCCAGCTGCCCAGGTGGCGGACCGTCGCGCCGCAGCGCCCGTCGATACGTGACTTGTCAAGGCTGCTACAGAGGGAGGTTCTTGAGATCGGGAGGGTGCCGGCCTAGCGTCCCATGTGGCAAACAACGCTAAGCCGTTTTTTTTAAAAAAAGGCAAAGATTTAAGTTGGGATTCGATTGTCAAAGAGCTAAAATTCGCCAAACTCGAGGCGCGGCCATTGGCCGCGCGTCAGGACGCGTGACCGCCATCCGCGTCTTGCAGGCACAGTCCACAGTCCACAGTCCACTGTCCACTGTCCACTGTCCACACCTTGTCACTTCTTGGCGGGCACGCCGCCAAGCACAAACTTGCGATAGCAGGAAGGATCCTTGCCGCCAGTGGTGCCATTGGTCAAAGCCATGTTGAAGGCCGTGCTTCCCTTGGCGGATTCACGGTCGAATATGGCAAGATTAAAGCCAAAGACCGTGCCCTTTTCTGGCTTTATGCCCAATTCCTCCCAGGAAATGCAGAATTCCACAACCATGACATGCTCGCTCTTCTTGTTAATGACTGGCGTCAAATCGACACGTGCTCCTTTTTTCTGCTTGTCTGGATTCAGATGGCACCATGCCGCAGGGCCCTTTGCGGACTGGCCGAAAGAAATGTCCAGGTCATCAGGGTCATAGCCGCGTGTCTTCAATTCATCGCTCAGAGCATTGTTCAATGGATCGATGGAGATTTCAATTGCGTCCTGGTTCCAGAGCATGCTGCCTGTCTGTGTGAAGAACCACTGGTCATCCGTGATTTCCGTCCCGATGTAGAAGTTCTTTTCATCGAAGCCCAGGTATATCTTTGCGCTCAGGTCGTTCTTTCCAGTCCAAAGACCATTAGGCGCGGCATCCACAGGATGCAGGAAACTGGAATTGTCCATCACAATAGGTTCAACGCCCTCGAAGGAATTGAGCGTGCCATCCAGCTTTGCATTCTTCAGGTATTTGATTTCATGCCCCTTCAACGCGACTGGGAAAGTGGTTTTCTTGCCATGGTATTCAAAGGTGAAGTCGGAACTGTAGTTTGTGCCTACCGCCTTCTTGAACTTGAACGGGACTGTATGCAGCGACTTGCTGTCCCCGACAGGCAGTTCAACGTCCTTCGCACCCGCGTCTGGATTGGAGATACGCATTTTCACGTTGTCGCCCTTGAGGTTTCTGAACACGAGGCGGATATCCGATGTGGAGGCGAACTGGTATTCAGCCGCAAATGCGGGCAACTGGTATTCGCCCTTCTTGAGACGCGCCAGGAAGGCCTCCTGGCTTTCCGAAGATTCACCAAAAAGCGGCTAACCTGAAAGACTGCCCTCGAACTTGCATGGGTTGCCCATGATGTCATAGCAGACCGCGTCCTTCGGCAGGGCCAGGCTTGTCTCAACCACTGGCTCGCTACTGCTCTGCCAGATTGCCGCCATTATCTTGCCGTCCTTCTTGAATATGTAACCCCATATCTCGGGCGAAGGATGGAATTCCAGAGCGTCCCTGGCGTTGCACAGCAGCCTGGCAATGGCGGCTGTGGAGGCAAGGAGTGGGCGGGGATTGTTCTTCAGCCACATGCCCATGTCGTAATTCTTGCTCTCCTTCATTGCCACGCCGTAATGGGGCACCCAGTACTTTATGCCAAGTGCCTTGGCTATGATCATTCCGCGCTGGCAGTTCGCCGCGTTGTCCTTCAGTGCCTGATGGTCAAATGGAATGGTGCTCACATAGCCGTAGCCCTTTTCCGCAATGGCCAAATCCTTGTCCCCAACCAGTTTGCGCACATCCAGTATCTGCTCGCGGAAACCGCCCTTCTCTTCAGACACGGGACGGAAGCCTGGGCCATAGACATAAGGCGACACATACCAGTCTGGCGCAACTATGTCCATATACTGCAATGTCTTTGGCAGAGCATACTTGAGATAAGCATAGTTGGGATAATCGACTCCAGCCACGCCCATGGACACAACCTTCAGTTTCGGATTGAAGGACTTCACCTCGTCATGCACGATCTGAAGATTGCGGAAGAAGCAATCCTCAAAATACGGTGACAACCTGCGCGTAAGGTTTATCTCGCCAGAAACCATCCAGGAAGGTATTCTGGTGCCATAGTGCTTCAGGCAGGCGCGCATATAGTCCCTGGTCTGTTGGAAATATTCCTCGGTATAACCATTCTTCATCATGTCAGGCAATTGCTTGTTCAGCCATGCTGGCAATGCCCAGCTGCTTCTTCCTGACAGGCTCAAATGCCCTCGCGGCACCATGCCGCACTTCTCCGCCTCCGCCAGCAACTTGTCTGGATAGGTGAAGTCATACTGCCCTGGCTTTGGCTCGGTCTTGTATCTGAGGACAGGCACGGTGATGGCTCCATACCCCAGTGCGCGGGAAGCGGAAAAATATTCCACGGTGATATAGTGGTGGCACATTTCGAAGAAGGGGTCTGGGGATTCCACTTTCTCGGCGACGATGAAGGCGCCTGTGCGTTCGCCATATTGCCCGCCAGTCAGATTTACCTTCACTATGTAGTACCCGTTCTTTTCTGGTGCCTTGAACGTGATTTTGCCCTTGTCGTCCACCTTTCCCTCAAGAACCTTCTTGTTGTAGAAATCCAGGACGGCATAGTTGGCGGTCCTGCCCTGCTTGTCAAACACGCATTTGAAATCCACCTGTTCGCCTGGCAGGAAGACACCACCCAGTTTGACTGGCTCCACCACCTTGATTGACGAGGGCTTGCGCGCAGCCTCGGGCTTTTGCTGCAGCACTTCAGGCACATTGCCCGCATAGATGCCCAGGTCATCAAACCACACCGTGCCCAAATTGTCAGGCTTGCCCTTGTAGTTGTTGGCGTTGTGCACACGCAAGGCTAGGACCACACGCTGCGTGCCTTCAGGCACCTTTACATTGCCGCCGCAAAGGAGCCAGTCATTCTCGGGCTTCTGCCAGCTGGTGCCCTTGATGAATTCCTTCAGTTTCTTGTTCTTTTCACCATAGCATGACAAATGCATGCTGGCGCACCATCCACGCGGAATGCCAGTGGTCTTGATGCGCCCCGTAAAAGTCAATTCAGTCATTCCCTCGGACAACTTGACCGCCTGCTGGATATTCGCCACCTTGTCTGGCTCGCCAAGTATCTTAAGGGATTTCTGGCCAGAGGCGAAAACCGCCTCGTCAATCTGCCCCGTTATCAGGCTCAGCTTCGAATAGGAATTCACCCATCCTTCCATTCCCTCTTCAAACGAGGGGTTCTTCAGCAGATTCTCATTGCCGAAAACACAAAACGACAAGAACATCAAAACAAGCAAAAAACTTTTCTTCGACATGACATCCATATCTCCTTAATTAAACTAAAATCACCAAAGGCAAAGCGCGGCATTTATTCCGATTGAACGATGCACAGGATCCTGCGTCTGTGCTTTCCAGCCGTCACGCCAGGTATTCTCAAACACACCTGGTGAATTAAATCCCTCCACATGGTAGTCCATGAACAGGAAATTGCCATTGCGGTGCGCATTCAAAAAGAAACGAGGATTGGGAACCGTGCCAGAATAGGCCTCCCTGACCTGGCTGACGGGGCCGCCAGTGCTGTCCGCTCCGTATTCTGTATAATTCTGGCTAGGACTGTAACTATCACCCGCAAGAATTACCATGGAGAAATGATCGTACTGCCTGAGGTCATACCAGCGCCAATAGCTGTTGCTCTTTCCAGGCACGGAGGCCACTATGCCGCGGTTCACACCCGTCAATGCGCCAGATGTGATATGGCAGGCATTCAGGCCATACGAGCATCTGGAGGGATTGGCGCCCGTGATCTTGCCATAGTTCTTCGGCCATTTCCAGGGCCAGCGTCCAGGACACACAAAACTGTCCTCGTAGGTGTTCGCATAGCCCTCATAAAACGGGGTCCATGCGCTGTAGGACTTGAAATCCCAAGGAAGCACACCCTCGTAGTCATGGTTGTAGAACGCAAAAAAAGTGCCGACCTGCTTCAGGTTGTTGGTGCAGGCAATGCTCCGAGCCTTTGTGCGAGCGCTGGCCAAGGCGGGAAGCAACATCGCCGCCAAAACCGCCATGATTGCAATGACAACCAGCAATTCAATGAGCGTAAAAAATGTACTTTTCTCCATTCCATTCACCCAAACTTGTTACGACGCATTATCTAGCAATATTCACTGATACAAAACAAGTCTGGGTAATTTACATACCAAAACAATAATTACAAAGGTCTGCTTCTATTTTTACAACAGATATCACATAACTACTTGTAAGCGGGAGGCACAGTACTATTATGAACGACCATGACACCAGCAAATACTATTATTCCCTGCGACGCTTGCCTACGGTTCAATCATGCCAGTTCCAGTCGCTGGATTGCATCTATCTCCTTCTTCGCCAACGCTGCCGCAATGCACAAATCATAGTTCGACTGAAGATTCATCCAGAATTCCGCACCTGTACCAAAATACTTGCCTAAACGCAGGGCAGTATCCGCACTTATCGCCCTCATTCCTCTCGCAATTGCATTGATACGGGGTGCCGGCACATGTATGTCCATTGCCAATTTATTTTGGCTGATACCCATTGGCTTGAGAAATTCCTCTACCAGAATCTCGCCAGGATGTATCATATTCTTTGTCCTAATCATAAAGACCTCCCTAATGGTAATCTACAATTTCAACATCGTATGCGTTCCCGTCCCGCCATGAAAAGCAAATGCGCCATTGCGAATTAATGCGAATGCTGTACTGCCCCTTTCTCTCACCATGCAAAACCTCAAGATGATTGCCTGGAGGAATCCGCAATGTCGCCACATTCTCGGCAGCATCCAGCATATCCAACTTACGCAATGCCGCACGCTCTATGGCATGAAATCTTCTGCTAGTTCCTTCGGCCATGAGTTTCCTGTCTCATCGCATTTGTAATCGGCAATCATGATTATTCCTCAAGGGGCTGTAACAGCCCCTTCCTCAATGATTTCGCGTCAATATACAATGTTGCACGTTAAATTCAACACGTTAAATGCAACACGTTTATATATTCGCCGTTTTTCCATAACTTGTTTCACAGGTTGCCTCCCTATTTCTGCTTCCGCAGGCTAGTGGATATTCGGCCAACCACATCAGGATGGGTCCAGTAGCAGGAATGGGACCAGACATGCTCGGAACCGACGGAATGCTGCTCGATGCCGCCAGTTGAAAACAAAGGTAGCGCCAGCGGCATCACATCGGATGCGTTAGGCCCGCAGATTCTAAGGTATATCACTGGATCCGTTGGACAATAGAAGTTCAGCCACTCTCCTGCGTATGCATAAACCGTAGGCACTGCAAAGTCGTCATAATTGAGCGTGTTTCCAAGCCAGCGCCCCGCATGTGGCAGAGGCGACCCCATGGTAGCCCACAGGCCAACGCCCTTGGCCTCATGACTGGTCAATATGTAGTCCTTGCACAACACGGTCCCCCAGCTATGGGAAATCAAATTCCGCTTCAGATATCCACGGCTTTTGAACAATTCCATGTCGTCCCTAAGTGTCGCCAGTGCCAGATAATGCTCATTAGGATTCGGGATATGCATGAAATAGACGGCAAAACCGCCCCAGAGCATCTCGAAAATGTCCTGGTTGCCAGTGTTTTCCTCCAGCAATGGTGCCATGTCCTCTTCCGAATAGCCGAATTTATGCACGCCAACGCCATGGACTATCAGCGTCGCATTGTCATGCTCCTTCTGCTTCCTTTCAATGCTCAACTGGTGCGCCCATGCAATGCAATAGGCATGCATGTACAATTTTCTTGCGACAAATGGGGCATAGCCATATCCAATGCTAGCCAAGGACAGGCCAATGCCAAGATATGACAAGGCCGACATGCTTGTGCCCTGGGGATCGATGTTGTTGACAGGGTCGTTGCAGCAATATGCGTACTTGTTGAGGGATTGCGGCTGCTCCAGGTCGCCCTCTGCCGTGTCGGGCGATATGAATATGCCCAGTTCAGGCATGTAGAACCTGCTCCGCAAATACAGCAGTCCACTGGCCGCATCATGCAATTCTCCGCAGAAGCCAGGCTGCAAGTCACTCTTGCCGCTGCCCAGCAAGACAAGCCCCCTGGCGTCGTAGGCGACATGCCGCAATTCACCGCTCTTGTCCATGGCTGCGACTATTGAGCCAGCCCCGTCGCCATAGTACGTTGTGCTGTCTTTCTTGCCAATCCCGCCAAGCAAGCCGCCTTCACCAACAAGCCAGGTACCATCCAGTGCCGCAAGCACCGCAAAGCCACGCTCATCTGGCCTGGAATACACAATGTCCTGGGCAATCCTGTTTCCGTATGCATCGCTTTTGACACGGCGGCATAAAAGCCCTCTGGCATCATAGTTGTACTCCACATCGCAATCACCCGTATGGACACGGCGCAGATGCCCTTCCGCATCCCAGGCAAAACGGCATTTGGCCACGCCATCCTCCACCATTTCCAGCAGCCTGCCATTGGCGTCCCAGAACAATTCCATTTCATGCGTTTCAGAATTGGAACTGGTCCTGGCGGAAATCATCCTGTCATTCACATCGTAGGCAAAGTCCTGGCGCATTTCCCCATTTGCGCCGCTAATGTTCATCCACAGCGTGTTTCCATTTTCATCATATCCAAACTCCATTGCATAGCACAAGTCCTTCTCGCTGGAATCAGAGACTTCCCGCACCAGCCTTGACCAGGCGTCATAACTCCATTCCCGCCTTCGTTCAAAGCCATCGCCCCACGTTTCAATGCAAGCGCTTTTGCGTCCGCAGGCATCGTACTCGTATGTGATGCGGCACAATGCCTGCCCTTGCGCCCCCAGTTCCTCAATCTCCAGCAACTGCCCTGAACTGCTGCGCCTCACCCTGCACAGACGGCCTGATGACGCAAGGTACTCACAAGGCATATTGAAGGCATCCAATTTGATAGTGTAGTTTTCACTCATGCCATTGGCGATTCGCGCTGAAATGCCAATTTCTGGCGCTTTGCTTGAATAACTGTAGTCAAAATGCACATCGCCAGCAACCAGGCTCGAAAGCCGCCCCTGCGCATCGTAGCCCCGCTCAATGGAAAGCCCGTCCAAGTTTTCCCTTGCAAGCCTGCCATCCACGTCGTATGCATATTCGCAAACACGCTTTTCCCCATTCTCTTCCACAGCACATGACAGCAGCCTGCCCATCATGTCCCTGCCGTACATATAGTTTTTAACTGCCTTCGTCTCTCCATGGACAAAGACATTTTTCGACAGCAAGGCGCCCATGCCGTCATAGTTGCACTCAATCCTGTTGCCCATAAAATCCCTGTACAAGGAGGGACATGGCAGGGTGCCATTATATTCGTATGAACACTCGCTGCCATCGGGAAGACGCTGCTTTACGCGCCGCCCATGCTGGTCGTTCTCGCTTATGCTTATTCCACCAAGCGGATTCCTCATCTCATTCATTGCGCCCGCATCGTCGTACGAGTAGGCGAACATGCTGCGTCTGCCATTCAACTCAGGCATTGAAACCGTGGTCACCTGCCCCATTGCATTGCGGCTGTACAATTTACTTGCGCCGTCTGGTCTTATGCGCTCCAGGGGACGCCCATTGCGGTCGTTCACATTGCGCCATACGCTGCCATCAGGCAGCCTGATTCCGCAAATTGCCCCATTTGAATCATACTCGGGGAAACTCACGCCGCCCGCAGGATTGCATACACTGGCCAGCCTGCCGTCCCCATCGAAAGAACGGCTGCTTTTTCTGCCGAAGGAATCCGTAATGCAACTTATCCTGCCGCCCTCGTCATAGTCGTATTTTACGGCAGTGCCATCAGCCGCAATCCTCCTTTTCATGCGCCCGCCCAAATCATATTCCGCCATTTCACCTGCCTGCTTTTTTCCAAAAGACAAAAGTTCCGCCTTGCAAGCATCCCTGCCAGTCGCTGAAACCGACCCCTTTGCCTCGTGCAGAATATCCGTTGAAATCCTGTTGCCAACCTCATCGTATGCATAACAGTACGCCCTTGGGAAAACCAGCACATCATTCAGTTCCTCATATTCAGTCAATTCCGTGCTGAACACACATTGCCCCGCCGCATCATAGCCATAGCGCTTCACAAGCCTGCCATTCAGCACCGTCTCCACAAGGTGCCCAGACATGTCGTACCTGCTGCTCTCCGAATTGCCGAAATTGTCCCTATACTCAACGCACTTCCCACTGGAATCGTACATTTTACGGCACCAGTTGCCTTCCGCGTCCTGGGCATAAATGCACTGTCCCGCATCGTCATATTCCCACACGCTGTCCGCCCTGATTTCCTCACCTGTGACAGGATGGTACATGAACATGCTCCTGCCAACTACACGCCCTGCCTCATCAAGGCTGTTTTCATACCTGATTCCCAAATCGCTGGTCATGGAAAGTGGATTCCCTGCCTTGTCATACTGGTAGCGCACTTTGAAGTCGCCATTTTGGGACCTTTCCTGCAACAAGCCTTCCGCATTGTAGGAATATTCCATGACATTCCCGTTGGGCTGGACTACCCTTGCCAGCCTGCCATTGCCATCATAGCCATAGCAAGTCACCGCATCGCCTTCCTCAATCCTGGTGCACTTGCCACCACTGTACTCATAGTGCATTTCGTTGCGGCCAGATTCCTTCAGCGAAATAATCCTGCCTTCGCCATTATAGTTTCGATGCACACTCTCACCAACGGGACTGACATACGAAACCTCATTGCCATTTTCGTCATAGTTGTATT
>JAEEGL011325558.1_pt1 | contig 10461 bp, 8 predicted proteins | sample 9134231 | NCBI WGS metagenome assembly JAEEGL01 (sample SAMN16246548, study PRJNA631951) | gut metagenome | biome: gut microbiome; feature: rumen; material: fiber-attached | host: Bos | place: Iran: Karaj | collected 2018-10 | reverse complement strand
CGTCGATATTCTGAGTAATGATCCCGTCAAGCTTACCTGCCTTCTCCATCTCGGCGAGCTTATAGTGAGCTCTGTTGGGTTCGATACCCGATGTATCAAGCTTCTGTCTGTAGAACTCGTAGAAGACATCCGGGTGATCGATAAGGCAATCGATGCTCAGGAGATATTCGGGACTGTACCTGTCGAACTTTACATCGTGCTGATTATAAAGGCCGTCCTTGCTTCTGAAGTCAGGAATACCGCTCTCTGTGGATACTCCGGCACCACCGAAGAACACTATGTGATTGCTTGTCCTGATGATCCTGTTAAGTTCAGCTACACTTTGCTGGTCCATATCTGCTCTCCCTTCATAAGATCTCAATATTGTCTTCGCCTACAAGTTCCGCGAGTTTATTGAGGACAGCCTCATCAGGCTGGATCCTGCATATATCATCAAGTCTGGTAATGCTCTTATCAGATTCGAATAAGACTTCGACAGGCATATTTCCGTGGAAATAAGCAAGGAAGTTCAAAAGTCTTCCAAAGCCCTTTGAATCAGGTCTGCCTGAATACTTGATCCTTAATACCTGTCCGCTGCGTTCATCTGTTTTTGGCGCAGGAGCAGTCTCAGGAACTGCTGCAGGCTTAGTAACTTCTGCCGGAGCCTGAGTCTGAGCAGGCGCAGCAGTCTTGCTCATTATCTGCTTTACTGCCGGAACCCCGTCTCTTTCCCTTACCGCAGTCTGGTAAGCCCTGTCGTTCCTTATGGCACTCATTAATGCCGGATCATCAGACAGTTCATAACAGCAGTCGGCAAACATCGACAGCTCACCGCCTTCTCTCATCTGCCTCCTTCCGATGAAGAGATAAGGCTTGTTCTTCTCCACCATTCTGTTAAATGTATCGAAGTTCTTGCCGAAGAGAAGAACCTCAAAAGTACCGCTCAGATCCTCACAGCTTATGGTGCTCATCATGGTCTTTTTCTTCGTATAGCCTGTACGCTTATCTGTGACCATTCCGCACATGGCAACCTGCTTATTGTCATCCAATGCATCGCTTCCTGAGAGCGCTAATATATCTGCTGCTTCAGACATATCGAATGTGGCAATTTCTGATATTAGTTTGGTATAAGAAGCCAGAGGGTTGCCGGACAGATAGATGCCCACCATCTCCTTCTCATAGCCGAGCTTCTGGCTGTTAGGATACTCGGGAATGTCAGGGATATAGATGGACGGACCTGCTGTCTCCGCACCGCCGAGATCAAAGAGTGACAACTGTCCCTCAATATTGCGGCTCTCTTCGTGTGCAAGCTTCTCCAATTCAGTCTGTACGCACGCCGTCATCTGCGCTCTTGTAAGACCGAATGAATCCATGCAGGAAGCAAGTATCAAGGACTCTGCCACGGGCTTTTTAACGCCGATCTTGGAAGCTCTCACTACGAAGTCTTCAAAAGACTTATATTCACCGTTCTTATCTCTGTCATTTAAGATATCAAGGACTGCGCCCTCGCCGACATTCTTGATTACCGTAAGACCGATCCTGATCTTACGGTCACCTTCCGTAGTGAAGCGTTCACGGCTCTTATTGATGTCGGGAGGCAATACTTCAATTCCCATTGCAGAGCAGCAGGATATGTAGTAGGAAGCTTTCCCCAGATCATTCCTGAATGAATTAAGCGTAGCCGCCATGAATTCTGTCGGATAGTAATACTTGAAATATGCTGTCCAGTAACCTACGACCGCATAGCATGCCGCATGGGATTTGTTGAAGGCATAACCTGCAAATCCGGATACATCATCGAAGATCTTTGCGGCAGTGTTCTCCGGCACGCCTCGCTTGATACATCCGTCGACCGGCCTTCCCTTGTCGTCTATACCGCCGTACATGAACAGATTTCTGTAATTCTCCATCAGGGACTTCTTCTTTTTGCTCATCGCACGTCTGATGTTGTCAGACTGTCCCATCGAGAATCCCGCAAGATCTCTTACGATCTGCATTACCTGCTCCTGATATATCGCACATCCGTATGTGACATTGAGGATCGGCTCAAGGAGCGGATGGTCATATCTGATGTGCGACGGATGTCTCTTGCAGTCGACATATTTTGGTATCTGATCCATAGGACCGGGTCTGTAAAGAGAGATGCCTGCGATGATGTCCTCAAGGCTCTCCGGCTCAAGCTGCTTCATAAATGACGTCATTCCCCGGCTCTCAAGCTGGAATATGCCGACGGTCTCGCCGCGGCTTATCATCTTAAATATTCCGGGGTCATCCAGAGGTATCCTGTCCAGATCGATATCCTTGCCATAGTTATTCTTAACAAGCTCTTTAACATCCTGCAAAACAGTCAGTGTTCTAAGACCTAAGAAGTCGAACTTAAGAAGGCCTATGCTCTCTACATCATTCTTGGTAAACTGTACTGCCACCGTATCGTCATTTACAGCCAGAGGAGCAATATCCGTAATATCCTTACCGGATATGATTATTCCGGCCGCATGAGTTCCCGCGTTGCGGGGAAGTCCTTCAACGCGCATGGCCATATCAATTACTTTGCGGGCCTCGGCATCGGTGTCATAAGCTTCCTTGAATTCCGTGCTGATCTCAAGAGCCTGCTTCAATGTCATGCCGACGGAAAAAGGTATCATCTTCGTGAGCTTGTTGCTCTGAGATATCGGCATATTAAGAACTCTTGCAACGTCCTTTACGGCCTGCCTTGCGGCAAGTGTACCGAAAGTAATAACGTGCGCAACTCTGGACTTGCCGTATTTCTCCGTTACATAGTCTATTGCTATCTGTCTTCTTTCATCGTTGAAGTCGCCGTCGACGTCAGGCATTGATACTCTTTCCGCGTTCAGGAAGCGCTCGAAAACAAGCCCGTATCTTATCGGATCGATATCTGTGATACCGACTGCATAAGCAACGAGAGAGCCCGCGCCTGAGCCTCTTCCCGGGCCTACAGTGACATCATGTGTCTTGGCATAATTAATGAAGTCCCAAACGATGAGATAGTAATCTGTATAGCCCATGCTGTTGATTACGGACAATTCGTATTCAGCACGCTTCATATAGTCGTCGACACTTCCTGTGGGAGGTGTTACTTCAAATCTCTTCTTCAGGCCCTTATATGTAAGATCCGAAAGGTATTCAGCATGGTCCTTATACCCTTGCGGAACTTCATATACGGGAAGATGAATTGTGTTGAAATCATATTCGGCATTGCACATGTCGGCAATCCTGCCGGTATTCTCGATAGCTTCCGGTAGTTCAGGGAAGAACCGGCGCATCTCGGTCTCTGATTTAACATAGAAATCGTTGCACGTCATGCGCATACGGTTCTCATCGTCGATCCTTGCAGCCGTCGATATGCAGAGCAGGATATCCTGAGCCTCATAGTCTTCCTTCATAAGGTAGTGACAGTCGTTTGTCGCTACAAGAGGGATCCCGGTCTCATTGGATATCTTGATGAGCGCTGCATTGACCTTTGCCTGCTCGGGTGTGGTATTGGCCTGGATCTCAAGATAGTAATTGCCCCTGCCGAACAGCTTATCGTACCAGAGTGCAGTCTGTGTGGCCTTCTCGGTATCTCCTGAAAGGATCAGGGAAGATAATTTGCCGGCAAGACAGCCTGACAGACAGATAAGCCCTTCATGCCACTTCTCGAGAAGTTCCTCATCTATCCTCGGTCTTCTGTAAAAGCCTTCAGTAAAGCCTGCGGATACAAGCTTATTAAGGTTTGTAAGGCCCTGATTGTTCTTTGCTAAAAGAATGAGGTGGTTATAGTATTTGTCCTCCCTGCCGGGGGTAACTGTCTTATCAAATCTTGAGCCGGGGGCGACATAGCCTTCACAGCCGATTATCGGATGAATGCCGTTAGCCTTCATCTCTCTGTAGAATGAGACAGCACCGTACATTACACCGTGATCGGTGATGGCACATGAGGTCATTCCCATGTCCTTAAGCCTTGCGGCAAGATCCTTGATCTTTATAGCGCCGTCAAGGAGACTGTATTCCGTATGAAGATGCAAGTGACAAAAGCCGCTCATTTCTTCTTCCCCTTAAGTTCAATGATTATGTCTCTAATCTCAGCCGCCCTCTCAAAGTCAAGATCCTTGGCAGCCTTGGTCATCTCTATTGTAAGCTTATCGATAAGCTTATTGTTCTCTTCCTCGGTACCGCCCGATACGCCCTCGTTAACAAGCCTTGCAGGGTCTATGCCCTTCGAAGCTTTGCCCCTTCCCTTTCCGGAAGAAGTATCCTTGCTGCTCTCGGCAACGATATCGAAAACATCTCTTACAGCCTTCTTTATAGTTCTCGGAGTAATGTTATGCTCCTCATTGAACTTCTTCTGGATGTCTCTTCTTCTGTTAGTCTCAGAAACAGCATTCATCATGGAATCCGTTACTTCATCTGCATAAAGTATAACTCTTCCGTGGTCATTCCTCGCACATCTTCCGATTATCTGGATAAGGGATCTCTCGGATCTTAAGAATCCTTCCTTGTCGGCATCAAGTATCATGAGCAAAGACACTTCAGGCAGGTCGATACCTTCTCTTAGAAGATTTATTCCGACGATGACGTCTATCTCGTCATTACGCAACTGATTCAATATCTGCATACGCTCTACGGCCTTGATGTCAGAGTGCAGATAAGTGACCCTGATATTCTCCTTCTTAAGGAAGTCCGTAAGGTCTTCTGCCATCCGCTTGGTAAGCGTCATGATAAGGCTCTTATCACCTGTCTTCTTCTGCTCTTTAAGCTCGGCAAGTATATCCTCGATCTGGCCGTCAACGGGCCGCACGAAGATCTCAGGTTCAAGAAGACCTGTAGGTCTTATCATCTGCTCGACGATCTGTTCGCTGTGCTCCTTCTCATAATCCGCAGGCGTTGCGCTTACGAATACGGTCTGCCCCATACGCTGCTCAAACTCATTGAACTTCAGAGGTCTGTTATCGAATGCTGAAGGAAGTCTGAAGCCGTATTGCACGAGCATCTCCTTCCTCGACCTGTCTCCATTATACATGGCACCGACCTGAGGAATGGTCTGGTGGGACTCATCGATAAATAAAAGGAAATCTTCAGGGAAGAAGTCCATCAATGTGCACGGAGGCTCTCCCTCTGCCCTTCCTGCTATGTGCCTTGAGTAATTCTCTATGCCTTTGCAGAAGCCCGTCTCACGCAGCATATCAACGTCATAACGGGTACGCTGTTCGAGCCTGTATGCGGCGATCATGTCACCTGCTTCCCTAAGTTCCTTGAGCCTTACCTCAAGCTCTTCCTCGATGCGTTCTATTGCCTTGTTGAGCTTGGCCCTGCCTGTGGCATAGTGTGATGCCGGGAACAGCTCAATATAATCTTTTGTAAATTCAGTCCTTCCCGTGATGGCGTCAACATAGCTTATCTTCTCTATCTCATCACCGAAGAAACTTATCCTGGTCAGCGTATGCTCGGAATCAGGAGTCCAGATATCGATGACATCGCCCTTCTTCCTGAATGAGCCTCTCTGAAGGTCGAAGTCATTGCGCGTGTACTGCATGTTGATGAGCTTTGCCATAACAACATCCATCGGTACTTCAAGACCTGTCTCGAGCATGAGCGCTAACGCGAGATAATCTTCCTTCTCACCGATGCCGTAAATGCAGGAAACCGAAGCAACGATTATGACATCATCTCTTGTAAGGAGCGACTTTGTGGCTTCGTGGCGCATACGGTCGATCTCATCATTGATCGATGAATCCTTCTCGATATACGTATCAGTTGCCGCAATATACGCTTCCGGCTGATAGTAATCGTAGTAGGAGATGAAATATTCTACGGCATTCTCAGGAAACAACTCCTTGAATTCAGCATACAGCTGGCCGGCAAGGGTCTTGTTGTGCGCCAGGACAAGCGTGGGGCGCTGAACGCGCTCAATGATGTTGGCCATTGTAAAGGTCTTGCCTGAACCCGTAACACCAAGCAGAGTCTGGCCTCTCATGCCTTCCTTAATGCCCTGTACCAGAGCATTTATTGCTTCGGGCTGGTCGCCCGACGGCTTGAAATCGGATCTGAGCTTAAACATATATCGTGTATTCCTGACGCAAATAAATCTTTGAGTTAATTCTAGAACGTTTGTTCTGATATTGCAATACAGATTAAAGCTATTGGCCGCAAATCGGGACATCTCCGATGAGTCCGTAAACGCGCTCTTTGACCGGCGGATCCGTGCCTTCCGTCTCGGCTTCCGCGGCGGCAAGCGCCATACAGAGCTTAAATGTATCTTCAGAAGTCATTCCTTCATCGAGTGCGTAAGCAAGACCTGCCGTCATTGCATCTCCGCAGCCTGTCGTGCAGCTGACCTTAACATCTATTGCCCTTGAATAGTAAACATTCTTCTGTCCGTCCGCGAAAACCGCACCTCGGCTTCCCATTGATATAAGGCATGTTGTGCCGCATTCAAGAACGATCTTTCCTGCTTCATCAATGGCACAGTCGCTGTCTATGCCAAGCTCCTCGCAGTTGGGCTTTATTGCATAAGGTCCGGCCTTAAGCCCTTCCCTCAAATACCTGCCTGAACAATCGAGTATTACACTTACACCCTGAACGGCATTAAATGTCTTTATGAGATCCGCATAGATATCAGAGGGTGAACCTGAAGGTGCGCTTCCCGAGATGACCACGATGTCTCCCGCTGCCAGTCTTTCTGATACCGAAGCCTTAAGCTTTTCAATAGAAGCACTGTCATATAAAGGTCCGTCACCATTGATGTCAGTAGTTACGCCATTCTCGCCGGAGATCTTGATGTTTGTCCTCGTGTTGCCTGAAGGATATCTGACACTGATAACCTCAAAGCCTTCAGATTCAAGCATGTTCCTGAGATTCTCACCGTCATCACCGCATATTCCCATGCATATGACAGACTTCTTACCCAGAACCTTAAGGACTTTGGAAACATTGATGCCTTTGCCGCCCGGATCAGTCCTCATTCCGTAAGACTTGTTGACGCTTCCCGGCATAAGGCCGTCTTTTACATGAAGGCTGACATCGATTGCGGGATTGAGGGTAACCGTGTAGATCATAGCTCACGCCTTTCTTCTTAAGGTCTTCAGGTATTCCTTCTGTTCGGGTGTTATGCGGTAGCTCTCGACTGCTTTCTGGATCGATTTATTATGTGTCCATTTGTCGAGCTTCTGCTTTTCGATATAGGGCAATGCGGCATCGTACTGCTTTGCAAGCGCCGTCGCAAAATACCATGCGGTCATCATGTTGACGTAGTATTCGTCAGATCTTATTTTCGAGACCTTCGTAAGATAAGAAGTCTTGAAATCCTCATCCAGGAAATGCTCCATGAGCATGCCGATTGCAAACCTCTTAACGTATGTCAGATCTGATTTTATCCATTTATCAGCGTATTCGAGAAGCAGCGTTTTGTTTTTTGCGAAAACCTTCGGCGACATCTGATCGCAGGTCGCCCAGTTATCAACAAAGGGGAGGAACTTATCAACGAGTTCAAACGCGCTTACGGCATCCTTCATTCCGGAAAGGATAAAAGCATGAAGCTGGTTCTCTTCGAAATACCTGTGCGGAAGATCGTCCAGGAACGCTGACACGTCATCTCTTTTGGAAATGTCCTTAGCCATTTTGCGGAGTGCCGGAGTCCTTACGCCGATAATGCTCTCCGCAGGAACCGTAGGGATTATGGTTATCTGCAAGTCGCGGTAACCTTTATCCTGAAGCTTTATAAGTTCCTGATATATCCAATCCGTGATCATGGATCAGAAAATAAGATACATGATCACTGCAGTGGCAACACCTAAAAGACAGCCGGCCGCAACCTGCAAAGGTGTGTGGCCGAGAAGTTCCTTGAGCTTCTCCTCGTTGGGGAGATCGGCACCCGTGATCTTCTCGAACATCTCTGCCATGACATTAAGGAGCTCAGCCTGTTTGCCTGCCTGATATCTGACATTCATGGCATCGTGCATTACGACGATCGCAAGTATCATCGCGATCGCGAAAACTGCCGAATCAAAGCCTTCGTAAAGACCTGTTGCTACAGCAACCGATACGACCGTTGCCGTATGTCCGCTCGGCATTCCGCCGTCACCGAACAATCTCTCGATGCTGAACTTCTTTGTTAATATGAAATTGCTGATCGTCTTGAAGACCTGGGCCAAAAACCATGAAGCAACACCGACGACCAGGATCCTGTTAGTTATTATCTGAAGCAGGAAATCCATAAATTACCTTCTTATTCCAAAATTCAAACCTATTTTACTCTATCAGAGGGAAAAATTCCAAAAAAAGATGCCGCAGGATTGGATGCGGCATCTTACAAACAAACTCAAAACTAAAATATTGCTATCTCGTCTTACAATGTAAGGATACATTAGCATTAAGGCACCATAAGGGAACTTTTGTTAACAATCAGTAAACAAAAACTTTAAAATATGGCAACTTAGTCATAATAATCGAACTCAAGATCGCAAACTTTGACTGTATCTCCCTCTTTAACACCCATCTTCTTGAGTTCCTCGAAAACGCCTTCATTCTCAAGTGTTCTCTGGAAGAAGTTCGTTGATTCGGTATCTCCGAAGTTGGTTGAGTTGAATATCTTGGTGATCCATTTGCCGGTAACTTCAAAATTGCCGTCCTCATTGATGATGATGTCAAATTTCTTTCCGGCATCAAATGTGTAGACTCTCTCGCTTCCGTCAGCAATATCGTGAAGTACAGTGGGCGGAAGCTGGGATACTCTTTCGGTGATCTTGTCGGCAAGCTCCTGAATGCCGATCTGACCTGCAGCCGAGATGATATAAACATCCTCATATCCCATGTCTTTAACGGCTTTAACGAATTTGTCGATATCCTCATCCGTTACGCCGTCACACTTGTTTCCGACAACGATCTGGGGCCTTGACGCGAGTTCAAGGCTGAATTCCTCTAGTTCGTTGTTGATCGTCTTGAAATCCTCTATAGGATCTCTTCCGTCAGTTCCGGCCAGATCGACAACGTGAACTAGAAGCCTTGTTCTCTCGATATGTCTTAAGAAATCATGACCTAAGCCTGCGCCTTCGTGAGCATTCTCGATGATGCCCGGAATATCGGCGATAACATATGAGAAATCATCCTTTGTTACGACACCGAGAACGGGTTCCAATGTCGTGAAGGGATAATCAGCGATCTTCGGCTTGGCTCTCGTAAGAACAGAAAGGAGCGTTGATTTGCCCGCATTCGGGAATCCTACGAGGCCGCAGTCAGCGATGAGCTTTAACTCGATCGAGAGTTCCCTTTCCTCGCCCGCAGTGCCGGGAGTTGCAAACTGTGGAGCCTGTCTTACGGAATTGGCATAGTGCATGTTTCCGAGACCGCCCTTGCCGCCCTTGGCAACGACAATCTTCTGTCCGGGTTCGGTAAGATCCGCGATTATCTCGCCTGTGGTAACGTCTTTAACGACCGTGCCGACAGGAACGCCGATAATGAGGTCTTCACCGCGCTTGCCGTACATCTTCTTGCCCATGCCCTTGGCGCCGTTATTGCCGATGAACTTATGCTTGAATCTGAAGTTTTGAAGGCTCGTCAGATTCTGTGCAGCCTGAAGGATAACGTCACCGCCGTCACCGCCGTCGCCGCCGTCAGGTCCGCCATTGGTAATATACTTCTCGGTATGAAAACTGAGAGCGCCATTGCCGCCGTCTCCGGCCTTAACATAAATCTTTGAATGATCTATAAACATCTGATTCTCCTGCAAAACAATAGCAGCCGATCGCCATTATGCGACAGACTGCTACTCTTGGTTTCTACTGCAAATACCTGTGATCAGGCAACAGGATAAACGCTAACCTGCTTCTTATCCTTGCCCATACGCTCATACTTGACCTTACCGTCAATCAAAGCGAAAAGTGTATCGTCAGATCCGATTCCTACGTTTGTTCCGGGATGGATCTTAGTACCACGCTGTCTTACAAGGATATTGCCGGCCAGAACTGACTGTCCGTCACCTTTCTTCGCTCCTAATCTCTTGGACTGGGACTCACGGCCGTTCTTGGTGGAACCCATTCCCTTCTTATGTGCGAAGAGCTGTAAATTAAACTTAATCATCTTACACCTCCGGTGTTCTCGAATTAATTATCTCTACGTACTTCATTTTGCCGTCGTTATAGTCTCTTGCTATTCCGATAAGACCTAGCTCACAAGTCCTCATTATTACCTGGGCCCTGCCTCTGGTCTCACTGTCTCCCTGGTCGGGAACCGTTATCCTTAAGTTGACATCTTCTGTGCCTTCATTGCTGATACGGAAAAAAGATTCGCTGTCGTAACCGCAAATATCTTCCAAAGCACTTGCCGCAGTGAAAAGGAGTGTTGATACTCCGCTGCAGATAATGTCTCTGCCGGGATCATCGTAACCTGCATGCCCGTTGGCATATATTGCACAGATACGAGAGCCTTCCCTGTTGACGATAACGGAAATCATAAGCTTAAAAGCCCTTGATTAAACGTTGATAGCCT
>JAEEGL010315458.1_pt1 | contig 10461 bp, 4 predicted proteins | sample 9134231 | NCBI WGS metagenome assembly JAEEGL01 (sample SAMN16246548, study PRJNA631951) | gut metagenome | biome: gut microbiome; feature: rumen; material: fiber-attached | host: Bos | place: Iran: Karaj | collected 2018-10 | reverse complement strand
TCACACAGGCCGACAGCAAGGACTTCGGACAGCACGTCACACAGATGTGGCAGCGCTGCTTCGACCACCTGAAGCCACAGCCTCTGCAACCACGCTTCACGCCTGAGGAGATGAAGAAGGGACTGACCAACTACTTCAGACAGTCGTATGTGGACAACTATGCCTTGAAGTACAACTCAGGACTCACCCTGCTGACCTCAGACTGCAAGCCCTTCACCGAGATGCAGGTAGGCTTCTGCGGACGCGTACTCCTGAACGCCTTCAACGCCATCGAATATGGTGAGCAGCACGGAGAACAGGATCTCGTCGAGATGGGTCATGCCATCCTCGAGAGTTTCCTCCACAACGGCTTCACTGCGGCAGGCTACTTCCATGACTTCGTCAACTTCAATCACGGCTTTACACCTGATCACCAGGTGGTTCACTCTATCCGTCAACAGTCGGAGGCCATCTATGCCATCCTGCTCTATCTCAAATATGAGAAGAATCAGGGGCGTCGCCATCCGGAATGGGAGGCACGCATCAAGACCATCCTCGACAGATTCCTGAAACTGCAGAAGGCCGACGGCAGTTTTGCACGCAAGTACAGGGACGACGGCAGCGATGTAGATGCTACAGGCGGCAGCACCCCTTCTTCTACCTCAGCTCTCGTGATGGGCTATCGCTACTTCGGCAAGAAACAGTATCTCGAGGCTGCGCGCAAGACGGTTGACTATCTCGAGCAGAACATCATATCGAAGAGCGACTACTTCTCATCGACCCTCGACGCCAACTGTGAGGACAAGGAGGCTGCGATTGCCGCCGTCACCGCTACCTACTATATGGCTGCCGTCACCAAGGGTAAGGCCCGCCAGCGTTACATCGACCTCTGCGAACAAGCCGCCTACTTTGCCCTCTCGTGGTATTATATGTGGGACGTGCCCTTTGCACAGGGACAGATGCTGGGCGACCTCGGGCTGAAGACACGAGGCTGGAGCAATGTCTCTGTCGAAAACAATCATATCGACGTCTTCGTGTTCGAACTCCCACATATCGTGAAGTGGCTCGGACAGCAGAAACACAACCAGCGCTTCCTGCTGATGCACGATGTCATCTTCTCATCACTCGACCAACTCATGCCCACAGCAGAGCGCCACTGCGGCATCGCTGTGCCAGGATTCTATCCTGAGGTGGTGCAGCACACGACCTGGGACTACGGCATGAACGGCAAGGGCTTCTATAACAATCTCTTCGCCCCGGGCTGGACCATCGCCTCGCTCTGGGAACTCTATTCACCCACCCGTACTGATAATTTTCTAACCAAATAATTCAAATCACTAAACCTAGCATTAAAATGGAAAAGAATTTAATTGCCTCGCTGGCAGGCGTAGCGCTACTGATGACTGCTTCGCCAACATTTGCCGAAAGGAATCTGGCATCGACGGTTCATACCAATGCCGTTTTAGCCACCCAGCAGCAGCGTGCTGTCAGTGGTCAGGTTATCGACGCTCAGGGCGAGCCTCTCATCGGCGTCACCGTCAAGGAGCAAGGTTCCCAGAACGCTGCTGTCACCGATATGGACGGCCGCTTCAGACTATCGCTCAGCAAGAGTGATGCACTGATTTCCTTCACTTACATCGGCTACACGGAATATACCTGTCGCGCGGCTGATAATCTGGTTATCACCATGAAGGAAGACCGCAATGAACTCAATGAGGTGGTCGTCGTAGGTTACGGCACTCAGAAGAAAGTGAACCTCACGGGCTCTGTGGTATCCGTCGATATGGCGAAGGAGGCACAGTCGCGCCCCGTTACCACTGTGGCACAGGCACTTCAGGGTATGGCAGCTGGTCTCGACATCCTGCAGGGTTCAGGAAAACCCGGATCAGAGAATTTCTCTGTCAATATCCGTGGTGTGGGAACGATGAACGACGCCAGTCCCTTGGTGATGGTCGATGGTATGGAGATGAGTCTCTCCGACGTCAACCCCATGGATATCGAAAGCATCTCCGTGCTGAAGGATGCTGCCTCGTGTGCCATCTACGGTAACCGCGGTGCCAACGGTGTCATCCTCGTCACCACGAAGAGTGGCACAGAGGGCAAAGTCAGTGTTACCTATACGGGACGCCTGTCGATCAACAAGCCTTCAAAGCTGGTGCGCTTCATGTCGAACTATGCCGACTATATGTCGCTGGTAAACGAGGCCAGTGAGAACATCGGCACTGCTGGCAAATACCCGCAGACCGTCATCGATCAGTGGCGCCAGGCAGCTTCCAATCCTAATGGTATCGCAGAGTCGGGCTATCCCAACTACGTAGCCTATCCCAACACCGACTGGTACGACGAGATCTACCAGACGAAAGTGATGCAGGAGCATGCACTCTCGCTCTCGGGCAAAGACACACGCACCCGCTATAACCTCGGACTCACCTATCTCGATAATCCAGGTATGATCGTACGCTCTGGCGAGAAGAAATACTCTATCAATCTGAAACTGATCTCCGACGTGACCAAATGGCTGCAGATGGGGGCTCAGGTGTGGGGCACGCACAGCGATCGCGACCGCAATAACGTCGATGCACTCTCAAACTGGGAGTTCCTCAAGACCGTTCCAGGTATCTATCCTAACTACGACGGGCACTATGGTGGCATCGAGACCTCTGTGGAAGACGGAGCTGCCCATAACCCACTGCTGCTGCTCAACGGTGACGGTGATAGTTATTTCAAGACCACTCACGCCTATGCCACAACCTTTGCACAGGTGAAGTTCCTGAATGACTTTACCTTCAAGTCAACCTTCGGCTACGATTACTTCAACACCCGTCATAAATATACCGACGGACAGAACGAGAGCTTCAGCTTCAGCCGTAACGAGGTGGTCAGCGCACCTGCTGCCCTCGAGGCCCTCTCAGGCTATATGTACTATCACCATTATTACAACTGGAAACTTACCAACACCCTGAACTGGAACCACACCTTCGCAGGCAAGCACGATGTGGCTGCGCTCGTAGGTTTCGAGGAGGGAAAGAACAGCGACGGCAACACCGACGTGAAGAAGATGGGCATGATCGATGCCACACTCACCGACCTCAACACACTCACCTCAGAAGAGTATATTCGTGGCAACTTCACAGGCTATACCTATCGCTCTTGGTTCGGACGTCTGAACTACGCCTTCGACTCGCGTTATCTCGTCGAGGCCAACTTCCGCTACGACGGTTCTTCACGCTTCTCGCCCGACAACCGCTGGGGTTTCTTCCCCTCTGCATCTGCAGGATGGCGCATCAGCGAGGAGGCCTTTGCCAAGAACTCTTTCCTCAGCGTGTTCGACAATCTGAAACTGCGTGCCTCTTATGGTAAGTTGGGTAACTCCTCTGTCGATAACTATGCCTACCAGTCTTGGTATGAGACAGGCTACACCACGATGGGTGGTAAGAAGGTACCCCGTTTCTACCTGCACAACCTGCCCAATATGAACGTGACCTGGGAAACCACAAAGACCTTCAACATCGGTCTCGACTTTACCACGCTCAACGGTCGTCTGTCGGGTGTCATCGACTTCTACGACAAGCAGACCTCAGGTATCCTCTATCGCCCCACCATCGGACTGACCTTCGGTGACAAGGTAGCACCGCTGCAGAACCTTGCTGGCGTCAACAACCGCGGTCTCGAGGCAACCTTCCGCTGGGAAGACAAGATTGGCGACGTGACCTATGGCGTAGCCGTCAATGGCTCATTCAACAAGAACCGCGTCACCGACTACAAGGGTGCTTACATCGAGGGCTGGGGCGCTGATCCCAACAACCCCGATCCCAACGTGTATTACTCTAACCTCGGTGAGGTATCATCGGGTGGTACACAGCGCCTCGTAGAGGGTCACATGATGAACGAGTTCTACGTTTATCCTATCTACAGCGGCTCTGGTCAGTACTACGATGCCAATGGTGCCGTGAATCCTAACGGTGGACCACGCGATGGTATGATTCGCACACCAGAAGATCTGAAGTGGGTACAGGACATGATTGCAGCTGGCTACTCGTTCGAGCCTCAGCACGCCGTAACGCCTAATGCCATCTGGTATGGTGAGTACATCTATGCCGACACCAACGGCGACAAGGTATATGGTGGCAACCACGACCAGCAGTTTACAGGTGAGTCGAACATTCCTAAGTTCACTTTCGGTATGCAGATGCACGCAGAATGGAAGGGCATCGACCTCTCCATGAACTGGGGCGGAGCCACAGGATTCTCTACCTACTGGCGCGAAATCGGACAGAACTCATCCAACGTAGTCTTCGGACTCTCTATCCCTCAGTGGATAGCCGACGATCACTACTTCTATGATCCCAACAACCCCAACGACCCGCGGACGAATCTCACCTCTGAGAATCCCCGCATGTCGCCCGATAATCCGAGCATGAGCGATGCGCTCGACAATACGTTCCATCTTTACAGTTGCGACTATCTGAAGCTGCGTAACCTCACCGTCGGCTATACCCTGCCGAAGAGTCTCTCGAGAAAGATCTATGCTGAGAACCTGCGCGTCTATTTCTCTGGTGAGAACCTGTGGACCATCACGAGTTTCCCCGGACTCGACCCTGAGATGCGCTCTGGCGAGGGCTATGCCACCATGCGCCAACTCTCATTCGGACTGAACGTTACTTTTTAACCATCAACAATGAATAACCATTATGGAAAAGAAAATACTGAATAAAACCTATCGCAGCCTCGCTGTGGCTGCTATGAGTGTCGCACTGACGGCCTGTAACGCCGACTTCCTGGATACTCAACCCTCCGATCGCGTCGGTACCGATCTGGTATGGTCAACCTACAATATGGCCGACGCGGTGGTCAATGGTGCCTATGAGCGCTTCTACTGGGAGCATCAGGGCGAGTGTGCCGACTGGCAGAACTTCGATGCTGCCACCGATGTGTGCGACCTCGACGCCAACTGGGGAGGCTACGACTGGGCCCGCGGCCGCTGTAATGCCTCTTACTGGGGCTTCAACGACTGGTGGAAGCGTCTCTACGAAGAGATCTATCGTACCAGCAACGTGATTAACAACCTTGACAAGTGTGAGGCGATGGCTGCCAGCGAGCGTGCCCGCGATATTGCCGAGTGCAAGTTCCTGCGCGCCTGGGCTTACTATCGTGCCAATGTCCTGTGGCGCGGTGTGCCCCTCTACACTGAGCCAGTAGAATACGGCGAGGATACCAAGCCACGCAGTTCTGCCGACGAGATCTGGGCACAGATCGTGAAAGACTGTTCTGAGGCCATCGCTGAGCAGAACCTGCCCGATAAGTATGCTCCCTCTGACAGAAACTATGGTCGCGTGACGAAGGCCTGTGCCTACTATCTGCGCGGACAGGTCTATCTCTGGCTCAAGGACTGGGATAAGGCTGCCAACGATTTCCGCGCCATCACCACGATGGGCTTCCAGCTTTTCCCCGACTATAAGAATATGTTCAAGGCTGCCAACGAGCGCAACGATGAGTATATCTTCCAGTATCAATATACCGACGAAGACGGTATGGGCTCGCTTCTCGGACGTACACACGGCAACCGCAACACCTATACGGCCGACGGCTTCGGATGCTGGAACAACCTCATCCCCAACCCCTACTTTGTGGATACCTACGAATATGCCGACGGTAAGCCTTTCAACATGGACGAGGTCTTCCCCGGCTACTCGAAGATGGAGCCCAAGGCTCGCTCAGTCTTCTTCCTGCGCGACGGCCTCGACCCCAACTCTCCTAACGAGAAACTCAAGGCAGGCTATCAGCAGATGGTCAACTACGGCTCTGATATGTCGCAGTACGAGGTTGACGGCAACGAGGCCCGCATCCTGCAAGTCTATCAGAACCGCGACCCACGTATGCTCATGAACTTCATCACGCCTTACTCTACCTACAAGGGCGGCTCTACTTCCGACTGCTGGGACTACACCCTGCGCTGGCCCTATATCGGCTCAGACAATGCTGCTCCTTACGATCTGCGTACCGATACCAACGACCGCTTCTACTATCTCTGGCGTAAGTATGTGCCCGAGGGCCGCGAGACCAAGAACGGTCTGAACAGCGATATCGATACACCGATCTTCCGCTATGCAGGTGCCCTCATCTCGCTGGCAGAAGCCCTCAACGAACAGGGCAACACTGCCGAGGCCGTGAAGTATATCAATATGGTTCGTGCCCGCATCCCGGGACTGGCTCTGCTCAACAGCAATGAGTTCACGCAGGTGAAGGGTCAGGACGATATGCGCCAGCGTATCCGCAACGAGTATGGCTGGGAACTCTGCGGCGAAGGCCAACTCTACTGGAAGCAACTGCGCTGGGATACCTGGCTCGACCGCAAGGTAGGTACTAACCGCACCTCTGTGAGCGATCCCTCACAACTCAATGGCGCCAACGGCATGACCGAGATCTGGGGTACCAAGCGCTATACCAATAATTATATCGGTGAGCACGTGAAGCTCTTTGCCGTTCCTCAGGGCGAAATAGAGCGTAACCCGAACCTCACCCAAAATCCAGGCTGGTAATGATTCGCAACCATCATTCTTTTCATTCATACATGTTTTCTTTGGTTAGTTTAGTAGTTAGTATTTTGCCCGTTCTGGGGTGCTCATCGTCGTCCGACGGTGAGCCATCCCGGGATGTGCCCCCTGCTCCAGCACCCGTCGTCGAGAAGTATCGCAACCCCATTATCTCGACCTCGCTGCCCGATCCTTCCATCGTGCGCACTGCCGACGGCACTTTTTATCTCTTTGCCACCGAGGATATCCGCAACCTGCCCATCTATCGCTCTGTCGATCTGATCCGCTGGGAGTATGTAGGCACTGCCTTTACCGATGAGTCGCGCCCCAAGTGGAATCCGCAGGGCGGCCTCTGGGCACCCGACATCAACTATGTCGATGGTCAGTATCTGCTCTATTACTCCAAATCGACCTGGGGTGGCGAGTGGACTTGCGGTCTCGGCGTCGCTACGGCATCACGCCCCCAAGGTCCTTATACCGATCATGGGGCGCTCTTCATCAGTCAGGATATCGGTGTGCAGAACAGCATCGACCCCTTCTTCATCGAAGAGGATGGCAAGAAATACCTCTTCTGGGGTTCGTTTCGAGGCATCTACGGCATCGAGCTCAGCGACGACGGCCTCAGCGTGAAGGCTGGTGCCAAGCCCGTACAGATAGCAGGCCATCAGATGGAAGCCACCTATATCCACCGTCGCGACGGCTATTATTACCTCTTCGGCTCTAACGGCACCTGCTGCGAAGGCAACAACAGCACGTATCAGGTGGTCTATGGGCGTTCGAAGAATCTCTTTGGACCTTACGTCACGAAGGATGGCCAGCGCATGCTCGACGGCGCCTTCGACGTGTTGCTGCATAGCAGCAGCAATGTGGCAGGGCCAGGGCATAATGCAGAGATCATCACAGATGATAAAGGTCAGGACTGGATGATCTATCACGGCTACATGAAGAGCGATCCCGATGCTGGCCGTCAGGTGCTCATGGATCGTGTCGAGTGGTTTAATGGCTGGCCGCTCATCTCTGGCAGTCAGTCGTCTGTCGAGAGCCGCAGTCCCTCATTTAATCAGAAATAGAAAAAACATGACTGTCATGCTGCATCATATCAAAACCATACTTTGCTGCACCCTGCTGATGTGCAGCCTCGGCTCACGGGCTAACGTCGTCTATCAGGATGCCTGTGTACGCTTCACGCTGATCGACGAGGGCACGCTCCGACTGGAGTATGCCCCCGACGGTCAGTTTGTTGATAACAAGAGTTTCATGGCTGTCGTGCGCCAGTACCCCAAGACCGACTACAAGATCAGTAATACCTCGCGACAGGTCACCATCACCACCTCCCGGCTCAGGCTGGTCTATCGCAAAGGCACTGGTCCGTTCAGCGAACAGAATCTCACCATCAGCAGCACGAAGGCCCTCTCCGTGCCCTTTGTATGGAAGCCGGGAATGACCCAGAAGGGTAATCTGAAAGGCACCTATCGCACACTCGACGGCTACGACGGCGCTGAGTATCAGTACAGCAATCCCAAACACGAGATGCCCATAGAAGACGGTCTGCTCGCCACCGACGGATGGACGTTGATCGACGACAGTCAGCGGCTGCTCTTCGACGGTGACAGCGACTGGGAGTGGGTCAAGGAGCGTCAGAGTGCCGAGGGTGCACAAGACTGGTACTTTATGGCCTATGGCCACGACTACAAGGGTGCCCTCAAGTCATACACCAAGTTCGCTGGCAAGGTGCCCCTGCCTCCGCGCTATGCCTTTGGCTACTGGTGGAGCCGCTACTGGAGTTACAGCGATCAGGATTTCCGCGACCTTATCAGCAATTTCCAACAACTCGACCTGCCCCTCGACGTGCTCGTCATCGATATGGACTGGCACCCCATCAGTCCTGAGGCTGGTGGAGGCTGGACAGGCTGGGACTGGAACGAACGACTCTTCCCCGACTACAAGGCTTTCCTCAGGTATCTCGACCAGCAGGGCGTGAAGGCCACGATGAACCTGCATCCTGCCGATGGCGTGCGCCCTTACGAGAAGAAGTATGAGGCTTTCATGCAGCGGCTCGGCAAAAGCGACGGTAAGACCTACGAGTGGCTCGGCTCCGACAAGCGTTATGTCAAGGCCATCTTCGACACTTATCTCCACGACTATATGGCCGATGGTGTCGATTTCTGGTGGATCGACTGGCAGCAGTGGGAGAAAGATCGCCGTATCTCCTCGCTCGACAATGTGTTCTGGTGTAACTACATCTGGTTTACCGATATGGAGCGTAACGGCGACAAGCGCCCGATGCTCTATCATCGCTGGGGCGGACTCGGCAATCACCGCTATCAGGTGGGATTCTCGGGCGACTCGTTTATCACGTGGAAGAGCCTGAAATTCCTGCCCTACTTCAATGCGACGGCCTCCAACGTGCTTTATGGCTACTGGAGTCACGATATCGGCGGACATCAGAGTAAGCAATACGGCACCCCCCTCGAACCGCAGCTCTACACCCGTGCCATGCAGATGGGACAGTATCTGCCCATCATCCGCTCTCACAGCACGAAGGATCCCAGTCTCAACAAAGAGCCCTGGGCCTTCGATCAGACCACCCGTCAGCGACTCGCCCAGGTGATTCGGGGCCGCTATGCCCTCGTACCTTATATCTATACGATGGCCCGCACCACGTTTGAAGAAGGACTTGCCCTCTGCCGGCCGCTCTACTACGATTATCCTGAAGCGCCCGAAGCCTATGAATTCAAAGAGGAGTACATGTTTGGCGACCAGATGCTCATCGCCCCCGTTACCAACGAGGTGAACCCCGAAGACGGCTATGCCGACGTCAGTCTGTGGCTGCCAGAAGGCGAGTGGCTCGAGTACGAGACGGGCGAGATGCTGCAGGGCGGCAAGACCTATCAGCGCCGCTTCACGATGGACGAATATCCCGTCTATGTCAAGGCAGGCAGTATCATCCCTTACTTCGGCAAACTGAAGAACCTCTCAGGCACGTCTCAACACGTCATCCTGCGCATATTCCCCGGTGCAGCCGACGGCACCTTTACGCTCTATGAAGACAATGGCGAAGACAAGCATTATGCCACAGCGTTCGCCACCACACCGCTCTCTTATGTGCGCAAGGGTAACCATCTTCAGGTGACCATCGGTGCGCGCAAGGGTCAGTATAAGGCGATGCCCGCACGTCGCCACTACAGCGTTGCCCTGCCTTGTCAGAAAGCACCCCTCAGCGTCAGATGTGGCAACGATTCGCTGCCCTTCACTTACGACGGAGCAAACCTCGAGGCTACCGTCGCGCTCGGCGATATCGACTGCGCCGCAGGTGCCGTCATCGACATCGAGATGCCCGCAGACTATGCCCTTGCCGACGGCACGAAGGCCAACTTCCGCCATATCCAGACGATGGTGCGCGACTTCAAGCAGCACGATGCAGGCATGGTCTATACCGAAGACTTCGGCTATCTCGAGGCCACCCCGCTGCGCCTCACTTATCACCCCGAACTGCAGGAAGAGACGCTCAAAGCCTATCGAGAGAAGTTCGCCCGCATAGCCGATGTTCTCCATCAGCAAATGTCAGACGAAACCCTCTACTCCCGCGCCCTGCGCCTCCTAAACCGTTAAAATCAATTCGGACGGTTCTTTCGTTACATCGAAGGAACCGTCCATTAGTGTCTAGTATCATGGTTGCAAAGTTACGTTTTTTTTGGATAACTCAAGTTTTTTTTAGTACTTTTGCCCCGAATTGATTTAAGACGACCTAATATGAAACTTACAAAGTTATTATGGGTGCTGGTGTGCTTCATGGCACTGACCGCACAGGCGCAGACGATGTAGTCGGCAGCTAATAGGGACGCAAGAACGCAATCCTGCGCCGATTCTGCTGCGAGGGTTTCCTTGCCTTCGTGGTCTACGTGCTGGCAAATATTTTTTAAATAAAATACTCAAAGTGTCACTTTTT
>JAEEGL017240239.1_pt1 | contig 10462 bp, 11 predicted proteins | sample 9134231 | NCBI WGS metagenome assembly JAEEGL01 (sample SAMN16246548, study PRJNA631951) | gut metagenome | biome: gut microbiome; feature: rumen; material: fiber-attached | host: Bos | place: Iran: Karaj | collected 2018-10 | reverse complement strand
TCCAACGGGCAGACGTTGCCGTCCATCGAGAAGACACCATCGGTAACGATGATGCGGAAACGCTGCTGCTGGGCGGCCTGGAGCTGACGCTCGAGGTCTTCCATGTCGGCGTTGGCGTAGCGGTAGCGCTGGGCCTTGCACAGGCGCACGCCGTCGATGATCGAGGCGTGGTTGAGCGAATCGGAGATGATGGCGTCGTGTTCGTCGAGCAGGGGCTCGAACACGCCGCCGTTCGCATCGAAGCATGAAGCGTAGAGGATGGCGTCTTCCGTGCCGAAGAACTCGGAGATCTTCTTTTCCAGTTCCTTGTGGAGGTCACCCGTGCCGCAGATGAAGCGGACGGACGACATGCCGTAGCCGTGCGTGTCGAGCGCCTTCTTGGCGGCTTCCACCAGCTGCGGGTTGTTGGCCAGGCCCAGGTAGTTGTTCGCGCAGAAGTTCAGCACGTCCTTGCCGGGCTGGACCTTGATGGCCGCCTGCTGGGCGGAAGTGATGACGCGTTCTTCCTTATAGAGGCCGGCTTCCCGGATGGACTGGAGCTCGGCTTCCAGGTACTTTTGAAAATCGGTATACATAGTTTGGTATGATTTTATTTGCAGTACTACAAATATAGCAAGATTTGTGTTTTTCAGCAAAAATTACTTACTTTGCAGAATCTTGACGAACTATGTCGAGAAACGAAACAGTTAGAAACTATTAAACGATACTATTAACTAAAACCTGATTATTATGGAAGATATTGCTTCAAAGGTTATCTCCATCATTGTGTACAAACTCGGTGCAGAAGAGAGCGAAGTAACGCCCGCCGCAAGTTTCAAGAACGATCTTGGCGCAGATTCCCTCGACACGGTCGAGCTGATCATGGAATTCGAGAAGGAATTCAACATCACCATCCCTGACGAAGTGGCTGAGCACATCTCCACCGTCCAGGACGCCATCGACTATATCAAAGAGCACGCCCAGGCTTAATGAAGCGGGTCGTCATTACGGGTATCGGAACGATCAATCCCCTCGGCACGAACGTGGGGATGTTCTTTGAGAACCTCGACCGAGGAATCAGCGGTGCCCGGATGATAGACAGACTCGATACGACCCACTTCAAAACCAAGTTTGCGTGCCAGATTCCGGACTTCAATCCTGCGGACTATCCCGAGGCCATTGACCCGAAGGAAGCACGAAGGACCGACTTGTTCACCCAGTACGCGATGGTCGCGGCCGCCGAGGCGGTGCGTGACAGCGGGATGGACCTTTCGGAAATGGACCTGCGGCGCGTGGGCGTCGTGGTCGGTTCCGGCGTCGGCGGAATCAACACGTACACGGAAGAAATAATGGACTATATCGGTAGCGGAAGGTACCGGTTTAGTCCATTTTTAATTCCGAAATTCATTACCAACATCGCATCGGGCCACATTGCCATCCGGTATGGCTTCCGCGGCCCGAACTTCGGCGTTTCCTCGGCCTGCGCCACCTCGGCCCACGCCATCCTGACCGCCGCCTCCCAGATCCAGCTCGGCCGAGCCGACGTGATGGTGTCGGGCGGCACCGAGGCGCCGATTTCCATTCCGGGCCTCGGCGGCTTCAACGCCGCGCACGCCCTCTCCACCAACAACGAGGAATTCAAGACCGCTTCGCGCCCCTTCGACAAGACGCGCGACGGTTTCGTGATGGGCGAAGGGGCCGCCGTCCTCATCGTCGAGGAATATGAGCACGCGATCCGCCGCGGGGCCCATATCTACGCCGAAATCGTCGGCATCGGCATGACCTGCGACGCCTACCACATCACCGCGCCCCGCGAGGACGGCGAGAGCGCTGCCGACGCTATGGAGCTCGCGCTCCGCGAAGCGGGCCTGACTCCCGCGGACGTCGATTACATTAACGCCCACGGCACCTCCACGCCCCTGGGCGACCTGGCCGAACTCCGCGCCATCAAGTCGGTCTTCGGCGATGCGGCCTACAAGGTCAACATCAGCTCCACCAAGTCGATGACGGGCCATATGATGGGCGCTGCCGGCGCGGCGGAAGCCCTGGCCTGCATCCACGCCATCTGCGACGGCGTCATTCCGCCGACCATCAATTTCCAGCACGAGGACGAAAACATCGATTATCGCCTCAACCTGACGCTCAACGAGAAGCAGGAGCGCAAGGTAAAGGTTGCCCTCAGCAACAACTTCGGGTTCGGCGGCCAGAACGCGAGCCTGGTCTTCAAAGCCCTCTGATTATCTCAGTACGGTATAGGTGATCTTGAGCATGGGATGACGCTCCGCGCCCGTCCCGTTGAGGATGATCTGCCTGTAGAAGAAATAGTCCGAGAAGTATACCGTCTCGCTCGTGTAGGAGTTAATCTGGCTGACGGTCGGCATGATCCACAGGTCGTCTTCGGCCGTAATCTCCGTGCTCTTCTTGGTCAGCAGGCGCTGGAGGTAGAAACTCACGTTCGACTTGTAAGTGAGGTGCGACTGGTCAATGTCGCCGGTCTCGATGACGGCATCGTTGATTTCGTCGATGGGGCCGTAGGTGAGGATGTTGTTCTTATGGGTACGACGGCAGGGGAACAGGTTGCTCGGCCAGAGGTCGTACTGGTTGGGGTCGCCGGTGAATTCGAAGGGGAAGTCGACGGTGGCCTTGGCGATGATGATCCTGTCGAGCTGGATTTCGTTGGCGGCGGCCCATCGCGCAATGAGGCTGCGGATCTTCTGGGCCGAAATGTGTGGCTTGATGCCGCAGAGACCTTCCATATAGATGGCATCCTTGGGTGAGTCGGTCACCAGTTTGCCGGAGCCGGACGTGGCGACGTTCAACGCATAATACTTGCCGAGCTCGAAGCCGACCGTCTGGGATTTGCGATTTCCGAGGGCATCGTCATAATCGTACGACAGGAAAAGTGCCGAGGCGGAAAGGTCGAACACGTTGAGGCGGCCGCCTTCCAGTGCCAGTTCGGGGTCGTCGCACGTCATATAGAGGCCGTGGAAGGCGTCCATCATCAGGTCCGAGCTGTCGAGCGTGGCCATCGGGATGCGGAAGAACCGTTCACCGAACTCCTTGTCCAGTTCGATGATGTATTCCTCGTTGCCGAGGTAGGGAGCGCCGTCGTTCAGGACCTGCGGGTCGCAGTCCGCGAAGGAGAGGCTGTTGTTATAGCGGTGCGTGGAGTCGAGCTTCGTTTCGAGGTAATAGACGTGCAGGTTCTGCGGGATGTAACGCTGCGATTCGCTCATATAGAGCGTCGTGTCGCGGGCCAGGGACAGGTAGATGCGGCGGACGGTGGGATTGAGGCCCCAGTCGATGGAGTCGGTGCCGGCAGTGACGGACATCGCCGCTTCACCGCGGAAGAGGCCGAACGTCTCGGTATGGATGCTGCCCACGGTAATGCTTTGCGAGATGGCGCTCTGCAGGCTGTCGGCCATCCGAAGGTCGACCGGAAGGTCGAACGAAAGGGTCTTTATGGTGAGGTCCTGACTTGTCGGAACCAGAGCGGAACCCAGGATATCGTCTTTTTCAATGCAGGCGGAAAGGAAAAACAACGGCAGCAGCAGCGCCACCAGTCCATACACCACACGCTTCATCTTTATTACTTGTTCTTCTTTAACAGGTTGTCGTAAAAATCGCTGTATGCCGGCACGTAGGAATTATCATCCTTGTCCACCTTGACGTAGGGCATCGTCGGAAGCTTGTGCTCCTTGATGCAGGCGGCCAGCCGGCTGTCGAGCTCAGGTACGCCGGCAATGATGCCGTCGGCGTACTGGATGGCGAGTTTCGCAAGATTTATGCCAGTGGGCTCGGCCAGCACAGCGGCGTCCTCACGCACCAGACCTTCCACGAGCGCCTTGTCGAGGGCGTTCGGGCTGAAGGTCTCGTCGAGGTTCTCGTTATAGAGCGAGAGGACCACCTTGGCCTCGGTGAAGATGGGGTCTTCGTGATAGACTTTCTTGAGGTACAGGGGGAGGAAATGGGAGATCCAGCCCTGGCAATGCACGATGTCGGGTTTCCAGCGGAGCTTCTTGACGGTCTCCAGCACGCCGCGCGCGAAGAAGATGGCCCGTTCGTCATTGTCCTTGAAATAGTTGCCCTCAGCGTCCCGGTAGATGAATTTGCGATGGAAGTAGTCCTCATTGTCAATGAAATAGACCTGCATCCGGGCGGAAGAGATAGAAGAGACCTTGATGACCAGCGGGCGGTCACAGTTGTTGATGATCAGGTTCATCCCCGAGAGGCGGATGACCTCGTGCAACTGGTTGCGGCGTTCGTTGACCGTGCCGTAGCGAGGCATAAAGGAGCGGATCTCCCGGCCACTCTCCTGAATCCCCTGAGGGAGGAACCTTCCCAGCACAGATATGTCTGTTTCAGGCATATACGGGAAGATTTCGGAGTTGACGAACAATACTCTTGTCGGTTCTTCCATCTTCAAAGTCGTTTTAAGGCAAATTCGAGACAAAGGTAACAATTTTTTTTGATTATATTTGTGCGCAGATTGCCTAAAATGGGGAAAAAGAACAAAAACATTGTCTATCGGCGCCTTGTCCGCTCCTACATCACCTCGGTCATCAGCATCTCGCTGGTGCTCGTGCTGGTGGCGGCAGTGGCGGTGTTCGCGGCCAACGCCAGCAACATCGCCCGCTACTTCAAGGAGAACATGTCGGTGTCGGTGATGCTCAAGCAGTCGACCTCCGAGAAGGAAGGCCGCGCCCTGGCCGAGGACCTGGCGGGCCGCCGCTACGTCAAGGACAGCCGCTTCGTTTCGAAAGAGGAGGGCGCCAAGGAGATGGAGGCCCTGCTGGGTGAGGATTTCCTGTCGGTGTTCGAGAGTTCGCCCATCCCCATTTCCATCGACCTGCACCTGGACGGCGACTACATCACCAGCGACTCGCTGGAGATGGTCAAGGCCGACCTGATGGGCAACCGCTTCGTGGAAGAGGTGGTCTATCAGGATTCGCTGGTCGATGCGCTCAACGCCAACCTGGGCCGCATCTCGCTCGTCCTCGGCGTGGTGATCTTGCTCCTGCTGATTATCTCGTTCGCGCTGATCAACAATACGGTGCGCCTCAATATCTACGCCCGCCGCTTCACCATCCACACCATGAGCCTCGTGGGTGCGAAACGCTCGTTCATCGCCCGGCCGTTCCTGCGGCAGGCGGTGGTCCAGGGCGCCGTGGCCGGCCTGATTGCCGCCGGCGTGCTCCTGTTCCTCATCCGCTCGCTGGGCGGCAGCTCCGAACTGCTGCAGATGATCGTGGACATGCGCATCGTCTGGGCCGTGCTGGCCGGGACCGTGGTCCTGGGCGTGCTGATCTGCGTGGTTTCCACCCTGCTCGTGGTGAGCCGTGTGGCATATATTTCGCGGGACGACCTTTACTATTAGTCGAAAAATTCAAGATTCAGATATGGCCAACTTTTCCCTGCCTTCCCGGAACGTCAAGATCATCGGCATCGGCTTGCTGGTGATGGTTCTGGGATTCGTGCTGATGATCGGGGGCGGCTCGTCCGACCCGACCGTGTTCAATCCGGAGATGTTCAATTTCCGCCGGCTGACGCTCTCTCCGCTGCTCATCGTGGCGGGCGTCATTGTCATCATCGTGGGCATCATGAAGACCCCGCGCAATACGGAGGAATAGCGTATGAGTTCGTTGGAAGCCATCATCCTGGGCCTCATCCAGGGCCTGACGGAGTTCTTGCCCGTCAGCAGCAGCGGCCACCTGGCCATCGGCAAGGCGCTTTTCGGCATCGAGACGGCCGACCTCAGCTTCGAGGTGGCGGTCCACGCCGCAACGGTGCTGTCCACCATCGTGGTCTTCCGCAAGGACATCTGGAAGCTCCTCTGCGGTCTTTTCAAGTGGCAGATGAACAGCGAGACCCGCTACATCCTGCTCATCCTCCTGTCGATGGTGCCCGTCTTCATCGTGGGCATGTTCTTCAAGGACAAGGTTGAGGCGCTGTTCGGCGAAGGTCTCATCGTGGTGGGCGGCGCCCTGATCGTGACGTCGAGCCTGCTCTTTCTTTCGGAGATGCTGACGCTGCGTCGCGCCTCGGAAGGCAAAGAGGGTGGGAAGGTCACCTGGCGTTCGGCCCTCTGGATGGGCCTGGCGCAGGCCGTGGCCGTCATTCCCGGCCTGTCACGCAGTGGTTCGACCATCGCGACGGGCTTGCTTTGCGGCGTGAAGAAAGAAGAGGTCACGCGGTTCTCGTTCCTGATGGTGCTCGTCCCTATCCTGGGCGAAGCGTTCCTTGACGTGGTGGGTGGCGAATTCTCGCAGAGCACGGTGGGCGTGCTGCCGCTGATCCTCGGTTTTGTGGCCGCCTTCGTTTCGGGCCTGTTCGCCTGCCGGGTGATGATTGCCCTGGTCCGCAAGGCGCAGCTGCACTGGTTTGCCTTCTACTGCGCGCTGGTGGGTCTGGCTTGCCTGATCTACTCATTCGTATAGCCCGATGACGCCTCCCGGCCGATATGTTTTCGTGGCAGACCTCCACCTGGGACCGGAATCCGACCCGGAAGGGGTGCGGGAGAAAGCGTTCGTGGACTTTCTCGGTCGCCTGCCGGCCGACCTGAAAGGCCTGTACCTGCTGGGTGACATCTTCGATTTCTGGATCGACTACCGTGACGTGGTGCCGCGCGGTGCCGTCCGCATGCTTGCGGCGCTCGCCGAGGTGGCCCGGCGTGCGGAGGTCTGGTTTTTCCCGGGCAACCACGACTGGTGGGTGACCGACTATTTCGAGAAAGAGCTGGGTGTCCACATCTCACGGGAACCCTATCAGGTGTTTTCCCTGGACGGAAAGCGCGTGCTGATGGGCCATGGCGATACGCTGGGTGCGCACGACGCCAAGTCCAAGCTGATCTTCCATGTGTTCCGCAACCGCACCTGCATCGCCCTGCTCAAGACGCTGCATCCGCGCCTCGTCTTTTCGCTGGCGCGCAAATGGTCGGCGGCCAGCTACCGCCGCCACATGCGGCATCCCTATGTGTTCCAGGGGAAGGAATCAGGCATCTACCGTTTCGTGAACGAGTACGGACGCACGCACGAGCCCGCCGACCTCTATGTCTTCGGGCACCTGCACACGCCTGCGCGCCTGCCGGTCGAAAGCGGCGGCGAACTCATCATCCTCGGCGACTGGTCGCGGGGCGAGAACTATTTTACACTTTGATATTGCGGGAAGCGGTCCTTGTACCGTTCCGGGATGATGATTTCGGGCCGGCGCTTGCCGAAGATCGACTTGTAGAGGATGTCGAACTCGTCGCGCTCCCAATACCCTACCAGCTCTTCCAGGTCCTTGTCCTCGCCGTAGCGGTCGTAGGGCTGCTTGAGATCGCCCTTGAGCATCTTGGCCACACCCTGCCAGAAGCCGGCCGTGATGCCGCCCAGGTAGTTCTTTACGATGTAATAGGGCGTCATGCCGCACTCGCGGTCGATGAGGCGGATCATCATCAGGCCCTGCTTGAGGGTTAGCTTGCGGAAGACGGGGTCGAAATCCTTGACAAGCTGGTCCTTGAATTTGCTGAGGTATTTGTCCTTCTGCCGCTTGGTGTAGTTATCCGCGACGAAGAGGCTGTCGGTATCCTTGATGATCTGGCTGATGAGCAGCGCGTAAGGGTAGGCCTTGCTGAAATTGTGCACGCGCTTGTAGTATTTCACCCAGTCGCGCTTGCTCATGGTCTGGCGCGGATGGATGACGGCCGGGGGAATCTCGTCCAGGTAGACGGTGTCCTTGTCGATGATGACGTACTCCATCACATTGATGTTCCGCCGCGGATTCTGGGCCGGGGCGGGGAGCGCCAGCAGCAACGCCGCGAGCGCCATCGTGAGGAGTGTCAGGGTTCTTTTCATAACCGTATTGAACGGCAAAGGTAGGATTCTTTCTGAAAATTCGTTATTTTTACAAGACAAATACGTCTGTTCCGATGTTCGATTTAACAAATTTCACGCCGTGGACCCTGTTCTCCGATGCAGGCATTATCTGCGCGCTTCTGCTCATAGGTAAGTTCCTGCGGGTAAAGGTCCGCCTCATCCAGAAACTGTTCATCCCGCCGAGCCTGCTGGCCGGCCTCCTGGGCCTGGTCTTCGGCCCCAACGGCCTGGGGTGGATTCCCCTTTCGGGCAACGTCGGCACCTATTCGGCGATTCTCATCGCCGTAGTCTTCGGCGCCCTTCCTTTCTCTTCGCCGCGCTTCAAGGTGAAGGAGGTGGCCCGGCGCGTCGGCCCGATGTGGGCGTACTCCCAGTTCGGGATGCTGGCACAGTGGGCAGTGATGGGCCTCTTCGGCCTGCTGGTGATGCGGTACATCTGGCCGGATCTCAACCCGGCCTTCGGCGTGATGCTTCCCACCGGCTTCTACGGCGGCCACGGAACGGCTGCGGCCATCGGCTCGGCCTTCGACTCCCTGGGCTGGGACGAGGCGGCCAGCCTCGGAATGACCACCGCCACGATCGGCGTGATCCTGGCCATCCTGGGCGGCCTGCTGTTCATCAAGATCGCCACGAAGAAGGGCACGACGTCCTACATCGCCGACTTCAACGAACTGCCCGACGAATACCGCAGCGGCCTGCTGCCGGAAGAGAAGCGCGAACCCACCGCCGTGGGCACAACGTCGCCCATTTCGATAGACTCCCATATGTTCCACCTGGCGCTGGTCCTCGTGGCGGCCTTCTGCGGCTACCTGATGAGCCGGGGCGTGAAAATGCTGGCGCCGAAGCTCGAGCTTCCGGTGTTCAGCTGCGCCTTCGTGGTGGGCATCCTCATCAAGCTGGCCTTCAACAAGGCGGGCGCCGAGCGGTACATCGACCCGCGGACCACGGTGAGCACCAGCAGCTCGGCCACCGACCTGCTGGTAGCCTGCGGCGTGGCGTCCATCAAGCTGGGCGTGGTGGTCAAGTACGCGCTGCCGCTCGCCGTCCTGACGGTCGTCGGCATCGCCGCGACCATCTTCATCGTCTTTTACTTCGGCCGGCATCTGAACCGGAAGGACTGGTTCGAGAAGTCGATATTCGCCTGGGGATGGTGGACCGGCACGATGGCGATGGGCATCGCCCGGCTGCGTATCGTCGACCCGAAGCAGCAGAGCCGGGCGATGGACGACTATGCGCTGGCCTACCTGCCCTGCGCGCCGGTCGAGATCCTGCTTATTACCTTCGTCCCCATCCTCTTCGCCTCCGGCAACGGTCTCTGGCTGATGCTCGGCTGCCTGGTGCTTTCGCTCCTGGTCCTCTTCCTGGCGCGGCGCCTGAAGTGGTGGACTAATAAGAATGAATGATGAAAAAGACCTGCCTTTTCGCGGCAGCGCTGCTGCTGGTCCTTCCGGGTTTCACCACGCAGCCGGATGAAAACGCCGCGCTGGAGCGTCGTGCGCAGAAGCTGCACGACAGGATCATTTCGATCGACACGCACACCGACACGGCGCTTGAGCTGGTGCGGGATTCCGTCGACCTGTCGAAGGTGCAGGCGGATTTCGCGAAGCTGCGCGCCGGGCGCGTGGACTGCTGCTTCTATCCCATCTTCGTGGACCAGGGGCCCCTCGACGACGCTTCGCGGCAGAAAGCCTATGAAGGGACCGTCGAAAAGATGAAGGCCATCCGCGCCTATATCGAAGCACGCCCGCGCGAGGCGCGCATCGCCCTGACGGCCGAGGATATCGTCCGCAACAAGAAGCGCCATCGCCTGAGCCTGGTGATGGGCATCGAGAACGGCTATCCCATCGGGAAGGATCTGGGCCGGCTGCAGGAATTCTACGACCTGGGCACGCGCATCATCACCCTCTGCCACAACTACGACAACGACATCTGCGACGCCTCGCGCTATCCGAAGCGCACGTGGGGCGGCCTTTCGCCCTTTGGCAAGGAACTGGTGCGCGAGATGAACCGCCTGGGCGTCATCGTCGACTGCTCGCACGCCTCGACCGAGACGCTCTATGACTGCCTGGAGCTCAGCACCGCGCCGGTTATCTGCTCGCATTCGTGCGTCTATGCCATCAAGGACCATCCCCGCAACCTGACGGACGACGAGATCCGCGCCATCGCGGCCAAGGGCGGCGTCATCCAGGTGACGACGGGCCGCTGGGCCCTCTCCTGGCTGCCGCACGCACAGGTCGACATCAGCACTTTCTGCGACCACGTGGAATACATCCGCAACCTGGTGGGCGTGGAGTACGTGGGCATCGGCACCGACTTCGACGGGGGCGGGGGCATGAACGGCCTGGAGGACGCCTCGAAGATGAAGGACATCACCGTGGAACTCCTGCGCCGCGGCTGGACCGACCGCGAGCTCGAACTCTTCTGGGGCGGCAACTTCCTGCGCGTTCTCCGCGCGGTCGAAAATGCACGGGAACGGTAGTGTTTAGATTTTCGTAACGGCCTGTTTTGTCAGGAAGTTAAGTACCGAAAATTTTTGTCGAAAATTTCGCAAAAGTTTTTGGTATTTAATTTTTTTGTGTACCTTTGCAACCCTGTATCTTATGCCTGGAGTAGGCTAAAATACTGAG
>JAEEGL017150856.1_pt1 | contig 10462 bp, 9 predicted proteins | sample 9134231 | NCBI WGS metagenome assembly JAEEGL01 (sample SAMN16246548, study PRJNA631951) | gut metagenome | biome: gut microbiome; feature: rumen; material: fiber-attached | host: Bos | place: Iran: Karaj | collected 2018-10 | reverse complement strand
CTGATAAACAAATTAAGACTAAACCGCCAACAATACCTAATATTAACATAAAATTTTCATTAGTTACAACACTGTCAGCCATTTTAAATACCTCCTACAATAAAACAAGTGAAAATTGCAACAACTAAAGATGCAATGATACTAGCAAGAGCACCTTTTGGAATTCTTTTGAATTTAGGATCATGGAAACCTTCAATGGTTCCACCAATATTATAAGAAGCAATTACTGAATTGACAAAGAACAAACCAATTGAACAAATAGCAGCAAGAATAATAATAGTTTCAGGACTTGGATTTGCAACAATAGTTTTGAAAGACTGTTTAGCTACATCAGAAATAGCATAGAAAGATAAACCTCCCCCTAAACCACCAAGAGCACCACCAATAAGTCCACTAACAAAGGATACTGTAGGTACACCGTGACCTTCAGTACCAGGAGTTTTATAAGCTTCTTGTGGTAATTTAGTAACAGGATCCTTTTCAACTTTAGCAGAAACAGGAATAACACCTGCACCATATACGTAGATAAGGTTTGCAAAGTACATTGTAATACCCATCATCATAGCTGCACCTATAGCACCTGCAATAATAATTATTATTGGATTTTCATTTGCCATTGAAGCAGCAGTAATAAGACCAGTCATACCTGCACCAGCAGCTAACATAGCAGTACCAGTACCTACACCAGTTGCAGTAGCCATAGCCGCAGGAGCTCCTCCTACAGGAATAAAATGTACTCCAGCACCCATTGCTACACCAGCTATTACTAATAATATAATCATTAATATAATACTCATGATATAACCTCCTTATTCGTCTTCATATGGTCCATAAGTATTCCTTGCAAAAGTCTCAAGTTTGTAATTTAAGATAATTAAAATAAGAATAATTATGATACCTGCGATTTGACCGCCAGTTACACCGAATACTACAACAATCCAGAAACTTAAAAATACAACTAATCCGAAACAGAATCCAGTGAAAGGTCCACCGAATCTAGCACAGAATCCAACTACATCAATAGAGTTTCTAGCACCTAAAGCATTTTTATTAACGATATCTCCTTGAATAGCTACAGGAGTACCTTCACCAAATTTGAATTTTTGATATAAACTTTCGGTTCCGTAGTAAACATCACCGGTTCCAGAACCAATAGCTCCAATAGTAATACCCCAAAGTACACCTAAAATTGGTAAAGTGAAAGTATGTAACGGAGCAATATTACTTCCAGATCCGAGTGGAATAGTCATTAAATAAGCCATACCTGTAATACAAAAAGTAGCTAAAAATCCATGAGCTGCAATAGGTCCAAGACATTCAGTCAATGCATCCATAAATAAAGGTTGATTGAATTGTTTTGATTGACCTACGATACGTCCCATATAGGAAGATACTGCATAAGCAGAGAGAACAATAGCAGCAATTAAAGATCCAATAGCGATTGAAATAATAGGTATGATTCCTAATTGCATACATACAAAAGCAACAGATGCAGAAGTACCACACCATACACCGTATGAACATGGTTCACCGGAAGCTGCCTTATTTATAAGTCTATGTAAATGTCCCATTTGTGGAGCTAACTGAACTTGTGAGTTAGGGTTACTTTGTGATCCGACATCAGATTCTAAATCTTCTGCAGCACCACCAATAGTTGCAGCTACACCCATCAATGCGACAACACCTAATGTTAAAGGGTCCATATTTTTTTCCTCCTTAGTTTTTATTAAATTGATTATTTAATAAACGTGAAATAAAGATTTAAGTAAACTTGTATAAAATAACAAGAAAAAAAATTTTTTTATATACTTATTCTCTAAAATCATCAGTCAAAGACTAATGTATATAATAAATATTTAAAGTTTTTTTATAAAAACTTTTCCAAAAATTTTATAAAAATTATGTAAACTTAAAAAAATAAAAAAGAAAAAATAGGTGTTAATACACCTATTTAGCTGGAATAATTAAAGATCTTTCTCCATCAGGTTGGAATTCTCTTAAAGCACCTTTTGCGAATTCAGCACGAGGTTGAGTGAAGTCGAAACTTAAGTTTTTATCAGCAAATGCAATTTTAATTAATGGGTTGTATACAAATGCATCTCCACGTGCAGCGTGAGGAGCTTGTGAAATACCTGCGTATTCACCTTGGTGACCTACGTTCATTGCATAGTTAGGATAGTTAGGACCTCTCATTTCAAGTGGTAAACCTTCATCGTTTCTGAATGAGAATACGTTAGATGCACCACATTGATCTTGTAAATCGTAACCGTAGAATCCTAATCTGGAATGTTGTTCTTTGTGTAAGTATTGGGATAAGTACCAAGCACTTAAACCAGTTTGAGCATTTCCAGTTGCAAATGCAGTAGAACAACCTGCAGCAGCTGCAACAACAGCAGCCCTTTGAGATCCACCAAATTGTGTTTCAAGTAATGCAGGGAATTCTTCGAATTGTTCTAAGGAATAGAAAGTAACTTCAGAACCAACATCAAGTACAGTGTCCATGTTGTTAGGTGCTTCAGTTAATCCGTATTTATCTTCAACATAATCTTTACCATAGTAGGTGAAGTCATCAAGTACATTATCAGTATATGCTGCAGTAGCATATTGAGTGAATCCTACACCACCAGACATGTAAGAACCTAACCAAATTTGATCGTATAATCCTGCACCAGTAGCTACTACATCTAAGGTTATTCTTACAGGATCATCTGGGTTTACTCTGGAAGATTGACAGATATCAGCTAAGAAACCGAATGGAACTCCACCAGGTTCGTTTTCTGCTCTTGCTCTTCTTTGAGGTAAAGCAGTACCCATGTGAATAACTTCTGCGTGTTTGGATGCGTATGCGAAATCTCCAGTTGCACCTTCACCAGCACATTGGTTGTATGCAGAAATCATTGACATACCAATTTGCATAGCAGACCATCTAGAGGTAGTACCTCCATCACAAACTCTTCCTACTAAAGATGGAATCCTTACAGCTTGCCAAATTTTATCTCCAACTTCAGCTTTAAGAGCTGCTGCTTGAGCTTCTGGGAATTCTTTGTTAATGTCTAAAACATAACATTTATCAATTTCATCAGCTAATTCATCATCACCAGTAAAGATTTTTACGTAACTGTCTGCTACTAAGTATGGGTTAGTTTCTACCATATGTTCTTGGACAACTGCTGCACCAGGCATAGAGTGGTTAACAGTTTCTAAGTAATTGGTAATAGTTTCAGGAGTTACTTCAATACCTAATCTTTTTTCAAGAACGTTGTGTGCAGTGTTTAAACCTACAATAACAGTTCTTCTAATATCATCCCACATTTGTTGCATAGCAGCGTTGTTGATGAAGTGTAAATCGTCCCCTTCTACATAAGTATCAGTAGTAGATAATTGGTAAGGCATTAAAGTCCTTTGTCCTAATGGACTACCAACATCTGGGTTGTACATAGGAATACCTCTTTTATCTGCAATGTCTTTACCTGCATTGTAGAATTCGGTTTTCCTTTCAGATTGTTTCCAACCACCTAAATTATAGAAAGTGGTGGTTTTTGCATCTGGGGATTCTTTGAATTTTTTATTTAATGCATCAATGAATTTTTTATCAGCCATAATAACAACCTCCCCTATTCAGGGCAATATCCTCCTTGGGATCTGGTGACATGGATTTTGTGTAATACTTCAACAGCATCTTTATCATCTTTGTATGCGTCACCATCTACTCTGTAAATTGTGGTAATGTCTTTTAATTTTTCTTCATCTAAAGGTTCACCTAAGTCAATAGGTTCATCTAAAGGAATTCCAATTTGATCTTTTACCATTTCTACGTGACCGGTTTCTTTGTTCATAAGTTGTCTTCTTAACATATCGAACATAATACCGTCTTCGTCTAATCTTAAGGAGTGACCGTGTACAGATTTACCTCTGATTCCAGTTCTTGCTGGGTCAAAGAATTCTGTTTCTAATAACTCTTTTGAGAGTTTTTCAAGGTCTCTTTCCCTTCTTTCGATAACTTGTCTTCCGGATAAAGTACCGGTATCAATTCCTCTGTATCTGTTCATGTATGATCTAGCTCTTACATAAGGTTGAGCTGGAGCGAAGTACATGGAATCAGCGAATTGAATATATCTTACTCTGTCTCCTGCTTTTGCACCATCAATTGGTGTAACAATTTCTCTTACAATGTCTTCAGGCTCATCCATTTCATCTAAAGGAGGGTGAACTGATTTATAATCTTCACCTGGAGCCCTGTGACCTAATATTTTTACTATATCTTCATCTGAAATTTCTCTTAATTTTTCTAAATCTTGCTCTGGGTCAGCAAAATGTCTTCTATTTTCAGAAACTTTAGATGTACCTGGGTAATATTGTGCCATAATTATGCATCTCCTAATGCTAATTTAACTTTTCTAATAATTTCATCTAATTGTTCTTGAGAAACAGTTTGTCCTCTTATAACACCACTAATTATATTAATAATGGTTCCTTTTGTTTGAACTTCATCAGGCATAACCTTTGAAGTTTTAATCCCTATTTTTGCGAAATCCTCAAAATCAACAGGATATTCACATATAATCACACAAGGTTTATTTACATTTCTTAAGATTAAACGTGCTTTATAAATAATATGGTTTCTTACTCCTCCTAAATGAATAACTAAAAGTTTATATTGATTTAATTGTTCAATTTCTTCAGGAGTTAAACCAAACAAACTAGAAGCCCCAACACCTGGAGCATCACCAGGAACACCAGCACCAGCATTTAAAATCATAGTACTAGTTAATAAATTTGCTTCACGTAAAGCAAAGGTTATTTCACAAACAGGTTTAGTGATATGTCTTCGACCAGGAGACATTGCTACAGCAATAACATCACTTCCACATTTAGCAAAAGTTCCTCTTTGAGCAATTCCTCCACCTTCACCAAGACCCATGGTCTCACGGCAGTCAACTACATGTGTTGTTCTTCCAATCATATTACCTATTCCACTTCATCATAATCAATGTAATCAAGATTTTCTGCTAGTTGTCTAGTTTGATCAGTCATACCAATCAATTCATCTGGAAGATTATCCTCTCCAACGCCATATTTAATAGCATCACTAACAGTTTTGTGTTTTCTAATATATTCAGTTCGACTTGTGTTAATATCATATCCAAATGGAAGTACATCATCACAGATTTTTTCAACTTCTTTAATAGCAGATTCAGAAGTTAATTCAACAAAGATACGACCAACACGAATTTTAAGTTCAATTGGTTTACCTTTAACTGTAATTTCTCTTCTATCTTTATATTTTGGATTTAAATCAGGATCATCAGGGGGGAGTCTAGGTCCATGAATAACAGTCCTTTTAACATCATCCAAACTTTCAATACCGTTTAGTAATTTTTCAGTTGTGTCTGCACCAATGATTCTATAAGGAAATATTTCGATATCCATTTTTATACCCCATCAATTAGATGTAAATTTTATTAAAAATAATTAGATATCTCCTTTTATGTCTGAAGCAGCTTCTGCGACATATTTAAGAGGTTCTCTGAATTCATCAATTCTACTGTATACTTCTTTAATTAATCCAGATGTTGCTTCTGGAGAGAAGAGTTGAGTACCAGCATCTAAAGACATACCTGCAGCTACACAAGGAATTGTGAAACCTTTACTATGTCTTGTTACGATATGGTTTCCGTTGAATAAACCAGGACCTCCTCCACCATAGATAGAGTGAGAGAAGAAACTGAATCCTACAGCTACACCTTCACCTCTACCGAAGTCAAGACCAGGTAAACCGGTAGCAAATTCGATAGAATCGTTGAAGTATAAAAGAGTAGATGGAATACCTTGAGCAGCACGAGCAGCAGCTACGTTTACCATAGTTGCAGCAACAGAACCAGCAGCTACGTAAGCGTTCCATTTAGCTAAATCATCAGTTTGGTATACATTGAATCCATTTAAATCTTTTTCAACACTGATAATTCCATCATCACTAGCTTTTGCAATAGTATCAGTCATAATGTCACCAACAGATGAGTTAGTAGCATTATCTTGTACTAATCCTAAAACTAAGTTATCTGCATTCATACCTTGGTAAGCTAAACCTAATAAATGCATTCTTTCAAATGCACCAATAGCATCTCCCATTTCAAACATAGCAGTTTGTTCTAAGATACTAGCTAATGCGGTAGCTTGGAAAGAGTTTTTAAGGGTAGCAGCAACAATATGGTTTGCAGTAATGTTCCTGAATGAGTAACCAGGACCTTCTAATTTTTGAGGTACGTTTAACATAGTTGCAATGTTAGATCCACCATAATCTACAGATTGCGGATAAGTACCTAAAACAGCCGCTTTTACCATATTAGCATCATACATACTAACATCTAAATTATTAATAATAGATTGGATTAAAGCATTAGAAGTAGCTAAAGTTGCAACAGAATATTCTGCAGAAGCATCTATCCTTTTACTTGGAACTTGGACTAAAATCCTTTTACCGTTAGAAATGAGTTCAACATTAGTATCATCATCATCGGTAACTTTAATCATATCTTTTAAGGATGCTGCAATAGCATCAGCATTACCAGTAATATCAAGGTCCATTTCTCTTCCTAAGATTTTACTAGATTTACCACCGACAGCAGCATTTCTTAATGAGTTTTCTATACCTTCTAAGTTTACAGCAACAGTTCTTTTAATACCAGTTACAATTTTTTGAATAGCTGGGTTACGTACTGGACTTAGAGCTTCAATAGGCACATTGGAATCGACTAATGTACCTCTATCGTCGTATAAATCGACTTTATCATCAAACTTCGCCATTTTTTCCCTCCTAAATAAATAGAGTTACTAATATACCACTCAACCATAAACTTATGAATTTTTATAGTTTATGTTAAGTAAGCTACAAAGCAAGTTTTTGCATAGCAAGCCATATGGTATACAAATTTTAATATCTTAAAGATATAATATAAATATTACCTTTTTTTATAATTAGTAAAGTTTATATGTAATAATTATGTAGATTTTTTTTAATAAAAATAGGGATAAAATTAATAATTTTTTAATATTGATTAAAAAATATAAATATTTTGATAAAAAAAATCATTATATCTGAAAATTCAATCATAATACAGAATTTATTTAAAAATTGACTTTGTAGAAATCCTATTTGATTTTTGAAAAATTTTTAGAAAAATCAATTTTTTCTATTTTTACATTAATTTTTAAAAAAAAATCTTAAATTTAATTATTTTTATTGTTTATTGTTTAACTCTAAAACAATAAAAAATATGATTTCTACAAAGCCTAAAAATTAAAAAAAAATTCAATAAAAATAAAATATCTATTAATTAGAAATGAAGAAAAGAATCTGATATTCGAAAAGAAAATAAAAAAAATTGAACTAATTTTTATAAAAACTTAAAAATAAATAAAATAAAATCTTAAAATGAATATTTAAATAAAAAAAAAGGTAAATTAATAAATCAAATAAATTATAAAATATAAAATATAAAACAATATATATAATAAAAAAATACTAATTTTAAATAAAAATATTAATAAAAAATAGACGATAATATGCAAATTTTAGCAGATGTAGGTGGAATACCTGGAAAAGATTGTAGAGGATTTTGTAAATACTGTTATTTTAAAAAAGTAAAAGAAGTAAAACCTCTAGGGTGTCAATATTGCCCTCCAAAAACTATCGGATGTGAAAAATGTTCAATAGGTATTCAAGATGCTATATCAGAATTTAAACCTGTTTTTTTAGTAACTAATGATATTCAATCTACCTTAATGTTTAATCCTGTTCGTGATAATAATCTTAAAATAAACATTAGTGGAGGAGGAGATGTAAGTTGTTATCCTCAAATACAAGAACTTGCAGCAACAATAAATCAACTTCAAATTCCTATACATTTAGGATATACTAGTGGAAAGGGTATTGATAATATTAAATGGGCAGAGGATTTAATTAGAAATGGTGTAGATGAGGTAACATTTACCTTATTTGCAGCTGACAGTAAACTTAGAAGAGAATGGATGGGAGATACTAATCCTGAGATTTCTATTGAGGCAGTAAAATTATTTTCAGAAAACACTGAACTACATGCTGCAATGGTAATTATTCCTGGTGTAAATGATGGTGAAGTCCTTAGAGATAGCTGTGAAAAATTAGAAGAATGGGGTGCACATGCAGGAATTTTAATGAGATTTGCAAATTCTACTGAAGGAGGTCTTGTACTTAATAATGGACCGATTGTAAAAGGTATAGACTCCCAATCTGTTGAAAGTTTTGAAGAACTTGTAAAAGATATTAATACAGAATTTCCTAAACTCAGAATCACAGGAACACCAGTATGTGACCCTGAAACTGGAGCTCCATTTGCAATAGCTAAAGATGGAAATGAAATATATCTACAATTTATTCCAAAAGTTACAGGTTATGCAACAATTATATCTTCAAAAATAGCAGGTCCAAGAATTGCTAAAATATTTGAAAAAATAGGTGCTGAAGACCATGTTAATGTAATATCAACTAAAAAAGATATTGCATGTCTTATTACAAAAGATGATCTTGAAGATATTGATTTATCTCAAGTAAAAGATACTGTTTTAATACCTGGCAGGTCCTATATTCACCAATTAGATGCTGAAAGAATCTTTTCAAATGATGGAAAAGAAAGATTAGTTGCACGAGGACCAGATACACTTAGTGTTGATGGAGAGTTAAGTGGTAATTTAACTGAAGAAAATGTGATTGAAAGAGAATTAGAACAATTTAATGATCTTGTAGGTGCAATTAACTTTTATGGAATGGAAGTTCCTAAATAAATATTTAGACCTTAATTTTTTAAAAAATAAGCAAATTAAAAAAGATAGAATAAAAATTTTAAATAAAAAATGAAAAATGAAATTAAACATCATCAGAGATTAATGAACTTTCAGATAATAATTTTACAAGAGTATAATTATACATATGAGATTTTGTTATATCTGCAATTTCTGAAAGTTTTCGATCCCCAACTTCAACATTTTGAATTTCTTTATGATAGGTATCATAATCAAGTTTAATTCTAACACCATCTAACTGACTTGTAACAGGAGTTGGAGTATAAGTTGTTTCAATTGCAGGAATTTGTGTTTCAATAGCATTTTTAACCATAATAGGAGGTACTAAAGGAGAATCTTCTGCCATATATTTTTTCTTCTTATTTAAAATATCCTCTGTAGTTTGAACTAACCTTTTAAGAGCCCTAATATTTTCCCCACGTTTAAGTCTTCGAGGAATTCTACCTAAACCACCTACATATGCATCTACACCGGGTAGTTCATCTACATCTATTTCAGGAGCACCTGTTACAATGACAGGAATATCTATATCTTCATATAAAAATGATTTTTCAATTATACAGTCTTTAAAACTTCCAAGAGCAAATATTGCAACATCATGTTCTTCTATTAAGTATTTTTCTTCTTGAGAAATACCACTTGTTCCTTTTCCATGGCCTCTTGCTAAACCAACCATATTATCTTTTGCACCATACCTTCTAAGATATTCAGAAATATCACATGCTGCATGTGGAAGGTGATGTCTTGCAAGAGTAGGAGAAACAATTGCAATTTCAGTTCCAGCCATAGGAGCAAATGTAATTTCACCTAATAATTCTTTTGATTTTTCTTTGATTTTTCCTACATCATCAATAGGAACAGCCATATTTACTACAAGATCCATTTGTATAATATTTTCCTGTATAATAAATCCACCTAAATCCTCAATTAATTCCCTCATTTCATTACTTTTATGAATTCCACCAGTATATGTCAAAGTTTCATACATAATAACATCTCCTCTAATAAAAAAAATACTCCTAGACTATATATATTAAAATATTATTTTTATAATTAATAAATTATTTTAATTTAAGTAAAATTTAATAAAATTTAAAATCAAGATTAGATGGGTTAATATTTAATAAAATAGAATATCTTAATTCTGCCTTTTCTATAGGATTTTTTGATATATTATCATGAGTTGGAAGCTCTACAAGAGTGTACTTATTACTTTCTTCTACATCCATATAATCTGGATAAATTAAAAAATCAAAATCCTTATCCGTGATTGTAAAGTTCATATCTTCTACAATATCTTTTATAAATTTAGATAAAACTGATACTTTAATGTTTTTATTTTGATTTTTAATTTTTTGAACATTTAAAGAATTATTAATCCACTCATCTGCAATTTTATAGTTTTTAAAGTAATCTTTAATATCACTGTCAGTTAATTCATTTGGAGAATATTTGGATACTCTTTTAATACTTTCAAATATTTGAGCGAATGTGTTTATTTTAATTCTTAAAGTATCAATATCTTCAACTTTACTTTCAGATAATAATATAGCAAAATCCCCATACTCAGATGAAGGATGTTTAGTTAAATTATAATCTGTTATTCCTACAATATCAAGGATTT
>JAEEGL017049570.1_pt1 | contig 10462 bp, 6 predicted proteins | sample 9134231 | NCBI WGS metagenome assembly JAEEGL01 (sample SAMN16246548, study PRJNA631951) | gut metagenome | biome: gut microbiome; feature: rumen; material: fiber-attached | host: Bos | place: Iran: Karaj | collected 2018-10 | reverse complement strand
ATCTCGGGCCCCCGCGCGCCCGGGAGCCCGCCCCCGGAGCCCCGGCGGGTTCAAATCAATCTTTAGTGCGACGCTAAAACGCCATCCATTGCGTTGTAACGTCGCACCGCCAACGCCGTGTTGGCGGGGAATGCTTTAGCTTATCACGACGGCCTGCAGCCGTAATGCTTAGGTTCTGCGCAGATACACATATCATGTATAAAGTCAAGTTTAGGGCTGAATCGTTACCAACGACCTGGTGGAGTGATGCTGCCGCTTGACATATCTTTCAATCTGTTCTTAAACTCATCACTGGCGGTGGGGGATTTTCGCGTTGTCTTTATCTGGTGCAGAACGAAACATGTTTAAATCAATCATACGGATTTCGGTATGTTGTGCTTTGTTATGCGGGTGTGGCAGCAATACACAGAAAAACCAGCAAATTCAAGCCAACGAAAATCAGGAAATTGCCATCGTAAACGGCGAATCGCTCACGGAAACTGATTTCGAAAAATCGCAAATTTGGCTGCCAGCCTTTGCAAGACAGCTGGATTCCAATGCCAATATTGAAATCCAGCGATTTTGGAGTCTCATTCAGATCATGGTGATGGCTCAGGATGCGCGGGATAAGCATCTGATGTCTGATGCCGAAAGGAGCCTGACGATCAAAATGGCATTGGCTAAAGCCAATATTGACGCGATTCCATGTCCAAACGAAATCATTCCGGATGACGAAATTCAGGCATGGATTCAAAGTCATTCTGACGAATTGATCGAACCTGCCGCTTTTACAGTGCGCTATGCACTGGTTAAGAATGCATCGACCATTTCAGCGTTATCAGCTGCGCTCGGCCTGAGCAATGGTGCGCAATTGGGATATAATTTCGTCGATCCACCAGAACTCTCCGATAAGCATCTTTCCGGCCCGCTGATGCATAATCTCGATGGACATCCAATGGATGCCAAACGATTTACATACGCTTTTGTTGCAAACAATACAGAAAATCACGAAGAGCCATCTCAACTCGGACCATTTACCGAATACGATGGCCTGTTGTTCTCGTGTCCCGAAGCTATCGCAACACTAAAAACGGCAGAACTCAATATTCCCATCGATCACAGCATCGCATGTTCTGGCGAATGGAAAGCTTTTGTCATTCCGATTTGGCGAAGAGATGAAGCGCCCATGACTGCCGAAAAAATGCGTCAGGTTGCAATCGAAAAGATCTCCGCCCAGCACCGCGATGTTTGCCATAAAGCCTATATACAAAATAAGCTGAAGAAATGAGTGAATCTGTCCGGGCACGCCAGCAGCGCGCCCGTTTTTTATCTCACTGCATTTTTTTTGGCCGTTTTTTTGTCGATTGCCACATATATATGTGAATGACTCATGCACATATCACTCTTGTCCAGGATGGGCTCAATCTCATACAGGAGGTGTCTGTGGTTTTCGATCCGTCAAAAATCAAACTGACTGCTAATGACAAAGAATTTATCCATTGGTATGATACACACTGCAAGCGTGTGCTGTCGAACAAGATGGTACTTGCGCATTTGCTCAAAGCAACAATGATTGAATTTTCAAGCATTGAACCCGAAATCATTGCAAAACGCTATATCGAGGGCAAACCAGGTATCGAGAACACAACAAATAAAATACAGGGACTGCGCAACGAAAGGGATGCCGCAAATCGAAACGCCAGTTTCTTTGACATCATTTTTTATGTGCTGTTACCCGATACAGAACAAACGATCCCGATTTTTATCAATGTCGAATCACAGACAAACTATGATCCAGGGTATGATTTACTCAATCGGGGTATTTTTTATGCAGCATGCATGCTGGCAGATCAAAAAGACAGCGTATTCGAAAAAAGTAATTATGATGATCTTCGCAAGGTCTGCTCGATATGGGTCTGCACAGAACCGCCCAAAGCCCTCGCGAATACCATCAGCAGCTATTCTCTTGAACAACACAATATGCTGGGACAATGCCCAAATCATCCGGTCGACAAGGTGCAAGTTGTGCTCGTGCATGTCGGAACCGAGGATGATGATAATTATACGAGCCTGATGCAAATTCTGGATAAATGCTTATCTAAAAAATCGAACACAAGTCAACAGAAGGATATATCCGATAGGTATCATTTAAAGCTTGAACAGGAGGACTTCGACATGACCGCAGGTGAGCAGTTGGTTTGGCAACTCAAAAAAGAAAGCTGGGAGGCTGGGGAAGAAACTGGCCGTAAGGCTGGGGAAGAAATCGGTCGTAAGGCTGGGGAAGAAACTGGTAAGAAATTCGTGGCCCAGAATCTGAAATCACAGAATATCAGCTATGAAGTGATCCACAAAAGCACCGGATTGTCTTACGAAGAAATCGAACAACTGTAATCAGTGCCATGCCGTATGCGCGGCCAAAAGGCCGCACATAGGCTGGCACCAGAGCGCGTATCGCAGATAGCGCGAAAAAAAAGTGCCTGTATGCCGAAAGGCATAAGGCACTTACAAAAAAACGAGACCAATACTGGCGCTACTGGCACAAATGGCAGCTGTCGCAAAACAGACCTTTGCATCGTTCGTCAAACCGGCGCGAAATATCTTTGCCGTTGAGTGTGACGGCAAGCCCGCCGCGCGCAGTTTCTTTGTAATTGACGCTCATGTGTTCACCGACTTCTTTGACGGCGAGTACGACCTGATCGGGCGGAATTTGAGAACGAATGCCGGCGCGGGCCATATCGGCTGCGGTGATGGCGAAACTTGCGAACATCGCGTTGCGCTTGATGCAGGGGACTTCGACGAGACCGGCCACTGGGTCACACACCAGGCCCATGCAGTTTTTGATGGTAAGGATGGCACCGTGGACGACTTCTTCGGGCGTGCCGCCACTGAGCTGGACGATGGCGGATGCGGCCATGGCTGCGCCGATGCCGATTTCGGCCTGGCATCCCAGCGTCGCACCAGCCGTCGGAATGTCATCATAGAAAATCATGCCGATAAATGCTGCGATGAGCAGTGCTTCGACGACTTTGCGCTCGATTTCTGCGGGGTCGAGCCCTAGTTCAATGTGCACATCGTGCCAGGCGAGCAAAACCCCCGGGATAATACCGCAAGCGCCGGCAGTCGGACAGGCCACGATACGGCCCATCTGTGCGTTCATTTCGGCCGAAGCAAGTGCGTAAACCGAGGCCAGCGTTTGAAATGCAACGTATTTTCGTTTTTTGATATAAGCCAGGTATTTACTCGAGTCGCCGCCCGAAAGCCCCATTGTGCTGCGCTCCTGATTGGCAAGACCGGCGTGAACCGATTCTTTCATAATCTGCCACAAATCGGTCATCGTCTTGAAAATCGCGGCTTCGTCGGTGCCTTGCAGCTTTGATTCGAGTTCCAGAGCCATCTGCAGCAGCGACTTTTTCGAGTCTTTGGCATATTCGAGCGCTTCGTCAAACGAATTGAAAACGACCGTAATTTCGTCGAGCGGCGGACGCTGCGGGTAGATTTTGTCGATTTTTCCAGCGGGAGACTTGATCGGTGTTTGCGACAGACTTAGCTTTGCAGTGAGCGGAGGCGCAGGCAACCACAAATCCCGTTTGCCCGAAATACTGGGCACCAGGCGCGTATTATTGATAAATCGCACCTCGACGATGCCGCCGCCAGTCGAAAACCCTGCGACCAGAAACTGCCCCTGATCGGTCTGCGCAATCACTTCGGCAATATTGATACAATCGCCCTGTTGCCGAATATAGCGACGATCTTCTTCGGCGGTCGCAGCCGAAAATCCAGCAAACGGAATGCGCTTCTTGCCATTCCATGGTATGCCCGTCGCGCTGAGCGTTTCAAGTGAACCCTCGGCTTTGAGATCCGGAGAATCGGGCGGCAGCCCCTTTAAACCCGCGCCAAGCGCGATATGCGTGCCGTGGCCGGGGCCGGTATCGCGAAATGACCCAAACAGCTTGATTTCAAACTGATCAATCGTCTTGAAATGCCCCGCCTGCTGCAGTGCCATAAAAATGTTGCGCGCCAGCTGCCCAATGCGACATGCGCCCGCTGTATGCGAACTGCTCGGCCCTATCATTGCCGGCCCGATGATGTCGAACAGCGAGTGGACTTTGAGCAACGCAACCAAATATCGGTAAGCATCGTCTTTTACCGACTGGATGATGTCGTCTTCGAGCGCATCCCGTGTCTCGATTTCGAGACTGTGGCGCTCCTTAATCTTGCGCGATCCCGTCCATCCATTATACGTCGACCACAAATCCATCGACGACGGCTGTATCTGATGCCGCAACAGGATTTCGCAGATCTTTCGCAAAACTGTCGTTTGCGGCGAATTAAATACTTCGATGCGAAACAGCGTCGAGTACTCAGTCACCACCGTATCAAACGAAATGCTCGATGATTGCTTGCGTTGATTGATCGTCGTGCGTTTGAACGTCCCACACCACGACGGCGGTTCGATCGGATATCCCCGCTTTGACGTCTGCTCACGATGGTAAGCAATGGCAATGGCAAACTGCCCGTCTTCGTGCACAAATAATCGCTGAAGCGGCGAAAATTCATGGTTCGACAGCTGTCGCATCGACGTCGGAACATTATTCAGGCTATATTCGCCTATCCATGACTCACAGTCAGCATGATGCAACGCATACGACTCATCCGTCGAAAATTCGTCATAATTCTCATGTCCTCGCAGAATCTTCCAGTGCGCCGCGATAATCTCCTGCGGTACCTCGCGCGCATACGCCCACGGCATCTTGTACAGAAAATCCGCCAGCTCCAGGCGCTCTTTATCATCACGCGCCAACGGTTCCAGGTTTTGATAACATCGGCGTCTGTCCGGATTCAAACGATAGGACTCGACCGATTTCTTTAAGGCTGCCACGACATCACTCCAGTTCAAACGATTTCTGCGCAAACACACACGACGCGCAGATCGCTCTCTACTACCAGATTCAAATAGGATATTCAACCACACATTTCCACATGTAGGTTGTTTAATGCGATAAACCTTTTTACTTTATCTCGCTATTTTGCTAGACAGTGCGTGTTTTTTGAGGGAGGGGGCCAAGCCCCCTACGTCGCTACCTCACCCCATACCCCCTGTCACGCTGTGACATCCCCCTTTTCCCTCTCCAGATTGGAGAGGGGAGAGGGGGAACGTCTGCGTAGCAGACAAGGGGATGAGGGGTGAGGTACGCGCCTACCCCCTGTGCGGGGCTTTGCCCCGCAACGCCCCGGTTTCCGTTTTACCCCTCGTTTCTGGCTTCGATTCCAGGCAAGTGGTGATTTGTAGTCGTACCCAGTCACATCACCAACAATTATCAGGAATACCGAAGATCGCATTCTCATTATTTCAAGGTCACAGCTTCGCTACAGCGAGCGTTATTGAACCTTAATGACAGGAAATCCCATGAGTATACGTCAAATTCCTCGCGGTTGGCTTTATACCGCGATTCGTCTGCTTTCGCTCAGCGCATTGTTTTTCGCATCCATGCTGGCTGTGGATTACTACTTTAACCCCAATACGTTTTGCCACGAAGGGGCTTCATGCGAAGTGGTTGCCAATTCTGAATTTGGCCAAAAGTACGGTATTTTTCTGCCAACGCTTGGCCTACTCGCCTACTCCTTCTTCTTTCTGACGAGCTTTTTCTTTGCCAAGACCAAACTGACATTTTTGAAAAAGAAACTGTCGACGTTTTGGGTGCCACTGGCGATTATCTGCTGCGCAATTGGTGCATTGCTGTTCATCGTCGTTCAGGCTTTTGAGATCAATGCATTTTGCTGGCTTTGCATGGGCATTGATACATCAGCGATCCTGATGGTAATCCCAGCCATTTTCCTGTTTTTAAACAAATCCGAAGAAGACGAAACACCGGAAAAGCTCGCCGAATCACCGATTTTCCATGTTGTGGGCTGGATCGGTTTATATTTGTTGGCTGCATTAGGGCCGCTCACCTGGGGATCATTCCAGCCGCCAGTGGAGAAAGTGAGCACGGATGTACCCGCATATATCCAGTCATTCTACAAACCCGGCAAAGTCAATATCGTCGAGATTTCGAGCTTCGATTGTCCGCACTGCCGCGAACTGCATCCGCAGCTTTCGGCATTGCTGCAGCAATATGATGATCACATCAATTTTACACGACTTTCGATTCCGCTCAGCCAGCGCAAAGAAGCCTGTGTCGCCTATTATTGTGCCGAGCAGGAAAAGAAATCCGAGCAATACGCCGATTGTCTGTTCAAAGAGCCCTCGAAGGAATCGGGGAAATTGCTCGAATACGCGCGCGAATGTTCGATTAACGAAGATTCATTCAAATCGTGTCTCACCGATCCCAAAACATCCGAAGCGGTCGACCAGATGCTCGAAAACATTCGAAGCATCGATTTCAAAGGCGCACCAACGGTTTGGATCGACAATATACAGATTATTGGTTTCGATAAATCCAAGGGCATGACGCCATACAAAAATGCCATTGAGAAAAATAAAAGTGGCGAACCGACGCTGCCGCTGGCATTCATCTTCACCATTATCATTGGTCTCGGAGCCATTATTACAGGCCTAATCATTACATTTGCCCGCAGACGCGAAGGATAGGAAATGGCAAAATTATATTTTAGATATGGCGCAATGGGCAGCGCCAAAACCATGAATTTGCTTGCGGTTGCCAACAATTATGAGCTTCAGGGCAAACGCGTGGTGCTGATTAAACCCGAAATCGACGATCGGTTTGGTGCTGAAATCATCAAGTCGCGAACGGGATTGTCGCGAAATGCCGATATCTGCGTCAAATCTGATACCGATTTGGATTATAAACAGTTCGAAGGCATCGATTGTGTGCTCGTCGATGAATGCCAGTTCCTGAGCGAATATGTGATTCATCAGCTGCGCAATATTACCGTGGATTTAAACATCCCGGTCATTTGCTATGGCTTGCGCACCAACTTTAAAACCCGTTTGTTCGAGGGTTCGCGCCGATTAATGGAACTTGCCGATGCCATCGAAGAAGTCAAAACGACTTGCTATTTCTGCAATCGCAAGGCGGTTTATAACATCAAATTAAAAAAGGGCGGCAGTTATACCGATGGCGCTGAGATCGAGCTGGGGGCCGAAGAATTGTATCGTCCAACCTGCTGCCGTTGTTTCGAAGAATTAATTGGCGTTGGCAATCCGCTCAGAAATTGCGGACATGGCAATGGCCAGCATCCAGACGATCGCGTCGAACTGTGGCTGGTTCGCCACGGTGAAACAAACGAAAATGCGGCCCGCATTCTATCCGGACAAATCAATGCAACGCTTTCACCGCTTGGCATCAATCAGGCGCGCGATATTGGCGAAAAGCTCAAACAAGTCCACTTTGATGCGATTTATTCATCATCATTGCAAAGAGCGATTCATACGGCAGAACTGGCCGGATTTAAGCCGCAGTCAGTCGATGCGTTGCGCGAATTTCATTTTGGCGATTACGATGGGCAGCATATTCCATCACTTCCGCAAGACTGGATAAAAAAACTGTACGATTTTACCGACGATTTTCAGTCGCCGAATGGCGAATCCATCGATGACGTCAAACGGCGAGTATCTGGTTTTATCGATACCCTCCAACCAGGACGTTATCTCATCTTCTGCCATGGTGGTGTCATCCGCACCATCGGCAGAAATCTCGGCATCGACAGATTTCTGCAGAATGGCACGGCGCTTATCGTCGACTGGACAAATAAAGAAATTCTTGGAACCGTAGAGTAGGTTTCGGGTGACGATACGCCTGTTCCCACGCTATAGATGAATGCGGTAGTGTTCAAACCGCATTTCATCCTGAATATGTTCCCCGGGCTGGATATGTGCGCCACTGCCGATGCAAACATTCGGCCCGATGATGCTGTGCGCATCCAAAGCAACATCTTTGGCGAGGGAAACTGGTTTACGCACACAAAACGCGTTTTCGGGATCTGGTGACCAGATTTCCGCGCCCGGCAATTTAGTTGGATCGGATAATATCTGCCGCTGCGCCTCGAGATAGGTTTCGGGGGTACCGACATCTGCAAAGAAATCGCTAGTTTCAAAAGCGTGGATACGGCCACCCGCTGCAAGTATCGCCGGATAAATCTCTGTTACCAGACAGATATTTGTTTCTTTCGGCAATGTTTCCAGAATGCGTCTTTCAACGATATGAATACCTGTAAAGCAGCAAGGTTTAAATGGCGTTGAGGCATCGCATCCGGCCCGATACCAATCCCGGATGCGCATGACATCGTCATTGTGATCGACACCGACCATGCCAAGCTTTGAATTTTCAGGGCGTGGCGCGACCACCAGCGTGATATCACAACCGGACGCGATATGCGCATCAATCGCATTTTCAAGTCTGGTGCCGCATAATACATCACCGTGATAAATCACAAATCTATCGGCATCCGGCAAAAGCGACATACAGGCGCGAGCGCCGCCACCGGTGCCAAGTATCTCGTTTTGTTCCCGGTAGATTCGAATCTGCGGGAGCTCAAGCGAATGGGCACAATGCTCAAGACATGCAGCCATTTTATCGGGCAAGTGATGGACATTTGCCGCAATATTGATGATATGCGCATTTTTCATACAATTCAGCGCATACCAAACCATCGGTTTGTTCAAAAAAGGGATCGCCGGTTTTGGGACTTCGTCTGTCACTGGTTTAAGCCGTGTTCCAAAACCTGCGCACAGTACAATACCTGCGTTCATCGCTTATACTTTATCTCTAATTAGCCCCAGGGCCGTCGCATTCTATTTGTATGTTTTTTTCTGTCGCCCTTTCAGGGCTAAAATCCTTGGAAATCTTTGATCCGGGAGTTCCGCTAACGCTGCACCCCCGGCTGTATACTGCCGCCCTTTCAGGGCGATAATCGTGAGCATCCATCTGGCTGATAAGGCAATATCTGATGCATAGCCATCCGCGATATGAATACACTGTTTATACTTTCGCGAACATCAGTGTGATATCATCGGCCTGAGGTGCATCGCCGCAAAACGTCTGAAAATCCTTCCAAAGCAACTGCATGGCTTCGGACACATGATGATGCGCGAACGGAGAGATCACCTTGCGCAAGCGTTTTTCGCCATACTCAGCGCCGGCATTGTTCTGATATTCGACGAGACCGTCCGTAAACAGCAGCAGCATATCGCCCGGCTGCAACTGATCGCGAATTGAGCTGTATGTGGCATTGGGGTTATCGCCAAGACGTTCGCCGCGGGCCACCAGCCCCCGGACTTCACCATTGCGATTGATGAGCGGAAAATTGTGACCGGCATTGACCAGTTCAAAAGCGCGTCCGTCTGCAGAAATCCGCATCGCCAAAAACGTCATAAACAGCGTGCGTTTGGCTGAGCGGCATATCGCATCGTTAATGCTTGCCACCATCCCAGCCAGGTTTAACTGATTGCCGGAAATATTGAGAATGGTGTCGAGTGCGCTTTTAGCGCATGCCGTAATCATTGCCGAAGGAACACCATGGCCGGTCACATCACCGATGGTGAGCAGTACCGAGCCATCCGGAAGTCGGTTGTAGCTCCAGAAATCGCCACCGCAAACGCTGGCTGGCTGGAAATAGCCATCCAATTTTACCGGTCCGCATTCGGCATAGCCTGTCGGCGGCAACAATGTCGACTGAATGGATCTGGCGATATCCACTTCCTTTTCGAGCATGGCTTTTTGCTCGGTTTCGTGCATGAGCTCCTGAACGCGATCGGCCATGGTATTGAACTGTTCACCCAATTGACCGATTTCGTCGTGGGAACGCACATCGCTGCGCACCGACAGATCGCCGCTTGCAATCTGGCTCGCAGCTTTAGAGAGTTTTTTGATGTTACGCGTCACCAGAAGTGATTGGATACCACCAATAATCAAGCCGATGATGATGGCGATCACTGCAAGCCAGATAGAGCGGCTGAGTGCTTCATCCTTGCGGATTTCGCCATCTTCCTTGATTTTATCGATCTCGGCGACGAGGCGATCCATCGAATATCCGATGAGCAAATACCCTTGAATTTCGTCGGTTCCTTCGATAGCGACGATATATTCTCGTATTTTGAGGGTTTTGTCTTCGCGTTTAATATTTTGAACGGCACGATCGACGTCCACAGCATGAGGGAGTTTCTGGCTAGTAATATAGGATTTTAGCCAATCTGAACTGACTTCTTCGACGACTGGATCGTCCTTCCAGCGATCAAAGAAAGTCGTGTCTGCCAAATCGAGTTTGCTGATTTCATCGGCGACAGCCGTCGCCCATACGCGGCCATTCGGAGCGATCAACGTCGTATAAAGTGCCGAATAACCGCCGCCTTCACTGCCGCTCACCACTGGTGATATCAATTTATAAAGGCCATCGCGGTCGTTGTCATACAACAAGCTGGATGCAGGCTGGCTGATGGCTCGCGTGGTCTGAGATCCCAGCTGTTCAAGCGCATCGTATTGAATCTCGGTGATGCGTTTTGTCTCGCGCTCCACGCTCTTTT
>JAEEGL016636082.1_pt1 | contig 10462 bp, 18 predicted proteins | sample 9134231 | NCBI WGS metagenome assembly JAEEGL01 (sample SAMN16246548, study PRJNA631951) | gut metagenome | biome: gut microbiome; feature: rumen; material: fiber-attached | host: Bos | place: Iran: Karaj | collected 2018-10 | reverse complement strand
TGAACATTTACCAGTATCTCTCTTATAAAATTTACCTTCTTTAAAATATACAGTTTCACTTTTTCCATTTCTCTTTGTTTCGGCAATAAGCCAATGAGAAAGAAAATTTGTTAAAGTTGCTCCAATACCAAATGCTCCAGTTGAAATTTTATAAACAGCATCTTCGTCACGTGAATATTTTCCGCTAGAGTTTATGTCACCATAAACCATTTCAAGAATAGTTTTATCCCCTTCTTTTTTTACATTAGGAAGAATGCCTTGTCCATTATCTGCAATTGTAATAATATTATTTTTTTCATCATAATTAATAATAACTTCATTGCAATGCCCAATTAAAAATTCATCTGAACAATTAGAAATAATTTCTCTAGCAAGCTGTGTTGAATCCTCATTGCTTCCTAAGTATGTGTCTGGACGAAGTCTAGTGAAAGACAACGGATCGAGTTTTTGAATACTATCTTCATTATAAAGATTTTTATTCATCAAACGCTCCTTTTTCTTTTAAATAATTATAATCTATTTTAGAATAATCTGTGTACGGTATTCTAATTAATTTAATATTATTTTCTTTACAATATTTATTTTTTAAATTATCTCTTTCTTTTCTTTTATTAAAATCATCATGAGTATAAAATGTTTCTTTAAAATGTTGAATACCATCATATTCAATACAACAATTATATTCAGGCAAGTAAAAATCAAATCTTAATTTTGCATTTTTAGAACTAGTTAAATTTTCATATGTTTTTTGTTTCTCAAATAAAATATTATTATCGGATAAAATTTTACTAATTTTTTCTTCTCCTTTTGAAGATATACATCCACAGGATAATATTTTTTTTCTTCTTAAATCAGATCCTCTTACAAAAGTTATGGTACCGCATTCACAAATACATTTCCAAATTATTTCTGTATTGCTCCTTCTTCCGCTATCTTCTATTACAGTTAACTTCCCAATCTTTTTATTAGCCATATCAATTTTTGTTTTACTGCCAAGTATTTTTACTTTTTCTTTTTGATAACAGCCACATGAAATAATTTTTTTATTAATTAAATCTGAACCAACTATACTTTTAATTGTTTTGTTTTCACAATCGCACTGACAAAACCAACAAACCTTTCCATTTCGTCTTATAGGATCTTCTTTTATAACTGTTAATCTTCCAAATTTTTGTCCTAAAAGATTTCTTTTTGCAGGCATAAAATTATCACCTACTTTCTATTTTTAAATTCTTTTATCTATCTATATAATTATATCATATATTAATTAGTTTGTCAAAAAGAAAAACCCAGAATCCAAAAAGAATTCTGGGCTTATAAAACATTAAAAATTACTAATGGTCTATTGATATTGGCAGATATATAGATATATCTACCGTCGGTTAATTTCCATTCTACATATGGTTTAATATATTTTTTAGAAGCTTTAACCTCTTTTTTCACAAAATTCAATACTTCTTTATTTCTACAAATAAAATTTTTATGAGAATATGTTAAAAAATCTTCTGAAATTTTATTTTTTTCTTTGGCAAAATTCCATTTTTCAACTATTAAAAGAAATTTTTCAGGATGGTCTTTTCCTCTATTTGGAAAAAACATCCAAGTATACCTTTCAATACCGTTATGCTGACGAACAAATTTCATCGGTTCATACATGGTATCAAAAGGTATTAAAATAACATAATCTTCCATTAGCTCATATGATACTTTAGAGTAACATCTTTTCGATCACGATTATGAATTACTCTAACTTTGTTTCCATGAAGAGCAGAAACAATATATTTAATATGTTTTCCATTTTCAGATACTAGTGCACAGTGATAAAGATAATCATTATCACCCCAACGAATTACACTTTTGTTTTCAATTAGATTTGGTACTTTAATTTGTTTACGCATAAAAATCCTTTCTTCTCTTTTAATCGTGAGAAATACACCATTCTTCAATAAATTCATGATTATAATCTGTATCTGCTATAAACTTACCATAGAACCCAGGATAATCATAAAGAAGAGGGAACCCCATTTCTTCAAAAGTCTCGATGATTTCTTCAATCTTAAATTCATCCTTAATAGCATTTGCCGCACTTTCAATTACTTCAACTTGCTTAACAGACAGTTGACCCCAATTATTTGCGAACATAAAATTTCCTTTCTCTTATCAACTTAATAATATTATACTATAATAAAAAGTGATTGTCAAGAAAAATTATTGTATGTCTCCATAATCAATTAAGTCAGTAATAGAATTTTGTGCAGTTTCATCACCTTGATAATCTATATAAGCTTGTGCATCTTCTTTAGTTGCTAATATCCATTCATTCTTTGCTCTTGGAAAATCAAACTCAACCATTATTCCAAGAGTAACATAAGCATTTTTAGCTCCTGTTAGTCCAGTTAAAGTATGTTGATATAAATTTAAATAACGTCTATTTTCTTCAACATTTTCTGAATATTTATCAAAATATCTTTGCGCAAGAGCTTGCATACCATTCATATATCCTAAAATTTTTGTTTGTTGTTCTTGTTCAAGCCAAGAATAATCATCAGGATATTTTTCAATATCTTGAATATTAATAACTTTGTCCATTGTCACAATCCTCTCCTAATATTGTTAATAATTTATCAATTGATAAAATAAGAGAATGTTTTTTACTTGTTCCCATTCCATAATGATTTGCTATATAATATATATCTTTATATATTTCATATTCTGTAGGTGACACTCTCCTTGAAAATAAATAATCAAATAAATCTGTAATAACTTCACATTTATTTAAAGCATTTTTTTCTAATTTTGAACCTACATCTTCTATCCAAACACCATATCTTTCATCTATTTTTTTATTTGCTCTACGAATAGCATTATAGATATATTCTCTTTCTTCTGGCGTAGTAAAAAATCCAGAAACAATTATTATTTCATCATTAAAACTATCATTTATTAGATGCGTCAATTTTTCACTAAATTCTGCTAAATCAGAAAAATAATCTTGTAAAGAAAATGGTTTTTGATTAACACTTAAAGGTTTTAAAGTAATAAAAGATGTTTGTGATTTTATATTTTCTAATAGTTTATAAATTAGTTTTTGAGATTCTAAACCAGGAGGATTCATAAATAATACAAGTTTTCTCATTTTTAAACTCCAAACTTTTAATAAAACTTGTTATAATTAACAGGCACTTTTTTATATAACCGCTTGGTGTATGGTACTACCTTTATAATAACAAGTTAATTAACATAAAATATAAATCTTCTATTTATCTAAAAATTAGTATATAATATTTAATAAGATTTTGTCAAGAAAAAATTTTTAGAACAAGAAAAAATCCTATTGACAAACCATATAAACATATTATATACTATTTATAGACATAAAATATAAAGGAGGAAAAATGTGGGTGTATTATAAAAATGGAAATTACAATGTGTTATTAAATAAAGTTAATGGTACTAAAATTAGATATAATAAATTAAATTTTTTAAAACCAGATAGACCAGAATCTATTGATGTAAAAATTACTAATCAATGTAATCATGGATGTTTATTTTGTCATGAAGCAAGCGTTCCAAGTGGTAAACAAGCTAGTTATGAAAATATGAAAAAGTTTGCACAATCATTAGCTCCTTATACAGAAATAGCTGTTGGTGGAGGTAATTTAATGGATGATTGGAAACACACTCAATTCTTTTTAGAAGAATTACAAAAAGTAAATGCTATACCATCTATTACTTTACATCAAGAAGATTTTATTGAATATAGTGATATCATTGAAGATTGGTATTTAAATGGATTAATATATGGTATTGGTGTTAGCTTAAATGATGCTAAAGATAAAGAATTACATAAAACATTATCTTATTTTCCAACAGCAGTAATTCATGTAATCGCGGGATTATTTTCTGAAAAAGATTTTAATTATATTGCTAACAAAGGATACAAACTTTTAATTCTTGGGTATAAAAAATTTAGACGTGGTAATAATTATTATGTTAATTATAAACAACAATTAAAAGAAAATTTAAAATGGTTAAAAAATAATTTTGTTGAAGTTAGTAGCAGCTTCAATGTTTTAGCTTTTGATAATTTAGCATTAGAACAATTAGATGTGTGTAATGAAGTATCTAAAAAAGATTGGAAACAATTTTATATGGGCGATGATGGGCAGTTTACTTTTTATGTTGATTTAGTAGAAAATACTTATGCTAAAAATTCACGTTCAATAGTTCGATTTAGAAATAATAATTTTAATATTAATGAAATGTTTGAAAGTGTTCAAGGGAGAAATTATGATACAAATTAGACAAAATACTTTTGAAACAAACTCTAGTAGTACACATGCTCTTTGTATAGACACTTCAGATTTTTGGGCAAGCAAAAAAGATAAAAACTATCTTGATATATGGCGAAAAGAAGCAAAACCAATTTGCGTTAAACGAGGAGATTATGGAAGATGTCCAGCAAAGCCTTTGGTAACACTCCAAGAGAAAGTAGATTATCTTTGGACTGCGGTCGTTGATATTTATTATGATTATAATTGGGATACTAGAGAATATTTAGAAGGAAATTCTGAACAAATTAAATGGTGGAAAGAAAAAATTTTAAATGAACTCCCACACGGTTCATATTTTAAAGACGTATGTGATGATGGATGTTGGGGTATAGATCATGCACAGAATATGGTTAATTTTTTAGTAGCATGTGAAAAAGAACCTAGATATATTCATTGTCTATTAGATGATAATAGTTTTATTGAACTTGGTGGAGATGAATATCCAAATATGATTTTTGCATTTTTGCCAAGAATAGAAGAATGTATAATACCGATGCCAGGTAGATACAGTGTTTACATTAAGGGGAATTAATATGATACAAATTAGACAAAATCTTTTTGAAACAAATTCAAGTAGCACACATAGTTTAATTATTTGTAGAGAAGATGAATTTGATAAATGGAAAAACGGAGAAGTTTATTTAATTGTTGATATTCCATGGGGAATTAAAACAAAAGAAGTTGAAGCAATAAAAAATAAAACTTTTATATCAAAAGAAGATGCCGCAATTATTTTAGAACAGTGTGCAGATAGATACAATTTTAAGGATTTGTTTTGTACATATGATAACTATTATTATGGATGGGATTATGATTATCTTGAAAAATATGAAGAAACATATACAGATGATAAAACCGGCGTAACTTATATTGCTTTTGGAGAATATGGATATGATGGTTAATTCTTTAAAAATTTTTCTTGACAGGATTACATTAGTTATGATATAATATTAATTAAAGAAAGGGTAAGAAGAAAGGAATCAACATGAATTTTATTAAAAATAGGTATTATATTGATTTTCGTTATGGCGAAGTTCTTATTTTTATTGATTATAACGAACCTCTTGGTACTTATACTTTTATTAATGTTGAATCTGGTTACCCTTATATGGTGCATGAAAAGGAGATTGAATTTATTAAGGATTTTTAGGAGTGTTGATATGGAATATTTAATATATGGAAAAAGAAAAGGAGTTTTAAATAAAGACGGTGAACCTGTTTTTGATAAAACTTTTAGAGCGTTAGATGCCAATGGTGTTAGAGTATCTAAAAAATCTGATGCTATGTCATATGCAACAAAAGAAGATGCTTTATCAGTATTGGATAAACCAAATATTAAAGAAAATATTGATTTAGGTTTGATAGAATTTGATATTAGACGAGGATAAGAATTTTATTAAACTTTGTTGCAATGATTGTGAAAATGTTGAATGTGAATTTGCGGAAATGATAATAGGATATGTTTCCGCAGATTCTAAAAAAGGTTGTTCTAGAGAAGTAGACGATTTAACAGCATCTAAATTTTTTCATTATATGAATGAAATTATTCCATTATGGAAAGTAACTCCTGAAAATTTAGTAAATGAACAATATTTTGAAATTATAAACTTCTTAAATAAAGAAGTTTATAGCAAACCTATTTCTACTATATATAACAATGTTGGTAAAGTATTATTATCTAAAGAAGAAATTATTAAAGAATTTAACAAAATGTTATGTGAAAGGTTTTAATTATGACTGAAAATATTACTGCACAAACTGATCTTGCTATGACCAATACCTATACCAACGTGGCTGGTTTTTATTTTATCGCCGCACACACTGTTGCTGGCACTCGTTTTTATTCAAATCCTATTGCTACATTTGAAGAAGCTGAGCATATCTTTTCTCAATATGTAGATGTAATTAATTATTTTGAAGGTGGTTACGTAGAAATGTATCAAATTCATGAAGATGATTATGATATTATTTCTTGTATACATATATAATTGATTTGTTAGTCAATTATTAAATTCTTTCTTCTTAAAAAGACTTTGGAAAGATTTTTCTTCCAGAGTCTTTTTTTTATTGACAAACCTTATTTTTTATGATATAATCTAATTATAGTTGATAGAGAAAGGGTTTTTCATGTTTGGTCATAATCTTACTGAATCTTTAATCATTCAAAATGCAGCACAAAATGATAGCCAACAAAGATTTGAATTTGAAATGGCAAGCGGAGATTCTATTTATGAAATTATTGATAGGCTTGATATTTATCTAAACAATGGATATATTATTTATGATTTACTAGATGATGAAGCAAAGGCTTGGATTGATTTTTATATTAGATAGGAGTTTATCTTGAAAAAGCAACCTTTAGATAGCTTAACGCCGCAAGATAGATATAATATTAGAAAATATATTGAACTTTATGGTAAAGCAGAATGCGGGCCGCTTGATATTGTTCTTGGCTATTGGAATCAATCTAAAAAAAGACTGTACCATGCTTTTAGAAATCAACTTCAAGTAAAAAAACAGATTCAAATATCTAGAAATTATAATATGATTGAAAGAGATTTAAATCATATTTATCATCCTTATTATGTTAGTAGCCAACGTGATAGGGAAGCATTTGCTAATTGTGATAATAGTTTTTCAAATTTTCTTTTAGACTTTGTTATCTTTATTTGTAAAGATAATAAATTAAGTTTTGAAGAAGTGCGAAGCTTAGCGAGGATGTTTTCTTATAGAAATATTATTAATGGCTCTATTGTAAATCGTTATGGAGATTTTAAATTACAAAATTATAATTTTACTTGTAAAGATGGTATGAAAACTGTTAGGACAATTCAAAAGTGTCTCAAAGCTATTAAATATCCTCATATAGAAAAATTTCAAAAATGGATTAATGAAATTAATCTTGTTGATAAAAGTCTAACAAAAACAGAGACACTAGTTTTAAGTATTAATCCAATTGATTTTATGACTATGAGTGATAATAAATGTAATTGGTCATCTTGTATGTCATGGATTAATGATGGCTGTTATCATGCGGGTACTCTTGAAATGATGAATAGCAATCTTACGGTAGTTGCTTATCTTGAAAATGAAAAATCTTTTAATATTGAATTAGATAAAGATAATATTTTAAAAATGCCAAATAAAACTTGGAGACAATTATTTTTTGTCAATAAAAATATTATTCTTGGAGGAAAAGCATATCCATATCAAAATGAATCTGTAACTATTGCTGCTCTTACTTTTTTAAGAGAATTAGTTCAAAAATTTCATTGGGATTATCAGTTTATTAATCAACCTTATGGAGACATTAAGCATTTTAATGGAAATTATTTTTTAAAATATATAGCAAACCCGCATAAAAATATTGAAAATTATAAAATTATTACATATACGAATGGCATGTATCATGATATGATTGAAGATGTTGGTACTACTTATTGGTGTTGTAGAAATAAAACAAAGAAAGGTCTTAAATTAAATCTTAGTGGACCTGTTACATGTGTATGTTGTGGACAAATTATTCAACATCCTTATGATATATATTCATATGAAGATATTAAAGATGATAAAATTTGTGATGATTGTCATATGAATAAATGTTCAATTTGTGGGAAAATTATATATAAACCTATTAAACATGAAGATAAAAATTTTTGTTCTGAAGAATGTTACAAAGAAGCGGTTATATTTGAAGATGGTTCTGGACAAAAAAGAGTAATTGCTAGGTCAGATTTTTTATCTAAATCTGAGAAGTTTTTTTATTATATAACTAAGAATAATGATATAAGACATAAAATTATATCTTTAATTGAAAACAGGTACATAACTGAAAAAAATTCTTTTCAAGAAAAAGAATTTAGATCTATTTTATTAAAAAATAATATTATCTATGGTAGAGATTATATTATAAGAAAAATCCCAATTATAGTAGCTGATAAAGGTTATATACCTAGATTTAGAAGAACTAAATATGGTGCTACTGTTTATAAAAATAATGAAAAGCGTGTGAAAATTTCTGTCGAATCTTTTGTTATTCAAAAACAAGAACTTTTTTGGTATTATTATCTTAATCATAATAAAGATAATTATATTTTTAATAAAGAAGTTTTAAATGATTTAATAGCTATAGATAATATTAAACTATTTTAGAAGGGAGTGTAAATATTTGAAACTTGCAATTCCTTGGTCAACTAATGAAAAAAATCAATTTGGAGATGAATATAATATTGTATTTGACCAAACACAAAATAAATTAGATAATCTTTTTGATTTTTTGTCTAAATATAAAGATATTAGATTTAATATCCTTATAAAAGATATGACAAAACAACAAATGCTAGTTGCAGATACAGTTAATCCAAATATTTATTTTAGATTATACAAACCAGAAGAATTAGAATTTTATGATTTCTTAAAAGAGAATAATCTTAATTTCTTTTTTGATTATCCTGGGGCAGCTAGCTGTTTTAATCAATTAGAAGAGCAAATTTTGTTTGGAGTATCCGACGTTTATATCGCAGATGATCTATGTTACAATCTAGAAAAAGTTAAAACTATGTGTGAAAAGCATGGTGTCCGCACACGTATGGTATTAAATAGATTACCAAGTCATAGGCATGATAAGGGGATTAATCCTAAAACTCCTTATTTTATTCCAGAAACAGTCGATGAACTTAGCGAATATATAGATGTAGGAGAATTTGACTCTTCCTCTTGGGTTAAAATTAATACTTATTATAAGATTTGGTTTCAACGTCAAGAATGGAGAGAAGATTTAAGATTTATATATAAAGATTTAGAATTAGATATTCCAAATCAAAGTTTAATTCCTAATTTTTTATATTTTAAAATGAACTGTGGATATAAATGTAGTTATGGCTCTTCTTGTAACAAGTGCGAACAATTTGTAGAAATAGCTAAAAGTTTAGCTAGTAAAAATATTGAATATCAAAGAGAGAAAGAAGGAGAATCAAATGTTTAAATCTATATTATTTGATAATGATAATCGTAATTGGCTTGATGATGTTTATAAAGATCTTGACGAGATTTTTAAAGATGTAAATCCTGATTTGGGGTCAAAAAAAACAAGTACTTATACTTTAAAACTTACTCCTGATAAAGAAAAAGGTTACAACATTAATTATAAAGCTGATGATGGTTATGGTAAGCTTGATATTACCGCAGAGGGAGCTAGTTTAGACGAATGTGTTGATAATCTTATTAACAATCTTAAAGCAGAGACTGTTGAACAAAAAGAAGAAAAGGGTGATAAATTAACTGCTCTTGAAAAAGAAAATCAAGAATTAAAAAGAATTAATGCTAATTTAATTCAATCAATTGATGCTTTAAGAGAAGAAAAAAATGAACTTGAAGCAGAAAATATTGAACTTCAAGATATGAATGATGATTTAGTAATTTCTCTTAATCAAATTGCTTCAACAGTTGATAAAGCTAATTCTTTATTTTCAGAGGTTTAATAAATGGCTATGTCAGTTCAAGAAATAGATATTCTTTTATCTAGCGTTATGGTTCAATATATTTTTAATACTATGTTTAAAGACCATAATGATGGTAAAGAATTTGATATTCAAGCTTGGAAAGATAAACTAGAAGAAGTTACTTCTGATCCAATGTTTAATCTTTCCCAAGAGAAACAGAAACAATTTGCTGATTATTGCATTAATCTTGACCAATTTGCGGCAGACGCTTCTACTATTCAAAATCGTACAGAGAATAAATCGCAAGAAAAATCACGATTAACTCTTGTATAAAATTTTTCTTGACTACCTCTAATTAATATAGTATAATATAAATAGAAAGTTGAGAGCAGTTAATTAATAACATTGACTGTTGAAATACAATTGGTAGCTGGGATGGTTGTGTTGCTGAAAAGCCCTTCCTCTGGAGTGGTTCGATTCCATTCTTAACTTTCTTTTTAATGCGGACATAGCTCAATTGGCAGAGCACCTGCCTTACAAGCAGGAGGTTGCGGGATCGTTGCCCGTTGTCCGCTCCAAAAAAAATAAATAAAACAAGACATCCGCACCCACTATCGCAATCACCTCTACCGACTGGGAGAGACGCACAGCTTCCGATTCAATGATGGAGCTGTCGAGCGATGCAAG
>JAEEGL015632818.1_pt1 | contig 10462 bp, 9 predicted proteins | sample 9134231 | NCBI WGS metagenome assembly JAEEGL01 (sample SAMN16246548, study PRJNA631951) | gut metagenome | biome: gut microbiome; feature: rumen; material: fiber-attached | host: Bos | place: Iran: Karaj | collected 2018-10 | reverse complement strand
GGTCCCCAAAGAGATTGATGGTGCTTTCATTATCGAGGGAGCATATCGTATTGCAACCAATACTCTGGGCAATGACTACGATTGTAGAATCAATATGTCTGGAACCGGTCGCTATGATATCAACTTCGACTATGATCGTATCTATGATATCAGGAAAGGTGTCCTCAAGATTAAACGAACTAATCCAGAGCTTGGCTTGCAGGAGCGAGTTAGGGAATATACTCTGGATGAAATCGACAATGTGACGGGTCTTGAAAGAGAGGCCCTTAGACTCACCGATCGTCAGATTAAAAAGCTGGAAATTAAGTTAGACTTGGATTACAAACCTGAGTTCATAACAAAGCGCTTGATTGAAGAGTGTCTAGCTTTTGGAGACGATCGTGTGAAAGATTTGGTGATTGATAAAAGAATCGAGTCTATTCCAAGTGGGTTTATGAACTACCTGTTTAACGGATCCAATAAGAGAAACTACTGGGGAACCAGAAAGAAGATCATGAATTATTGGTCCCGTTATAATAAACTACAAGAGCAAGTTAATGTCTTGACAATGCTGTGCGTTAGATATTGGAAAGGCAGTAGCGATGCTAGTAAGGGAGGAAGTGATCTCCAGATAAGCCCAGGAATTAACGCAATTAATTTGCAAAGCTTGACTGGTAAGATCCAAATTCCTCAGAGCGTGTTTAATCTATGCGTTCGATAAATTATAACAAAATGCTGGGAAAGATAATTTCTTAATCAGCATACATCAATGAATGTTTCAACGATCATGGTTTATAACCAAAAAGGATAATATGATCTGATTTAGTACAGGGCCTGTACTAGGATATATGAGCTTATAACCAATCGTTTGCCGACTTAATATGTGTCGGAGCAACTCCAATAAATTAATGATTTGTTGCACTAATGAATTTAGTGAAAATAATAAGAATTGCTGGAAATAGAGAAATATAATCAGCAAGGATTGATCAATAGTATAAAATTAATATGAGTAGGGAAGAGATTGACTATAATAATAGATTATGGTACTATAGAGTTTATACTGCTATAGTAGAAAGAGGCCTTACAAGGGGACTTGATAAAAAGAAAGTTCCGTTCTATACAGAAAAACATCATATACTTCCTAGATGTATTGGTGGATTAGATGAAGATAGTAACTACGTTTTACTATCTGCTAAAGAACATTACATTGCCCATCGATTGCTTAATAGAATGTATCCGGATAATAAATATCTACTAAATGCATTCTGGGCTTTTGTTACTACTAGAAGAAATGGGATTTTAGAAAAGATCATTTCTGCAAGAATTTATGCACGTACTCGAGAAGAGTGGGCCAAATCTCAAATAGGGCATGAAGTTAGCGAAGAAACTAAAAAGAAGCAATCTGAAAGTAATAGAGGAAAGAAACATAATTTTTCTGAGGAAAGTAAAAGATCTCTAATAGAAAGTTTAAAAGGAAATAAGCGTGCTTCTACTCCCTGGACAGAGAAGACACGGTATAGGCATCGAAATGATTACTTATCTGGAAAAGTTACTTGGAATTATTCAGAAGAAACTAGAAAAACTCTTTCTGAAAAAGGAAAAGGGAGAAAAATACCTCAAGAAAGCTGGGATAAATTATCCATCAAAAATTCTGATCATCAACAAGGAAAAGTGATCGAAGGTCCTAGTGGAGAACGATACGAGAATATAACAAATGCGGCTCAAGCTGCAGGAGTTACTAGATTTGTTATGCGGAAATGGATAAATAAATATCCAGAAAAAGGATATAAATTTACAGGAGAATGGTCTAGTAAACATAATAATAAATCTAATTGGAAAAAAGTTCAAGGTCCAGATGGTACTATTTATGAATCTATTAACGATGCGGCTAGAAATACTGGACACGATAGAGCCGTTATTAGAAAATGGATAAAAAATAATCCAAGCAAAGGATATAGATTTATATAATTATTGATCAATCTTCAACGACTGTGTATATTATAAAATGATACAGTCTAATCCTAAGACAAACTTAGGAAATTTTGAAATCAAAACGTTGGAAAACAGAACGCCTTGACAAAATCCGTACATGTAACAGACACTGACATACTTTTCGATGTATATAGTCCAGATTTTGTGAAAATAACAATTCCATATTTCGACTATCTAAACAAAAAAGTATGTGCTAGTGAGTATGTTGACTACGAGACTAATACTCTTAAACCAGATGCTGAGGGTATGGTAGAGGTTAAACATAGATTGAAAAGAAAACGTGTTCCCGTGGAGGAAGTAGAGCTTATTGATCTACATCCTGACTACCGCCTGTCGGAAGAGGTACGAAGAATTCCATTCGTCAACTATACAGATAGTGTGCGAATTCACATGGGTAGCTCGATGCTCAAACAATCTATACCTCTCCCCGGTGCTGAAAGACCGTTGGTCGATACTGGTAACGTGGAAGAACTCAAGGACAATGTTTTAAACGAAAAGTTTACAAAAGACGAGGGAGTTGTAAAAGAGATAACAGAGGATTCTGTTATTATAGAACTCCCAGATAAAGATACGGTTGAAGTTCCTAGACGTACTGCAATTCAGTCTGTTAATGACGTTGATGTCTTTATTGAACCTAAGGTCAAAGTTGGCCAGAAGGTTAAGAAAGGTGATGTTATTACGGGTGCAGTTAACCTGGAAGCTGATACGTATAAGGCAGGACTAAACGCACTGGTTCTGTTCCATGCAATGTTTGGCTACGTTAATGAGGATGCCCTCGTTGTTAGTGAATCATTTGCAAAGAAGATGTGTAGCTTTTCCATTATAGATCTAATGTATGACGTTAAGTCAACAGAAGCTCTTAAGTGGATTGCTCCCATCGGTACTAAAGTAAAAAGTAAAGATCCCGTCTTAACAGTGTACAAAGCTGTTAGATTGGACGAAATTAATAAAGCACTCCAGGATAAGCTTGGTAGCTTGTTTGGTGAGGGAAGAGACTTCTCTGAGTATACGATCGAGAATTCCTTAATAGTTCCTCCCAATATTGACGAAGCTTATGTAAGTGATGTTATGATCCAGGAGAATAAAGTTGTTCGTACGCCAGGTAAAGGTGTTAAGCGACCTGATCTCTCTTTCTCTCATACGTCACAGGATGTGATAAGTGAATACGAAAAGAACAAAGATAGAAAGGTTATCTATGATAGATATCCCGAGTATATCGCAGCTGATAGGCTTGATCCGATAAGTCTGTCAGATAAAAATTATAAGGTGGTTTATACGATTAGAGTGAGACTGATCAAGAGAACTAACCTGATGATTGGCAGTAAGGTGACAAATCGTTATGGAGGTAAGGGTGTGATATCTAAAATTCTTCCAGACGCACAGATGCCAATAATGGTAGAGAATGGAACTGGGAAAAAACGAGTAGTTGAGGTGGTCATGAACCCATACAGTACAATCAATCGTAAAATCCCCAGCGTGAACATGGAACAACTACTCTCTACCTGCTGTGTTCGTATTCATGACATTGTAGAAGAACGTAAGAATGGTAGTAAAACTGAGCGAAATACTATTCTTCCTCTCGTACAAAAATATTATCCCGGCCGTTTTGATAATATGACCCTCGACGAGTTTATTGAATACCATAATACTCATAAGCTTGAGGATGTCTATTACATGAACGTCGGTTCGTATAGCACTAAGTTTACTCCGCAGCTGGTGGATCAGTGGGCACAGGAACTTGGTGTTACACCACAATCTAAGATACTCATTCCAACGAATACTGTTGCTGATCTTGATGAGCTCAAAGAAAACCTCCCCGAGGACGAATTCGAAGTCATCAAGAAAAACATGGAAGGTAAATACATTGAGGTAGATAAACCACTTAGTGTGGGTTATATGTCCCTCATAGAACTTTTTTGGTGGAGTTCATTAAAACAATTAAATTGCTGGAAGGGACTATTCCAAATCAGCAGAGAACAAACTTTCAACGACTATATACTAGTTTAAATGATATAGTCTCAACCTAAGTTAATACTTAGAAAGGATTAGTACCATATTCCAATGTACAGTAACAAGGTAACATCATCGATGTTTGGCGTAAAAAATATCTGCGCAAGAATTATAAGAATTGCCGGAAGGACTTATATTCTAATCGGCAACCACGAAACGTGGATCAACGACTGTGTATGTAAGAAAGTGATACAGTCTGTAAGAAGTAAGAGCTTCTTGATAAAATGAGATGTGAATGAGTTTAAAGACGATCCTATTATGGGCCGAGGTCGATATAGACAAACGGGCCAGAAGATCGGTGAAATTATTTGGTTTCATAAACCTGAGAATTACTGGAACTGTAAAATAACAAAACCAGTATTAATTTAAAAAGATAAGTATAAAATGTCTGGTAAAAGAATTATAAAAGCAAAAGAAGATATATCACCGGTGTGGTTAGTAAAATCAGAAGATATTAAATATGAAAAGTGGTATAATAGTATCATAGAGAAAGCTAAAGCTAGAAATGAAGATGAGTTAGGAGAACTTTATGAGACCCACCACATAATTCCTATTTGTATAGGAGGAACCAATGATGAGTCTAATTTGGTAAAACTAACGTATAGGGAACATGCCCTTGCTCATAAACTTCTATGTGAGATATATCCACATTGCCCTGGAATAGCTTATGCAGTTGCTGCAATGATGTTGCCTAAGAAGGGTGGAAGAGTTGGTTTAAAATACTTCTCGAGTAGGGAAATAGCTTATTATAAAACACGGCTCTCCGAGGCGAGAAAAGGTAAAAAACTTAGTGACGAAACTCGTGCAAAAATGAGTAAAGTTAGGAAAGGAGTACCGCACCCAATATCTGAAAAGGGGCTTGAATCTTTAAGAAAAGTATTATGTAGTCGAGAAGTTTCCGAGGAAACAAGAAGGAAAATCTCCGAGAATGCAAAAGAGAGATATCGAACTGGTCGACAGGTAAGTTCTACATTAGGTAAACATCTCTCTAAAGAAACAAAAAGAAAAATATCCACTGCTCAAAGATTAAATTCAGCAAAAGCCTTGAAAGTTCAGGGCCCAGATGGCACTATTTATAACTCCATAAATCAATGCGGAGAGAAAAATAATGTATCTGGGGAAACTATTCGTAGATGGATTAGAGATAATCCAGAAAAAGGATTTAAATTATTATAAACTTATCTTTATAATTATTCAACGACTATGTACAAGTCAGCTTTCATTGCTGAAGATATAGTCTGTCTCTACACTGTATGTAGAGAATTTTACGGGAATTGTCAGCATATCTTTCGAGAAATGCTAAAGATTTTCTTGACTCAGCCCGAGGTGATACCGCAGCCGAAGACAATCAGCGATTCCTAAATCACTTGCTTGGTTTGGGGCTCACGGTAACCGACTCAAAGGGTTATAATCAGGGAGGCTCATCGCTCAAGAGCCGTCTTGGTGATATGAAGGTGAAATTCCGCTTAAAGAATCAAAAGTAATAATGAGATATGGAAAACAATAAGAAAGTGACGAGCTGTATCATGCTCGCTTGTGACTTACAGACTCCTGTCTCACTTGCTACGGTTTTTGAGGCAGAAGATCTTAAAGACACTGGCATAGAATTTGAATCTCACATCACAATTCTATATGCCCGTGATCGATTTATTGATAAGACTGATGTTATGTTTGACTCTCCGGAGTCACTTAACTCAGAATTAGTTAATCTGAAGAGTTATGGAGAGGTTTACCCTGTCTTCGACCTCTTCGAGTTAGGAAATTTTGAAAATGATAGTGGTTATGTAGTTCTGAAATTAAAGGAAGATACTTGGTGGTTTAAGGTACTCTCAGAGTTTAATGAGAAGCTCCTGACCAAGTACGGTATTGAACCTACTTTCAAGAACTACACTCCACACTTAACCTTGGCTGAAATTCAACCAGGTCTTACTCAAAAGTACGTGGACCTAGATCAGTTACGTCTCATCTTAGAGGCATCTACTGTTCGACCAGAAGATTTAATCATAAGTTATGATGCAGGAGATAAGGACTATAAAGTTCATAATATTACCTACAATAATACCGTTGATAGATTCTTCCGGATTCGCGACTTGAAGCGTGAGGCCGAAGAGATTTACCGAGGGGAATAAAAAATAAAAGAGAGCCTTAGAGGATTTAAACGTCCCCTAAGGTTTCTCTATTTTTATTCTTCTTGCGTCGGAGTAGCTGGAGCACCACCTGGGATTCCAGTTACGTTAATATTTCTGTCCGTCTGAGCCTCAATGCTACCGGCCTTAATGACACCAGCCATATCGACTCCGGTTGCACTCTTCACCGTATCCATGACCTGCTTGATCATGACAGGCACAGAACCTGCCACAGACTCCAGACCAGAGCCACCATTCGTGCTGTAGATATTGATACTACCAACGCCGGCAATGCTCTTGGCGATAGACTCAGCCATGCCTGGGAGCTGCTCAACGATCATCTGAGTAATAGCAGCATCATTGTACTTCTTGAAAGCTTCTGCCTTCTTATCCATACCTTCAGCCTCTGCAGCGAGACGAGCAGCCGTTGCTTCTGCTTCAGCTTTACCTTTCTCTCGAATGGCATATGCCTCGGCTTCACCCTTAGCTTTGATACCAGCGGCCTCCTGCTCCATGGCATACTTCCTAGCCTCAGCTTCAGCATTCTTAGCCTGTGCCTGCTGTTCTGCCTCATAACGCTCGGCCTCAGCCTTACGCTTACGGGTCTCAAGGGCAGCCTGTGCATCCTTCTCAGTCTTATACTTCTCAGCATCAGCCTTTCTCTCAACCTCTGCAGTCAGCTGGTTCTGCTTAATTTCAATCTGCTCCTTTGAGAGAATTTTCTCCTGACGAGTCTGCTCAATTTGAGCCTCAACGGTCTTAATGTTGATAGTCTTCTGCTGTTCCTGCTGCTGAATAGCATAGGCAGCGTCGGCATCAGCTTGAGCAGTATCCGCTTTCTGTTTAAGGGCGGCCTTCTTCAAGGCAAGCTCATTCTGTTTCTCAGCGATGGCAGTATCAGCATCAACACGAGCTTCATTAGCCTCGCGATCAGCAAGAGCCTTTGCCTTGGCTACGTCACGCTCTGCGTTAGCCTTGTTGATGGCAGCATCCTTCTTGATGCGGGCTGTATTATCGGCACCCAGGTCCTTGATAAGACCTTCACGGTCAGTGATGGACTGGATATTGAATGAAAGAATCTCAATACCGAGTTTCTCCATATCTTTGGAGGCACTTAATTCAGCCTTCTTTCCGAAACCATCACGATCCTGGTTAAGAGATTTCAGGTCAATGGTACCTACAATCTCACGAAGATTGGATTGCAAGGTATCCTTCAACTGTTGAGAAATATTCTCTGCTTTTGCGTTAAGGAAGTTCTTTGCAGCCAGACGAATACCCTCTGAGGAAGGAATAACGCGCACCTTACAGCAGCCGTCCACAGCCACATTAATAAAGTCAGATGTGGGAACGTCTTCTTCAGTTCGTACATCTACGTTGACCTGACCAAGATAAACCTTATCTAGGCGCTCCAGGAATGGCAGACGGAATCCACCACGACCAATGAGCACGCGTGGTTCCTTGTTGATACCAGAGATCACGAAGGCATACGAGGGAGGAGCCTTGACGTAAGACATCGACGCAACTAATACAAATAGCAATAAAATTGCTCCAATAATAATGTAAGTTACCATAATAAAATAATGAGTTTAAATAAAACTAAAAGTTTATATCATCTTTAAGGAAATGAAAAGAAAGAGGGAATAACCCTCTTTAATAGTCTATTATGGATTTTCCTTCCTTAACTTGTTTCTGTAAATTCTTAAGAACTTTTGAATAGGTTGTTTCTTTCAACATTACAGAACCTCCAGTCATATCTAACTCGAATCCATCTAGGTATCTGTCATCTTCATCGAGGTGAAAAGCTATAAGGAAATTACATGGCCCTACTTGAACATAAGGACTTAGCTTAATACATCTTTCCTGTACTCCTTGTTTCTTGATAAGTTCTAGTATTTCATATCTAAGTTTTTCAGCAGTAGAAGTATCTTCATCGTCTCCCCAATCTTTATATAGATTGTCGTCTTTCATACTTTCATACAGCTTTTCGTAATATTTTTTCTCATCTTCAAATCTTCCTGCTTTTTCTAATTCTTTTATTCTAGATAGAAGAATATTAGCATCTATAAGAGAAACCTCCTCTGGACGCAAAGTAGAAACGCCTTCATTGTCATCAAAGAATACTAAAACTTCTCCACCCTGTGTTGATGCTCCAGATATATTATATGGAGCAAACTCATCATCGTCTATTTTTCCATGGATGATTATGTAATCTTCTGGCTCAAAGTATGCTTCTCCTTCTTCACCTAAGTCATCATCACCAAAAATTTCAATTATTCGTTTTGAAATTTCTTCATACGATAACAAGTTCTCCTTAGGGTAGAACAAGCCGCCGCGTTTCATGAACTCGTAAACATTCTTTCTTATGTCTCTATCGAGTTTGTCCCAGGTAATTTCTTCGTAACATTCATTTCCATCTAATCCAAAAACAATCTGTTTATTTTTGGTATACATATAGCTAAATAGGTATTCTCCTTCTGGAGTTCTTTTTCCAACTATTTGACCAAAACCAATGGGATATTTAATTTCATTATTTTCGCCCCATGCGTTTAATATTCTTTCTCTGTTTGTCATATAAGTTTTATAATTTTATACACATATAAGGCGTAGAAAAAGAAAAGTGACCTCTCGTCACCTTCCTTAAGAGGCACGCTAGTGCGTCAGAACTTAGCTCCGACTCTCTTAGCGGTTTCCAGAACGTCTCTGGGCTCTACAAGTCCCATGATGTCTTTTATCTCGACACCATCCAATGCATCCTGAAGGTCCAGTCTGCTACCATCAGGGAGATCTACGCCTACATGACGTCCGTACTTATCCCAGGCTTTCTCACAAAGAGCATCCTGTAATTTCAGTTGCTCTTCTGTCTTACCCATGGACTTTCCGAACTTGTAGACAATAATTACTCCTCCGATGACTGCTGCCACCTTCAAAGTTGTCTTAACGACGTCCTTCACTCGCTCGCTTGTTGCGGCCTCCTTAACTCGAGAAATAAGCTTCGTACACATAATACAAATCAGCTTAAAGGGTTGTGCGGGCAATATTACCCATTTTGTTTTTAATTTTTTTCTTTTCGTATAATACCCCTTAGCGTATATACTTTTTCTCCATATATAAGGCATTGATACCCTTTTCAGACGGTAAAAAAATAGAAGGAGTAAGGTATCTCTCTTTACCTCTCCTATTATATAGTAGTAGATATGTCATCCGTTAAAAGGCTTTCTGTGGCGTAATGAACAAAATAAACCGGACTCTGTATCAAAACCAGCTATTCTGGTTTCATCAGTGATTTCAAAGTCACACTCTTTCTTAACACCATATTTTCCACGTCTTTCAACAACTACCCTAGTAAATGAAGGAAATCCGGTAGATCTACCACACCATCCGGACGTTGGCTCTATAATTGCGTCACATCCGTCTCGCTGCATAATACCTCCGATACATCCATCCTCTTTATAAGTAGAGTAATATTGACAAATCTTTCGTTTTCTAAACAGTTTATTACAGATAAACTCATCGAACTCACTGTCGTAGCGGTTATTTGTAATTACCCCTTTGACTGTTATGTCCTTAAATCTACAGCCCCAAATCTGAATAAGGCCATAGAGATTGTTGTACATGTCGTCTAATTTGACTCTACATGTATCATTTGGGATCTTAAAAGATAACACTTGTTCTGCACCTTGATAATCCCAATACACTTTGATTAACGTACTTGCCATAATAATGTTCGTTAATGTTAAGACATCAATAAAATAAAATGAGGAAAGTTTGATGTCCTTAAACTCTTCCTCAAGTCCCGACTACTCCGTATCATAAGTTGGATTGTTATCTTCGCATATTCAGTCGGGTCCCGTTATGCGATTTGCGGAATTTTTATTTTCCGCTTATTGTGTGGGTCTAATTTATTTATTCTCTAAGACCCATTCTTTCTCATATATAAGGCTTTGATATGCTTTCTAGACGGTAAAAAAGAAAAGGGCTTTTACCCTTCTCTATTACTTTCCCAAAGGCCGTGCTTCATTGCTACGCCCGATAGATATGTGTCGCAGATAACCGGCACCAATTTATAAATTGCCACTATAGCTAACACCGCTACTAGTATTTTACTCGCATTTTCTAACACAGGAATCAAGATCATATCTTCTTCCTGTTCTTCTTTTTTGTTCTGTTCCATTTCACTATGTTTTAGATTTCTTCATATATAAGATAAGGCTTTGAAAAAGAAAACTCCCTTCATTAGGGAATTCTCTTTATAAATTTATATTACCGACCCTGCCTTGTATAAGCGGCAGAAGGTACAACTGCAAAACTCCTACACCCTTTCGAGTGATGAACTAATCCAAGGATTTTGTCTATCT
>JAEEGL014441272.1_pt1 | contig 10462 bp, 7 predicted proteins | sample 9134231 | NCBI WGS metagenome assembly JAEEGL01 (sample SAMN16246548, study PRJNA631951) | gut metagenome | biome: gut microbiome; feature: rumen; material: fiber-attached | host: Bos | place: Iran: Karaj | collected 2018-10 | reverse complement strand
GGCAATGGGGTCATTGATATCTATGTCAATATGCTCAGCTTGGTACAAAGCCCTCTCGTTATGGAACTTCTGAGAAATCACTGTAAAGCTGTTCAGACCATAAACCTTGTTAGCCCTCTCGATGGAAGCCAGAGTTCGAAAGCCCTGACCATCCAGTATGATGGCTGACTCAGGAACACCCCTTGCCATCAGTGCCTCCTTCATACTCTCCACCTCATTCACCCCATCCAAGCTATCTTCGTCACCACTAATCAAGATGGTAGAAACCTTCCCTGATTTGTAGAGCTTCTCTGTAGCATCAATCCTAAAAACAAAGAACCTGTTTACCAGCCTCCCTATCCTTGTCTGTGGAGTTGTACCCAACAACAATCCCACCTCTCTATAGGGTATCTCCTCTACATCATCATAAATTTTCCCCTTGGCATTACTTGTAACCAGGTAGTCGCAAGTCAACACTACAATCAATATAGCAACAAAAGCTATTGCCACAAATTTAAATATGGTCTTAAGAACATTCATGCTTTGTAAAGAACAGACAATTATCGTTACAAAGATAAGGTATTTATACTAAAACGCCACATAAAAATGAAAAAAAGCATTGATCATGAAAAACACAAATGGCACGTGGGTACTATCCCCATCATCGTATTATGCCGAGCAACTCTGAAGCAGAAGTCTCTTGCATCTTGATGAAAGCAAAAAGCTTCTTTCCTGCATCCTTCAGGCTGGCACCAAACAAGTATGGCACATCGTCAATAATCAGGAAACGGTCATGGTTATGACGGCACACCACTATCTCTATTTACCATTCTACCACCTTCATTTTGAACTATCGCAAATTTTGCGACAGTTGGGACATTTGCCAGTTCTTCACGTAATGCGTTATTGATATGCCTGCCTATCGTTTTCACATCTCTGTCAAACAACAAAGCAATTTGCTGACGATTAAGCCAAACACTATCGTTCTCTACCCTTACCTCCAGCTTGATAGTTTCATCTGGTTGGTACATCACAATCTCGCCTTTTGTGCAGTCCATTGCACCTTGATTCAAAGTTGGTTTCATTGTTATAAATGCTTTTAAAATTCATACTGATTGCAAAGATACAACTATAATCTTATTATCCAAACAACTACTTAACTTTTTAATGGCACGATGGCACGATGGCACGTTGGCACATAGAAATAACAGTAGTCAAGGATTTCCAGACAACTGAAAACTCTTCTAACTCATCTTCAGTGAATTGATTTCTAAAATCCTTTTAATACTGTTTCCTTTCCGTTTTAGAAACTCTACAGTAATAAGGTTCTCTTGTTTTAGAACCCAGAACGTTGCCTGAATACTACGATTTCTCCTATGCCACTTGCCAAGCACATAATCACGACGGTTTATGTCAAATACAGCTTCCCAACTCTTTTCTATACGCTCTTGAAGAGACCTATCATAATCAGCAAATTGCAGATGATAGCCAGCTGCATCAACCAATCTGCCAGTTTCCTTACTAATTGCATCATAATCATCAAGAGGCAATTGATTCAGCACATGATGCCAAGCAGAAAAGTCAGAGAGCAGCACCTCACTATCTGGCAACTCAATCTCCATATATGCAGACAAACCTTCCGAAACTTCTAAAGGACTACGAGGAGGTTTGTTCCTTTTTGCCGAATCATACTGATACCAAGCCCACATCGGATATTCAATATCATTAATAGGAGGCTCCCCTATACGTTGTCTCATCTGGTTCGCCATCCAGTGATAAGCATAGACAAATAGGTCATCATCCCCCCATTCAGGTTTTGTGCAATAAGCAATGCCCTCACGCTTCAGTTGCTCATATATTTCTATTCCTTGTATTGTCCAAAGTCTCATAAGAAACCTTTCATGGTATTTCCCTGCTCACTAAATGATGTCCAGGTCTTTCTTTATTTGTTCAAGTAGAGTCCTTAGCAAATAGCTCAATTCTACTTAGTAAGTGGTTCACAATATGTTTTATTCACGACTCTATCTCGCATCAGTTTCATATCAGTAAAATTTCTACTGATATTTTGAATTAATTCTATATAATTATCTGTTCCATTATCCTTTATATAATAATAAGGTTTGATAGATATACAATTCTTATGTTCGAAAAGGGTATTCAACAGAGTCCTGTCAGAATTACCACATGAATGTCCCATGATATAAACCTGAAAAGGAGCAGACTCTGCAAATGACAATAATCTTTTATAATTATCAGATTCCAAGTATTTTATAGTCTTTACATTATTAAGGCAATCATTATTACCAAGTTTTTTAAGCCTCTTGTAATTTTCATCTATTTCATCCCCATAACCAAAGATAATACTCTGAGGTTCTTCGACTCTCCCATGAATATAATCAATAAAACCTAAATCATCATTATGATACAATTGTGAAGTCTTTGTATAATTAAAGCTTAACAGCATTACCGCATCTGGAAGCATATATGAAAAGGGGACGTCAGTAAAACGAGCTTTACCTTCCTTGTATTTTTTGCAGAACTCACTTACATCTGTAAAACAGATTTTACTGTACCCATATCTCAATATTTTGTCTTGAACAATCAATTCATTCTGTTCTACCCATGAATCCACATTCTCTTTTAAGATATTCTTAGCAGAGACAGAAATATCGTCTAATTTTATTGGAGCATAAATCTTCTTTCTGACTTTGTCATTAATTGAAATGTCTTGCTGATTTTCTATGTTCAAATAATCAATTAATTCTTCCTGCAAAAAATGAAGTTGTTTATTTAATGATATGATGTTTTCTTCAGAATAATTATCTAATGCATATTCTGTCAACAAACGGTAATACTCATTCTCTATATCTACCCACTTTTTGGTTTTAATACTTTTACAGATATTATCAAAAAAAGGAGAACAAGATACTTCAAAGCAATCCGGTTTATCTCTAAGTTCATTTATAAACTCTTTACCAGACAGTTTCCATTCATTATTATACGTTTTAAAGTAAGAATTTTGAAATGATAAAGAAGCCCAACTATTAAAATCACTATTGGATAGTATTTTCAAACTACATAAAATATCTTTTGATTCTGCACTTCTCTCTGATACAATATTATGCAGTCTCTGATCCCAATACCAATCAATGAAATGTTCATATTTGGTGTTGAGCCCATGTGCCACATCAAAGCCATTCCCTATGAGTACAATTCTATTCATCTATTATCAGAAAATCTAAAAAACTTTAACAATTAAGTAAACCTAAGTAAGGTTTTATTCTGCTTCAAATTCATCAAAGTTTTCAAACGGGTAATCTACATCAAATCCCAAATCTTTTATAAAATCTTTTCCAGCAATAGCAAATTCTTTCTGGTCCTTTCTTGTCATATCCCATGGAATGAAAGTTTTATTGAGAGTGAAAATGGAATCTATTTTTTCACATAAGCACAAACCATCATGACAGGCCTTCCAATATTCATTGGGATGTTTTTCACTAGGAATCTCTTTTTTCATATCTACACTTTTCAGATTATCCATAAGAAATTTGTGAATCACATCTGTCATCTTTATCGATTTATCTTTTAGATAACGTTCTCTATACCTATCGAAAAAATGAGGTATATATATTTGTATTTGCATTGCTGTTCTGTTTATGAACGAATGTATTATTGCATACCTCCCCCTATTTTTAACGAACATGGCATATTGTATCAGCCCACTCTTTCCTAAAGCATCTATCTCGTCTGAACTCCTTTTAAAAGACTGAAGGACAAATTCAAAACCTTTTCGAGTTGAAAAACGCATAGGTTCGAAATAATACCTTTCTTTGCTTACAGAAAACTCTTTTAATTTCTTATTGGTTATTTTGCAGTATTCTTTTATACGATGATTTACAAATGGTAAATCTTTCTGATACAAAAGAAACACTTCATCTAATGTCATTGAATCAACTATCATATACCTATTATTGCAAAATGCTCAGTTTTAACCTTACATAAAGATTATCTTCTTTAATATCCTTCCCTCTTTTCTGCAGCCATTGACAATTCATTTTTTTTATCTGCATATATCTTTACAGATCTCACGATAGCATCACCCTCATTCTTCTTAAAGTTCTCCACTTGATCAAGCACCTTGATAAAGACTTCTTCATCCCACTCTGGTGGATAACCCTCTTTATAGATAAGTATTGTGAGTTGGGAAGCCAGCTTATTTCTTAGGTTTGTATTATTCAACCAATCTGCATAGATTGCAGTATCATCTATTAGTGCCTTAATTTTCTTTGCCAACTCTATGCAACGTTCATCTGCATACTCGAACTTGTGAGTATCTCTAACTTCCGTCAATACATCATAGAAGGCTTTTTCTTCAAAGGTAATACCCAGTTCTTTGAATTTTTCACTATCAGTCTTTAGGTCTTGGAGTATTTGAACCAAACGACCTGAGAGAGCATTCACTTTTTCATTCACAATGTTTACAACCCCTGTCACAACACCCTGAGTTACTTCGTTAGTAAAAGTCAATTTATCACGAGTGTTATAATCATCTATCACCTGTTCAAGCATTACCTGGAACTTCTCTGCTTGTATCTTATTAGTCTTACGATAAGCCTTAATAGCTCTTGCCACCAATTTACAAAGCAGTTGGAATTTGGTAAAAGGCAACTTTACATCTTCCAACTCTTGAACAAAAGTTTCAGAAAAAATATTATCTTCTTTACCCTCTTCAAAGAATCTTTCTACGCTACTTGCCAAGATGGCTTCTTTTACCATCTTCTCCACGTTTTTATTCATGCTCTCTACATCATACTCTGTGGCAGTCATCTTCATGACATACGAGCATATACCCATCATACCTTGACTCCACATGACTTCTTCATCAGACAGCACACCGGCTGGACTACATATATTGAAAGCAGAACGTAAGCGCTTAACATGTTCCTTAAATCTCTTCATAAACGATACTTCACCCTTCTTTTCAATGCTATTAGCCAATATATATTCAGCTGCCTCTTGTAAGAACTGAAGGCGAACAAGGTCATCGCTACCGAAGAAAGGCTTAAAGTCCAGCTTCACAAGCATCTCTTTCAATATCTGCAATTCGTTCTGTAAGATTTCAAGAGCTACATCCAAATCTTCTCCTGGTGTAGCCTCGCCACCATACTGCTTCATGGCTTTTTTCATCGCTTCACGAATACCAATGTAGTCAATGACAAAACCATGTTCCTTATCTTGAAACCTTCTATTTACGCGAGATATGGTTTGTATTAGCGTATGCTTAGACAAAGGTTTGTCATTGTAAAGAAGCGTAAGGCTTGGAACGTCAAAACCTGTTACCCACATATCTACCACGATTGCTATGTGGAAATTAGATTTTTCCGACTTGTATTCTTTATCCAAGAACTTTCTATATTCCTTGCTGGCACCACCTCCCAAAAGCTGATAAAGTTCCTTCTCATCATCCTTGTCTGTGGTCATTACCATATTAACGTAAGCCACATCATTCAACTTTTCTTTCTCATCAGCCGTAAGGGTCAATTCATTTAAGGCTTTCTTTTTCTCGAACCATATAGGTATTAGTTCACGCATCTTCTTATAGAGCTTGAAAGCTGTGGGACGATCAATACAGGTAATCATTGCTTTCTGCAAGCGGTCGATGCCTTCAGTGCGTTTTATATAGTCTGCAATAATATCTTTAGCCACACGTTCAAGCACATCATCATCACCAATAATTACTTGCATACTTGACATAGCTTCCTTGCTCTTCCTGATATCTTCTTCAGTAGCACCTTCGTCAGCACATACCTTATAATAAGCTTCAACCTTTTCAGCCTGTTCCCTATTCATAAATACACGAGCCAATCTAGGGTCGTATTTTATTGGAACGGTAATGCCATCAGCTTCCGATTCTTGCATTGTATATTGGTCAACCACTTGGCCAAACACATGTACCGTTTCATCTATAGGAGTACCAGTAAAGCCTACATAGGTTGCATTAGGCAAAGCATCACGCAAATACTTGGCAAAGCCATAAGTAACTTTTGCACCAATCTTTTCATTTGATGTTGATGTTTCTGTATCCTTGTTCTTACTACCATCATTTATGGTCAAATGGGTACCAAGGTTATTTTGCGTTCTGTGCGCTTCATCGCTCATGCATATCACATTGCTTCGCTCAGTCAACAATCCTGTACTTTCAGCAAATTTCTGAATGGTAGTGATATATATACCGCCAGATTTTCTAAGCGTCATCTCAGTAGCAAGTTCTTGGCGGCTTTCAAAAACCTTTACAGCTTCATCTTCCAAGAATCTTTTTGAGCGTCCAAAGAGCTTTCCACTCTGGTTTTCCAAATCTTCACGATCAACGATAATCAAAATCGTTGGGCTACCCAACTTTGATTTACAACGAAGTGCTAATTGACGAGCCAAGAAAAGCATTGTGTAGGTCTTACCACAACCAGTTGCGCCAAAGTAGGTACCACCCTTACCATCACCGCCAACACTACGTAGATGTAACAGAATATGGTCTCTTAATTTACGAGTAGCAAAGAATTGAGGATAACGGCATACTATCTCTGTTGTATCATCTTCTTTTGATGGGTCTGGAAAGTACACGTAGTCGCGTAAAATCTCCAATAATCTTGTTGGTGCTAAAGCTCCTTTTATGAGAGTTCGTAAAGTGTCAAGTCCTTTACCTGCTTTATCCTCATTATCAACCTTTTTCCATTCATAGAAAAACTCAAAGGGTGTAAATGTTGTACCTAAAGCATTCTTGGCACCATCACTAATAACGGCCAAAGCACAATATCGCAATAATGAAGGGATATCCCTCATGTAACGTGTGCATATCTGGGTGTGAGCATCTCTTATTGTTGCATTTGCTTTAGTCGGGTTTTTAAGTTCAATGATACAAACAGGAATACCATTTACAAACAAGAGGATATCAGGACGTCGATTTTCTTGTCCTTGCTCCATCACGAATTGGTTGACACATCGGAAAATATTACGATTAGGATGTTCGAAGTCTATATATTCCAAGCGGAAAGGCAAGCCTCTATTATCACTATATGTGAAATCATAGCCATCTCTATAAAGTAAGAAGGTATTTTGGCAAGCATAGTATTCATTCTGACCACCTACGTTACGAATATTGGCTACAACATTTTCCATCTCTGCTTCAGTAAGTCCTTTCTGGGCATACTGAGTATTAAGGAAAGCACGCAAATCTTCTTCAATAAGAGGATCTGTAAATTTGCGATGAAGTTCATCGCCAAAAGAATATTTCCACTGAGCTTCTTGTAATAGTTCAATGGTAGCCTCCTCAAACTGGCTTTCGTAATATTTACCTTTATGTGCCATTCCCTTAAGACTTATTATTAATTAATGACTCGCTTGGCTCCCAGTATTTAAATCTTTCATATTCTCTATACATCCGCTGGAATTGAAAGCAATATATATTAGTATAGTCAGTAATAAAAATATCTAAAAAATCAACTTTGAACAATGTATCATTCGTTACGGTATTAGATAAGCTGGATTTCAATTCTGCCAATTTAAGAAGGACTTCTATATCATCACTATTTAGGAATTGATTATATGAAGTAACCAAAATATTGATATATGAATCCAAATAAGAAAAGCTTTTAATTAAATAGTTATAGCTCCCCATATTTACTGAGGGAGATTCTAAAAGTTGATCTTTGCTTGCATAGTCAACTATATGAGCATCTTTCACTAAAAAATTATATAAAAGTGTTTGAAATACTCTATAATCAATTCTACTCTTATCGGGAGCAAATTTATAATATGTTGTATTTAATTGCTGCGATATCAAGTATAACTGGAAATAAATAGCATCAATTGCTTTAAACTGTTTTTTCGTTTCTGGGAGAAAATTTACAAAAATATAAACTACCAAGCCTGATAATAATCCAAATGATAAAGACTCTATATAATTAAACATCTTACTAAACACACTATCACATGCTGGTATAATAGATATTAATATAGGTAATATCAAAGAACCAATCAACAAGATCCATGGCCATTTATTTTGACAAGCTACATGTCTTCTGTACTTTAGAAGAGCCGCTTTTTCTTTCTTCTTTATCTCTTTGTATTGTGTCATATCATTTAATTTATTACATATTGTAGCAGGGCTGGACAAACTCCGCGAGAAAGTCTGTCTGCTTCTGCTGCTATTTGCTTCGCTTCATTGGCGCACTTGTATATATTTACAATGGCACGTTGGATATCGATTGGAGGTATTGGAACCTCTGTACGTTTCATGTCTTCAAACGAAAATGCTTCTCTAGCACTTCCCCATGAATTGAATCGCGCATATCTGTCAAACTCTGGACGACAGAACCAGAGATATAAATAATCAGGCAATAACTTTTCTTTATCTTTTGACCTGAAAACGCAAGATATTGAAGAAACGAGGAAAGATTGATTTGTTTCATTAAAACCAAGACTTACCTTGTCACCACGTCTCGATGTGTCAGGTACATAAGCAATTTCGTTAGGTTTAACAATCTTGTAAGAACTTAATGACACCCCATCAAGATTAGCTTTCGTATCAATCATTCCCTTAGAAGTAGCAAGCCCTCTTACATCTTCTACTCCATAAATCCCATCTACGTTTCTATTATTACATTCCTCAACGTATGGTCCAATCTCTTGTGCAGGATATTTATGCTTCAACTCCTGGATATAGCTTTGGCAGAGTTGCATCAAGGGGGCTGCCTTTGCCTCATTCTGCTCTTTAATTTCTCTACATGCCTTCCATACATTCACCACCTTCTGCTGTTCGGAAAGAGAAGGAAGAGGAATTTCAATATCAAGAAAACGTTTCCATTCAAGACCACCTCGAACACTTGAATCACAATAGAACCATGCCAATCTATCAAATTCATCTAAACGAATAAAAACTTCAAAATATTCTTCTAGGATCCCTTTAGTTTCATCTATTGTAAAAGTTGTATATGCAGGTGATATTAATGCATCAAAAGCGAAATCATATTTACCAATTGGTACAGCAATATCACGACCCACATGCATACCGTTGAAAGCAAATACCCCTCTGGTAAGCATCTTATACTTGCTAGTATCAACATCAGTCATATTTGCAACTGTAGGCATAAACACGTTTTCCTTGTTAATACCATAAACAGGCAAATCTTGTTGGGATTTGTTTCTCTTATCGTAAACAGATATAAAACTACCTATTTTCACTTTACTTGCCATACCCCAACACCTTAAAAGCATTTACAAGTTCTGATTCATTCTCATCCCAACGCTTTTTGAGCGCATCAAATTGCTGGCTCATTTGCGTGAGTGCTGTATGATAATCCATTTCGGTATCACGGTCTATAAACTCAATATAGCGACTTGGTACCAACGAGAAACCTTTCTCTCGAATCTCGTCGATATGGGCAGCATAGTAGAGTTCAGGTTGGGAATAGTTCTCAACTTTCGTTGTCGCCCAATCAAAGTAGATTTTACAGATGGCTGCAATCTGGTCTTCCGAGAACTTTACAAATTTCTTTTCATAGATATTATCGTTCCATGTACGCAAATCAACAAATAGCATTTCACCTTCACGATTTCGAAGCATACGCCCATGACGAGGACCACCCTTTTTATTGTTGTTCAATATCCACAAAGTTACACTAATATCAGTTGAATAGAACATATTACGAGGCAAAACTATTATTGCCTCAACCTTGTCGTTTTCTATCAATTTTTGACGTATCTCACGAGTGTCATCATCATCAAGAGCACCATTAGCCAGCAAGAAACCAGCTACGCCATTATTCACATTCAACTTATTCAGCATGTGAAGAATCCAAGCATAATTGGCATTACTTGTAGGAGGCACGCCATAGCCTTTCCAGCGTGGGTCATTTTCAAAGTCACTATACTCTGCATAGCGTTTCAAGTTAAAGGGTGGATTAGCCATAATATAATCCACCTTTATATCCTTATGCTGGTCGTTGCTAAAGGTGCTTACAGCTCTGTCGCCCAAATGATAGCTAATACCGCGAATTGCCAGATTCATCTTTGCCAAGCGATATGTAGCTGGCTCCGACTCTTGGCCATATACATTCACCGCCTTTGTGTTACCACCATGTGCCTCAATAAACTTTGTTGCTTGGACAAACATACCTCCAGAGCCACAGCAAGGGTCATATACTGTACCATCAAAAGGCTCTATGAGTGACGCTATCAGCTCGACAATGCTATGAGGTGTATAAAACTCACCTTCTTCTTTGTCAGCATTTATAGAAAAAGCCTGCAAGAAGTATTCATAAACACGACCTATCAAGTCGTGCTCTACAAATCTCTTGGGATCAATCTTCTCAATCTCATCCACCACACTTTTCAGTACGCCAGATTCTAGCTGTGTCTTGGTAAAGATCTGTTGTGGTAAAGCATTCTTTAATTTAGGCTCATTATCATCCAGCATCTTAATAGCAGT
>JAEEGL013966532.1_pt1 | contig 10462 bp, 6 predicted proteins | sample 9134231 | NCBI WGS metagenome assembly JAEEGL01 (sample SAMN16246548, study PRJNA631951) | gut metagenome | biome: gut microbiome; feature: rumen; material: fiber-attached | host: Bos | place: Iran: Karaj | collected 2018-10 | reverse complement strand
GCGGCGATGATCTCCAAAAATACGAGCAGGTGATAAATACTGCTGATCAAATGCTTTATTACGGCAAAAACAACGGCAAGAATCGCATCATCAAAGAAATACCTTAAATCACACAGTTTCCACCATAGCCTTTAATCTATCTGAAGAACAGATAAGGGAACTGGAAAATTTAAGCTTTAACTGGAACCCAGATCTCTGAGTAGTATTCCGGATCATGGGCACCGAGTTTGTACTTTGTCTCATCGGTGTAGAACTCAATGTTGAATCCTGATGCAATCTCGAAATTGCTGGCAGGAAGCCATTCGTTAAAGACCTGAGTATTTACACTTTGAAGAGCCTGTGGCATGGCGCCTCTGCAGGGGAATACTGCCCAGGTGTGCTCCGGGATTTCTTTTACCTCATAGCCTTTTGAAACTGCCAGTTCTTCGTTGTAGTCATCTGCAATCATGTAGCGGAATTCATCGCCGGGAACTTCATCATCCAGGCAGACCCCATACATGCCCATAAGCTTGTTATCGCCATCAGCAAACACCTCATCCCAGAACTTGGGGATTTTGGTATAGCCATCTCCGTAACCTATTAACTTAGATACTCCCATTACCTTAAATGCAGGTTTCTTTTCAATTCTGTACTCCATTGCTTTACCTCCGTCTAATGTCAGTTTGATATGCAGCGGTGCAAAAGCCTTTATGTTTGCACCCTTATTCCTTACATCAGTTGGGGTACTTCCATGAAATCTCGTAAACGCCTTAGTGAAGCTGTCTGCTGAGTCATAGCCGTACTTTATGGCAAGATCTATCACCTTGATGTCTGTGGAAATCAGTTCTTCTCCTGCAAGAGAGAGCCTTCTCCTCCTGATATATTCTCCGACGGTATATCCGCACAGCATGGAAAAACCCTTTTGAAAGTAAAATGCGGATGTATTCACTTCCTGAGCAATCCTGCCCACCGTCAGATCTTCAGTGATATTCTCTTCGATAAATCTGATAGCGTCTTCAATGATCCTGGTCCAGTTCATAAAGTAACCTCCAACTTGATTGTAACTTCAGTATAGAGATCTTGTACATAGCATTCCCGACATTAAATGTTTTCTTTTGTCTGCCCTGTGATAAAAACTGGAAACTGATACCGGACTATAAGCCCGCAGTGCTTGTTGTGGAGCACGATGCCAGATTTCAGGAAAGTGTTGCCACTGAGGTTGTGGAAATAGGTGTTTAATGTTTTGCAAATAGTGCCCGGACTTCCTTTGCGCTCATGGTATCCTTGGGGTTAAAGTCTTTGGAGACCATGTATTCGTAGATGCTGGAAAGCAGAGCAGAGGCCTCGGGGTATCTTATAAGCTCCTTAAGCCCCATGGAGGAGATAAGCAGCCGCCCATTTTCGCAGTTTGCCTCCATCAGCATTGTCATTGGGCGGAGAGTAGCATAGCTGTCCATTTCCGAAATGATAGTGTCCATATATTTTGGCAGAATTATGGCTCTTTGAGACGCCATGGGCCACCACTGGTAGTTTGAATACTCTTCCGTGGGGAAGCTTTTAAAAATCGGGTGATCCTTATCTATGAGCTGGCCCATGCATCCTTCCTGGGAGGGGAAGGTTCCAACCGACCAGAAATCCGTTGAAAACTGAGCTTTTGCCGAATTGGGAAGAGCTTCTTTTGTGGAGGGAGGTGTTAAAAAGACATCTCCTCCTTCTTTTAGTATATCGATGGCTTTTTCATCGAAAGAATCTGTTTCAAATACTGATGCCGGGCAAAGAGGCGCTCTGTCAGGATAGACCCATATGGGGTAGGTGTTTGAAATATCGGTTCCATCTATCCTTATGATGAGATTGAGCCTGGTGGATTTTTCAAAGCCTTCAAGCACTATCTCAAAAGATCCGGCTTCTGTGAGATTGCCGTAAGGAGCGGATACATCTTCCAAACTTCCGATTCCAGCAACAGAATGATCATCGTTTCTGACCAGACTGTAGCTGACTTTTCCGGTAATGTCATGCTTTCCGTAATTTGCAATCTTTATCCGGCCGGTGAGTTTTTCACCATCTTTATAGGTATAACGGTCAAGCAGCACCAGAATTGCAGAATCAGAGAAAAACTTTTTGAACCTTTTTGGTGCTGCAAAATCAAAAGGCTTTTGGCTTAAGTGGGAATTCATCATTCCGATAAGGGCAGTCCCCTGGCCGGGGAAATCCTGAAGCCCAAGAAGGGATATCCCGGACATTTCAGGGGTGCGCATTACGGCTTCCACTTCTTCCCTGTAAGCAAGAAGGGACATTTCTCCTGTGGCAGAAACGCGCTTTTTCCAGTCATTATCAGAAACACCGAGCTTTTCCAGCTTATCTTTGACTATCTGAAGGTTGTCAGGTCTTGTAACACCTCTAAACTCTGTCAGCTCGTCCATGTCAGGGAGCACCTCATACTGGCCAACTTCAAAGCTTATTACAGGTCCCGCGTATTCTTTTCGAATGTCCTTCATAACTTCCCGGAAATCTTTGGAAGAGCCGGGATAGGAAGTATTATATATTCCTTCCACCCCGGAAAGGCGAAGGGGAGCATCAAGGTATGCCGCGGAGGTGTAAAAGTCACTTTCCTTATCGCAGCCTTTTTCTCCGTAAAAATTGTTAGAGCCCCAGGCATACAGTCTTGTTCTGTCAGTTTCTTTAGCAACGGACAAAAGATGGTGCTCAAATGCTACTCCGTTCCCATCTGTTATCAGCTCATTTCCCAAAGAGAGCATCACAAAAGAAGGGTGATTGGCATATGTCAAAAGGATCTCTCTAAGTTCTTCTTCGTAGTATTTTCTGCTTTCTTTGCTGCCAAAAGCTGTTCTTGGGTTCCAGTTGGACAGCTCCGGCTGCATCAGAATCCCAAGTTCATCAGCTGCTTCAAAAGCAGCCTTGGGAGGGCACCAGGAATGAAAACGCATAAGGTTCACGCCGTATGATGCATAGGTTTTAAGGATGGACAGCCAGGAACTTTTATCCATGGGAGGAAAGCCTGTTTCAGGGAAGATGGCGCAGTTAGCTTCGCTTCTGACAAAAAGTGTCCTGCTGTTTAATGTAAGCTTTCCGCTTGCAGCAGAGAAATCCCTGATTCCAAAACTTATGGTCTTTTCAGAGAGCAGCTTTTTCCCTGAAAAGAGGCTGACCTTTATTTCGAAGGTATTGCCCTCGTACTCGTCCCAATTTTTGGAGAGGGCTTCTTTTGTTAATGGAATATTCTTAAGTGTTTCTGTATGGTCAGAGGAAAGATCTTTTTCAATACGAAGGGTCTCATTGAGACAGTCGCCTTCTATGAGTATTGTGTATGACTCTTTAGAAAACGCACTGTCTGCCAGAATATCTATTACTGCGTCAATGCTGTCACCTACAGGGTATACCCGGACATCAGAAATAAAGCTGCGCTCCTTTTCAACGACATATATTTCTCCTATGATGCCGTTCCAGTTGGTCTGGGTCTCATCAGTGGCAGCAGAGGAAAAGAGAATGTCGCTATAGGGAAGATCAGGATATGAATTATCTGAAGTCAGCTTAATAAGGCTTCCTTTGTGAAGATAGCCTGTCACCTCAAAGACATATGGAGTGCTGAGGGTTCCACGAAGTTTTTGCATAGGAACGTCATCCACAGTCAGGGTCAGGGCCCTCGATCTTTCAGCCACGAGGAAATATCTTTTTTCAGGAGAAACCTCTTGATCAAAATTGCGGTTGAATGTTGCGAAACCCTCATAAGTGTATTTTCTTGTGAATCTTGAATTGATCCTGGGGTCTGATGCAAGGTCATCATCCATGTTTTTATTTCGCTCTGCCACATCCGGGTGCCAGGGCTTAGCCACCTTGTCGCTGTGGCCTGTTTTGTTGGTATCAAGGCTTCCGGGGAGCAAGACTGGAATGTTTTGAACTTCAGAAGTGGATACTGTCCAGTTGCCGTTTAAACTGATCTTCATTATTTTCTCCAGGTTGGTAGATTTGTGGAAATGACGTATGATAAAAAGCGTATAAATGACTATCAAATGTTATAATAGCACTGAGGATAATGTCGTACAATACAACTGAAGGAACTATAATTGTGTGTGTAATTATAGCCACGAAAAATCGAGGGGAGAAATGTTATGAAGAAAAGAGTATTGTCAATGCTATTGGCGCTGAGCATGGTGATTTCTGCTTGCGGCGCTGCAGGGAATACGGGAGATTCCGGAAACGAGATGTCTTCTGAGGATTCTGTGAAGGCAGAGAGCACGGATGGAACGTCATCTGAAGCGTCACAGGCTCACAGCGGTCAGCCTGATAAGCCTGTAAGCAGCCTGATATCAGATACTGATGAAGTTATCTATTACGATCCTGATCTTGTGCCGTCTGTTCCGGACTATAAGGTTTTGGATGATTTTTCAAATGTGACCTATCACAAGTACTTTGCCTATCTTTTTGAATCTGAATATGACAGTGAATATAACGACACAGCTGCAATGCGAAATGCCCTTATTGACAGGGGATTTGCGGTGAGGGTCGATGGCCATTCGGAGTTCTTTGATGTTTATGAGGCGAACCGCTACAACATGTTTCCGAACTTTGTTACGGTGGATTCCCTGATGCACACTTACCACCTGTACTTTTCCTATTTGCTTCGCAGTTTGGAAAAAGAGTCTCTGGCTGATAAGCTAAAGACCGTGAGCATAGAGATGCTTGCCCGCAGCACCTCTCAGTACGAGAGCCTTAAGGGCACGGATTTTGAAAAAGCTGCCCTTAGGAATGTGGCATTTTTCTATGTGGGAGCAAGGCTTCAGGATGAGGGGGCAAAGTGCAGCATAAGCGACAGCTCTTTTTCCCGGCTGACAGATACTGAATATAACAGGATAATGGCGGCGTCGGACATTGAAAAAAGTGATCTCACGGGTCTTAACGAGGATTATACCCAGTACAAGCCAAGGGGCTATTATGACGGGGACGAGACTCTTGAGAGGTATTTCAGAGCCATGATGTGGTACGGAAGGATGTCCTTTGCCCTGGATGACGAGGAGATGGTAAAGAGTGCGGTCCTTATGAGCAGTGCCCTTTCCCAGGATGATGCGGACTACAACAACATGTATGATGTCACAAGCTTTTTTGCAGGAGTAAGCGATGACTATACTTACGGTGAGATGGTGCAGGTACTTGAGGATGCTTACGGAAAGATTCCGGATGCATCTGTGGTGGCAGGCGATGACAAGGCCTTCGGGGAAGTGGTGGAAGCTCTGAAAAAAGCAGAGGCTCCCAAGATCAACAGCATTCCTGTCATGGAATATGAGGAGAATGTGATCCCTTCCTTCAGGTTCATGGGCCAGAGATTTACCATCGATGCAGCGATCATGCAAAATCTCATTTACCGCGCCGTTGAGGAAAATCCACAGGGAGAGCGAAGATACCTTCCTGATGCGCTGGATACTGCAGCAGCGCTTGGCTCGGAGGAGGCCTATAAGCTCCTTGATGAAAAGGGTGACACGGCTTTCAAGAACTACACAGACAACCTGACCATCATGCAGGAGACGTTCAATAACTCCGACATGGGGCTTTGGAACGCCAGCCTTTATGCGGGATGGCTCTATACCTTAAGACCTCTTTTTGAAAAGAGAGGGGAAGGCTATCCGTTTTATATGAGGAACTCTGAGTGGGATAAAAAGAGGCTTGAAACCTTTGCGGGTTCCTTTGCTGAGCTTAAGCACGACACAATTCTTTACGCAAAGCAGGTTATGGCTGAGATGGGCGGCGGCGACGATGAGATGCCCGATGACCGGGGCTATGTTGACCCTGAGCCTGTTATATACAGCAGATTTATGAATCTGGCAGACAGGACATCAAAGGGCCTTGAGGCAGCAGGAATGCTCACAGAAGCAGAAAAAGGTGACCTGGCCCTGCTTTACGATATTGCAAAAAGGCTTCTTGAGATTTCGGAAAAAGAGCTTAAGAACGAGGCCCTCTCTGATGATGATTACGAATACATAAGATGCTACGGCGGAGATCTGGAGCACTTCTGGAAAGAGGTCAATACTACGGATGAGGACATTTCCCTGGCCCACAGCTATCAGGCACCATGTCCTGTTATAGCTGATATTGCCACGGATCCAAACGGAACTGTTCTGGAGGTTGGCTCCGGTAAGGCGGATACAGTGTTTGTGGTATTCCCTATAGACGGCGAGCTTCACGTTGGTTCCGGAAGCGCGTACAGCTTCTATCAGTTCACAGTGCCCATGGCCGAGAGAATGACTGATGAGGAGTTCCAGCATTCGCTGGAGAGCGGATGGCTTGATGATGACTGGAACTGGGTGGACAACGACAACATCACTCCTAGGGCTGAGTGGACCAAAAGCTACCGCATAGATACAGGGAATCGCTAAGGTACGCGGGGAGTCTGGGAGAACAGATGTGGCTATTTGTCTGCCTTATGAAAGATAATTGATGAAGAAAGAAAACGCTAACAGAAATAAAAAGAGTATGTGGCTGCTGCGGGGTATACTCGCGGCAGCCTTTTGCTGCGCAGGGATTGCAATAATTGTTGCCTTTAGGAGTGGCATGCTGATGCCGCCGGTGTGGGTTGAGTATCAGTCAAAAGCTGTAGACCTGAAGGGATATTTTCTGGAAGTTGGGAATAAAAAAGCCAGACTTTCCTATGATGAAGCCAGTGGCAAAGAATCTGAACAACCAAATACCGGAATGCCAATGTCAGGAGCTTTCTGGTTATCTGATCCGGCTTACAAGGTCCAGGATGGCTTCCTTACTGACCTTGACCGGGACGGGGATATTGAGATGGTGCTCCTTGTGTGGAAGAGGGGACGCTATGGAAAGCACAGGCCCTTCTTTGTGACGTCGGATGAAAAGAGTTATTCCCAGCATATATTTATCTATGATATCGAGGATGGCGTCCTGGTCAGACAGAAATGGTTTGCCTCGGACATTGGAGTGCAGGTTAAAAGGATGAAGCTTATGGAGCAGGATAATGCTCTTATGCTGACAGAGGATACAGATGGCAATTGCGTACTGTGGAAGTGGGAATCCTTTGGCTTAAAGAGCATGGACAATGAAGTAAAGTTCGTGGCTTTTGGGGATAATATCATCCACAGCGAGATCTATGATTACGCCAGGGCCCATGAGGGCGGAAGCTATGACTTTTTGTACGAGCCTTTTAGAGAAGAGACAGAGAGTGCTGATGTGGCAATGGTAAATGCAGAGACTGTGCTGGTTGACAAGGAGTCTGCGGTTTCAGGGTATCCTCTTTTTGGCTCGCCGATTGAAGTGGGGCAGGCTTTTAAAAGGGCAGGATTTGATGTGATCAGCTGCGCCAACAACCATGCTCTGGATAAGGGGATATATGGGATTGATGTCACCGGCTCTTTTTACAGGGAAAACGGGATGACCTGCGTTGGGATACAGGAAAGTGATGAAACAGGGTACAGGCCCTATGAGGTGATCAGCAGGAATGGAATGCGTATTGCTGTGCTGTCTTATACTTATGGGACCAACGGGATGGACATTTCGGACAAGTATCCCTACGCCGTGCACTATCTGCCGGAGAAACTACTGCAGGAGGCAGATGGTGAAATTCATGGTGAGCTGACGTATTGGCACGACTTCTTTTCTGAACACCGGATTGTAAGCGATATCGAACTTGCCAGGACTGATGCAGATTTCGTGGTCATCTTCGCTCACTGGGGTGATGAGTATCGAACGGAAGTCACAGACTATCAGAGGCAGATGACATCTCTTTTTGCCAAAGCAGGTGCAGATGTTGTCATAGGAAGTCATCCCCATGTGGTTCAGAAAGCTGAAGTGGTGGACAGACCTGATGGCGGGCAGATGCTGGTGTATTACTCCCTTGGAAATTTCCGGGCTTATCAGAAAGGGAGAATTGTCAGGTCGGATGAACATGTCAATGTAGAAGCGAAAGATGTGGGCGGAGCAAAGGCTCTTTTTACCATAGAGCACGCCTATGATGGCGTAAGGATAAAGTCCTGGGAGATAAAAGAGATAGATTCTTTTGCGCCATGACGCGAAAAGCCTGCTGACGTTGACTGCACTGATAAAAATGGGTAGTATCTAATAAGATGCGAGAGCATAAGGAAAATGAACGATTATCAGGATAAATTATGGCAAAGATAAGCATAATAATACCGGTTTACAATACAGCAAAATATATGGACGAGTGTATGGACCCTGTCCTTAAGCAGACCTTCACTGACATCGAGATCATCCTGGTGGACGACGGCTCCACAGATGGCATAAGTCCGGCAAAATGCGACGAATACGCAGCAAAAGACAGCCGGGTCAAGGTGATCCACAAGGAGAACGGCGGGCTTCAATCTGCCTGGATCGCCGGAACCGTGGAGGCAGCTTCTGATTATGTTTCCTACGTGGACAGCGACGACTGGATCGATGCAGACATGATGGAGAAGCTCTACGAGCAGACAAGCGCTGCACTTTTAACAAAAGGCGATCTGGGAGGTGCTACGCAGCAGACGATCAGCGCCTGTATCCACAGCGAGATCATAGCCGGCAACTACATCGTTGAAAAAGCCGGAGAGCGCAGAAAAGAAACCCAGGGCCTTAAGCCTGGTGTATATACTGGTGCGCAGCTTGATGACATCAGAAAAAAACTGCTTGGGGAGGAAATTCGCCCAGTCACCATGTCAAGGTGCATGAAGCTCATTTCGAGAAAGCTCATTCTGGAAAATATCAGGTACTGTGACCCCACAATCTTTATGAGTGAAGATGTGAACATTACACTCCCCTGCATGTGCGACGTAAAGCGCCTGGTGATCATGAAGGACAGCTACTTCTATCACTACAGGCTTGTGGGTAGTTCCATGGCCCACTCTTATAAGCCTCACTTTTTACAGGACCTTGAACTTACGGACAGAACCTTCCGGGACATTCTAAAGGAGAAGAATATTAAGAACGCAGATGAGCAGATGGACAGAGAGTTTGTCATGATCCTTCTTCTTATCATGAAGAATGAACTTCGCTGCCCTGATGGGGATACTCTAAAGAGGGTAAAAGAGATTTTCCTTCGCTCTGACATTCGAAGCAAGGTAACCGGGACAGAGGTACAGATATCAGGTATGGCAAACAAACTTCTGTACTTTACCATGAAGCATCCTTTTGCAGTGACAGTTGCAGCCATGAAGGCCATTCTTAACAGCTATGACAGGAAGACAAACTGAGCTGGCAAATACGCCCAAATTGCGGTAAACTAGATAAATAGAATAACTCTCTGGAGGTAGATATATGGGAAAGGTTTTTCATGTAGACAAGCAGATTGCCAACAAAAATGTGGAAGACTCCATCACTGAGTGGACCAAGGTCGTCAAGTACAGCGACATTAACTCTGAAGGAAGGCTTTTTGGCGGACAGCTTATGAGCTGGATAGATGAGGTGGCAGGAACAGTTGCCCTCAGGCATTCAGGAAACCCTGTCGCTACGGCAGCAGTTGATAACATGCAGTTCAAGCAGGGAGCCAGTCTTGGTGATGTGCTTGTGATTGTTGGCAAGCTGACCCATGTAGGCAGGACCTCCATGGAAGTAAGAGTAGATACCTATGTTGAGGATGTTCAGAATGGCATGAGACATGTCCTTAACAGAGCATACTTTACCGAGGTTTGCATAGACAACGACGGAACAGCGGTTGTAGTTCCTTATGGCCTTAACGTACGGACAGAGAGCGAGAAGGCTGAGTGGGAAGGCGCGGAAAAGAGACGCGACCTTCGCAGGCAGCGCAGAATGGAGGGATTCTGATCCGGAGCGGCAGACCTTTCTTTTGCAGCATAAATACATAGAAATCAGGATCAGACATTATCATTTTTGCCTGGTCCTTTTAGTTTGCATTGAATTTAAAATCACTTAGTGTTAAAATTTTGTCATATGGCGGTAAAGAATCAGGGTACACCACCCACTTATAAAGTAAAACGGAGGTTTGTAGCAATGAGCAAGACATTTGATGACATTTTGGCCAAGCTTAAGACCGCTGACACCAAGAAGATGTCAGTAGCCGTAGCCCAGGACACACACGTACTAGAGGCTGTTAAGGTGGCAAAGGAGAGAGGCATTGTAGATCCTATCCTTGTTGGTGACAGGGACCAGATCGCTGAGAAGGCCAAGGAAGTAGGCATGAACATTGATGAGTACGAGATCATCGATGTTAAGGACACCATCGAGGCAGCAAGGACAGCTGTATCTCTTGTACACGATGGCAAGGCTGACATTTACATGAAGGGCGCGCTGGAGTCCAAGGATTTCCTTAAGAGCGTTCTTGATAAGGAAGTTGGACTTCGTACAGGAAGACCTCTTTCCCATGTTTGTGTATTTGAGATTCCCGGCATTGACCGTCTTTTGTTCCTTACAGACGTAGCATTCATGCCATACCCAACTCTTGAAGATAAAAAAGTCATCATTGAATATACAGTAGATGTTGCAAGAGCATGTGGCGTTGAGTGCCCTAAGG
>JAEEGL013734637.1_pt1 | contig 10462 bp, 10 predicted proteins | sample 9134231 | NCBI WGS metagenome assembly JAEEGL01 (sample SAMN16246548, study PRJNA631951) | gut metagenome | biome: gut microbiome; feature: rumen; material: fiber-attached | host: Bos | place: Iran: Karaj | collected 2018-10 | reverse complement strand
CAGCTCCTGCGCGAGTACGTCGCGAAGGCCGTCGGCGTCACTCCCGACAGGCCGCTCTACCTCGACCGCTTCCTCCACCACGCTCTCGAGTGCGAGGCCGACGCGCTTTCGGACGGCAAGGACATCTTCATCCCGGCCATCATGCAGCACGTCGAGCTCGCGGGCATCCACTCCGGCGACTCCGCCTGCGTGCTGCCTCCGGTCTCGATCAGCGAGAAGAACAAGGCCACGATTCTCGACTACACTCGCCGCATCGCCACTGAGCTCAAGGTCGTCGGCCTCATGAACATGCAGTTCGCGATCGAGGACGACAAGGTGTACGTCATCGAGGCGAACCCGCGCGCGTCGCGCACGGTGCCGCTGGTCTCCAAGGTCGGCGGCGTGCAGATGGCGGGCATCGCGACCCATCTCATGCTCGGGGACACGGTGAAGTCGATGGGCCTCGACAAGAGGCACGTCGTTCCCTACTTCGGCGTCAAGGAGGCCGTGCTGCCGTTCGACAAGTTCCCGGAGGTCGACCCCGTGCTCGGGCCCGAGATGCGCTCGACGGGCGAGGTGCTCGGCCTCGCCGACACGTTCGGCCTCGCCTACTACAAGTCTCAGGAGGCCGCCGGCTCTCCGCTGCCGACGAAGCCCGGCAAGGTTCTTGTCTCGCTCTCGGAGAAGCCCGACGAGGCCGCCGCCGCCGTGAAGAAGCTCGTCGACCTGGGCTTCACCGTGTTCGCGACCGAGGGCACGGCCGCCTGGCTGCGCGAGCACGACGTGCCCGCGTACGTCGTCGCCAAGATCGGCGAGGGCCGCCCGGACTGCCTCGACCTCATCAAGAACCGCGAGGTCTCGCTCATCATCAACACGCCGTCCGGCCGCCGCGACTCCCGCGCCGACGACAGCCGCATCCGCCAGAACGCGATCAAGTACAAGGTCCCGTACCTTACGACTCTCGCGGCGGTGCTTGCCGCGTCCGAGGGCATAGCCGCGGCGTTCCACGGGCACGGCGAGGTGAAGTCCCTCCAGGAGTACCACGCCCTGATCGCCTAGTCAGGGCGGGTTTGGCATAGCGGCGATGAGGATCCTTTCGCGACACGTCCTGCAGGAGTTTCTCCCGCCGCTCGCCTACTGTCTGACGGGCTTTGTGTCCATCTACGTGCTCTTCGACCTGTTCGGGTCGTTCGCGCGCATGATGGACGCGAGGATATCCGTCGCCGACGCGGCGCTGTACTTCTGCGGCTACCTCGCGCCGTTCTTCCACTATCTAGTGCCCGCGGCGCTGATGCTCGCGACGCTCTACACGATGTGGACGATGTGCCGCCACTCGGAGATCGTCGCGATGCGCGCAAGCGGCGTCAGCTTTCTGGCGATAGTCAGGCCTGTCGTGACGGTTGCGTTTCTCATGGCGGCGCTCGTGGCGTTCGTCAACGAGTGGTTCGTGCCTCGCTATGCCCAGTGGGCCGTGCAGATGAAGAACGAGAGGTTCAACCGCGCGAAGATCGCCAAGGCCGACAACATCGTCTACAGAAACACGCGGCACCACCGCACCTGGAACGTCGATAGGCTGCTCGCGTCCGACGGCTCCTCTCTCGGCGGCGTGCGCGTCACGCTCGACCGTCCGGGCGGCGCCAGGCTCGCGACCGTCACCGCCGAACGAGCCGACTGCCTTGACGGCGAATGGTGGTTCTCGGCCCCGCACGTTCAGCACTACGACGACGCCGGACGCGAGATTGCGACGCCCACGCCCGAGCTGGACTCCCTGCCGATGCGCTGCTTCGGCGAGTTCAGGGAGCGCCCCGCCGACTTCATGATGCAGAACAGGCCCTGGCGCTTCAACTCGACGCGCGACCGCTTCCGCTACATCCGCACCCATCCGGACCTGACGGAGAATCGCCGCGACGACCTCGCCTACGACGCCTGGGCGCAGCTCGTCTCGCCGCTTGCCTGCGTCATAATAACCCTTTTCGCGATTCCCGCCGGCATCGCTTCCGGCCGTCAGAGCATCTTCAGGGGCGTCCTTGGCGCGCTCGGGATGTTCTTCGCCTTCTACGGCGTCACGATCGGCTGCATGGCGGTTGCCAAGGCCGGCCTTTGCCCGCCAGTGCCATGCGCGATCTTCCCTGACGTGCTGTTCCTCGCGCTTGGCGTCCGCGCCTTCTTGAAGCATCGCTGAAATTGTGGTACAATTCGTTCGAAATGAGACGTGGACAGGCCCTTGTTGAGTATGCGCTCGCGCTTGCGGGAATCACTCTCGTGGTTGCGCTGCTCGTCGGGCTTGTGGGGCTCACCGTGCGCTATGCGGGCCGCACCGAGAACCTGGTCTCCAGCGAGTATCCATGACTTGGAGTCCGCTTTGATTCTGAAAGGAGAGGAGTGAGTATGCTGAAAGCGTTGAGAAGAGGCCAGACGATGGTCGAGTACATCATCATCGTCTGCCTGATTGCGATCTCCCTGATCGCCGTGTTCACGTACCTTTCGCGCGCGGTGGGCAAGAAGACCGCGGGCGCTACGGAGGCGTTGTCGAGCGAGGAGGGCTCGAAGGCCAAGGAGGCCGCCGAGTCGATCAACGAGGGCAAGATAAAGGACATCGGGGAGTGAGCCGTGCGGCCCCCTCGCTCCTGTAACGGCGGGCGGGCCGGCATGCGTCCGGCGCAGGCGATGCTGGAGACCGTCCTCGCGGTCCTGGTGGTGTCTTTCGTCTTCGTCACTCTCTTCAGGCTTTCCCACATGCTGACGGGGAAGATCCTCCTCGAGCACGCGGCCATGCGCGTCGCGCGCGCGCGTTCCGTCGGGCTGAACGAGTTCATGTGCCGCAAGGCGGCTCGGGTCGCCGTGATCCCGGTCTCCGGCGAGCGGCTTTGGCCGACGGGAGACGACGCGATCGACTGGTCGATGGAGCTTGCGCGCGTCTCGGACTACATGTTCAGCGAGGACGAGGCCCGGGCCCGCGGAATCCTCGAGTACGAAGGCTGGGGACGGCTGCACGTCACTCCGGGCGACGGCCGCGAGTCGAAGGTGTCTCTTGGCTTCTCGCTTTTCGGCGGCGATGACGGCTTCAAACTTGAGGGACGCGCCGGCGTCGAGCCGAACGCGGCCCTGTACATGACGGACGGTGGAATGTGAAGGCGAATCGCGGTCAGGTCGCCGTCTACCTTGCGCTGGTCCTCGTGGCCATCGCTGTGCTAATGCTGATGAACGTCGGCACTTTTCTCGGCGTCAGGGCCCGCAACCACACCATGAACTCCGGCGATGCCGCCGCGCTCGCCGTCGCTCGACGGCAGGGACAGCTGATCAATCGCATCGGGCAGCTGAACGAAGATCATCTCCATGCGGCGCTGGAGGGCGATTCGAATCGCTGCGAGAAGATCGTCAGCCTTCAGCTTCGGCTGAGCTTTCTCGAACCTGTTGACTGCATTGGCATTGGCAACGAGGCGGCGAAGAAGAACGGCTGCGACCGCAGCGACCGCATGAAGAAGATTCTTTCGGATCATGCGAGGGATGTGCGGATGCATTATGTCGGCAACCCCGACGCCTTCCCCGAGCCCTGGCCTGGCGCATGGGAGGAGTACGCAAGGCGGATAGAAGTCGCCATCAGCGACGGTATGTGGGCCGGCCCCGACAATATAGAGTTCCTTGACGCTGCGACGGGCCACCTCCTCCTCAACCGAGGCTTCTACCAGGCGATAGCCGGACGCAACTGGTGCTGGTTCCGCTTCAACGCGCCGGGAGTGCTCGGCTCCTATTCGTCCTTCGGCGACTGGGCGCCGCTGCCGAGCGCCGATGAGGAGACGCGCCGTCGCCGTTGCGTCAACAGCGAGATATACTCCCTCAGCCTCGACTTGAGGACGGGAAGCGCGGTTCACCTGATCGGCCTAGACGCGATCCGCCGCATCACCGGCAAGACAACGGCCGAGATAATGTCCGCGCCGCTCATGACAAACACGACTCAGCGCTGGTTCTTCTACGACACGTCGGGCTACTGGCGCAAATGGCGTGAGATCGACCCGTCCGGCGAGACATCGTTCCCCGCTATGGGCCGCGTAAAGCCCGAGTACGACGTGCGCGGATGCGCGGCGGTCTGCCGCACTTCGCTGAAATTCGCGACGGTCGTGGACGATTCCCCGCAGCGCGAGGCCGTCTGGTCTGCCGCCGCGAAGCCGTTCGGCACGGTGAGGAACGAGCACGAAGCCCTTGACGTCGTAACGGCGATCAACGGCTTTGTGACCGCTGCGTTCACTGATGTGCGTCTCGTGCCGCTCGACACGGTCGGAGGGAACGACCTCGCCACCGCCGATCCCGACTGGATGGAGCACGTCAAGCACCATCTGCCGGTCTATCTCAGGTCCGGGCCGGATCCGTTTTCGCCTTGCTGGTATTGCGCGCGGCTTGCGGAATGGGAGAACCAGTCCCTGAGAGAGGACGGCGATCGCTGGCTGAGGCTCAATGCGCAGCAGTGCGTTCGCCCTTCAGGCGGCATGGGCGGAAGGGGAGGTTCGGCGCATGGCCACTAGCCACAGAAGCGGACAGGCCCTTGTCGAGCTCGCGATGGGCATGTTCACCATCGCGCTTGTGGTGAGTGCGCTCACGGCGTTTGCGGTGTACATCGCCAAGTCCCTCAAGATGCAGAACTCGCTTAGGACCGGTTCGGCCTCCCAACAGGACAAAGTGGAGCTTTCCCAGTTCGCCGCCGAAAACGTGTTCGGCACGTCCGTCCTGGTCGTAAAGGAGAAGGTCGTGATGCCCAACACCGAGATTCCGAGGCTTGACGATTTGGAGCTGAAGACAAACCTGGACTTGTGATGAGACTCGAAGAACTCAAGACGATTGCAAAAAGGCGCAGGCTGGACCAGCTGGTCGTGACCGGACAGGCAGACATACTCGCGCTGACTGGAGTGAACACTGACAACGGAATCCTCACTGCGGACGCGCTGTACACCGACTTCCGCTACGTCGCCGCCGCGCGCCGCGTTGCGCCAGGCCTGAAAGTCCTGGACATAAAGCGCTTCAGACCCGGCGGCAGGCGCATAGGCTGCAGCTTCGCCATGCCGCATTCCATGTTCCTCGCCCTCGGCGAGAAGGCGCCTCGCGGCGTGCGTTTCGTCGACATCTCCAAAGACCTCTCGGCTCTGAGGGCCGTGAAGACGCCGGACGAGATAGAGCGCATCCGCGCGGCCGAAAAGCTCGCCTGCGAGATATGGGAGAATTCGCGCGCCCGCTTCGAACCCGGCATGACCGAGCGCCAGATGGCCGCCGTCATCAAGAAGGCCATGATCGACCGCGGCGAAGGGGAGGCCTTCCCGACGATCGTCTGCGTCGGCGCGAACGCGGCGGAATGCCACCACGAGCCCGACGACACGGTCTGGAACGGACGCGAGCCCGTGCTTGTTGACATGGGCGTGAAGCTTGGGGGCGTATGCTCCGACCTCACGCGCAACATCCCGCCCAGACGGCGCGGCGGACTCTACTCGAAGGTCTACGATCTCGTCCTTCAGGCGAACCTCGCCGCGATTGCCGCGGCCAGGCCCGGCATTACCGGCCGCCAGCTCGACAAAGTCGCCCGCGACGTGATCATGAAGGGCGGCTTCGGGCGGTGCTTCGGCCATTCGCTCGGGCACGGCGTCGGCTTCGAGATCCACGAGGCCCCGTACGCCTCGAAGAAGTGCGACACCGCGCTTAGGCCCGGCATGGTCGTCACGATAGAGCCTGGAGTGTATCTTGAGGGCAACCTCGGCGTGAGAATCGAAGACCTCGTTCTCATAACGGAAACGGGCTGCGAAGTCCTCTCGCCGACTGCGAAGTGAGAACGGAAGGAAGCGCAATGGACAGGGTTTATTTCGTCTCCGGCATCGACACAGGTGTCGGCAAGACGATGGCTACGGGCCTTATGGCCAGGAATCTCGCGGCGTCCGGAAGGGACGTCATTACCGTGAAGATGGTGCAGACCGGCAACGAAGGGTTCTCCGAGGACCTCGCGGCGCACCGGGCGATCTGCGGCGGCGTCGCGTTCCCCGAAGACTCCTCCGGTCTCACCGCTCCGCAGATATTCCGCTTTCCCTCCTCTCCGATGCTCGCGGCGTCGCTGGAGGGCTCGTCCGTGGACCTCGACGCGATCGCGCGCGCAGTCGGGCGCTGCGCGGAAGGCCATGAGACCGTCCTCGTCGAAGGCGCCGGCGGACTGGACGTTCCGCTCGCCGAAGGCGTCCTTTCCGTCGACTTCGCGGCGTCGCGCGGATGGCCCCTCGTTCTCGTCGCCTGCGGACGCCTCGGCTCGATCAACCACACTCTTCTCTCGCTTGAGGCGGCCAGGTCGCGCGGAATGAAGGTCGCCGGCGTTGTCTGGAACTGGTGCGAAGGCGCGGACCCTGTGATCGACGCCGACGCGGTGGAGACGACTCGCCGCTATCTTGCGCGCTGGGGCTTCCCAGATGTCGTGGTCAGGGTGCCTCGCTTCAGTCCCGAAGGCCCCTATCCCGAAGTCGACTTCTCGGAGGTTTTCGCATGACGCCGCTGGAGTACGACAGAACCCGCATCTGGCATCCGTACGCCTCGCTCTCGAATCCGCCTCCGGTCCTCCACGCAAAGCGCGCGTCCGGCGTCGAGATAGAGCTTGCGGACGGCTCGCGTCTCGTCGACGCTGTGTCGAGCTGGTGGTGCGTGGCGCACGGGCACAACCATCCGGCGATCGTCGAGGCGATTCGCAGACAGTCCGAACGTCTTTGCCACGTGATGTTCGGCGGTTTCACCCACGATCCCGCGGTCGAGCTAGCCGAAAGGCTCGCGGCGATTGCGCCCTCCGGCCTTGACCGCGTGTTCTTCGCGGACTCCGGCTCCATATCCGTCGAAGTCGCGGCGAAGATGGCCGTGCAGTACCAGAATGCGCTCGGGCGCCCCGGCAGAAACCGCCTCATCGCGCTCAAGGGCGGCTACCACGGCGACACGTCGCTCTGCATGGCGCTGTCCGATCCGGACGGCATGCACACGCTTTTCAGCGGAATCATGACTAAGCACTTCTTCGCGGAGAAGCCCACCGTCCCGACAGGCGCGGCGTGGGATCCTGCGGACGCGGAGTCTCTTCGGCGCATCGTGGCCGAGCACCGCGACGAGATAGCGGCGATGGTGTGCGAGCCGGTCTTCCAGGCCGCCAACGCCATGAACTTCTACCATCCCGAGTACCTGCGCGAGATGCGCCGCCTCTGCGACGAGAACGACATCCTGCTGATATTCGACGAGATTGCCGCGGGGTTCCATCGCACTGGCCCGCTCTGGGCGCATCTTCGCTCCGGAATCTCTCCGGACGTGATGACCGTCGGCAAGGCGCTGACCGGCGGGCATCTCACGCTGGCCGCGGCGCTTGCGAGCGCAAAGGTCGCCGACACCATTTCCGGCGGAAAGCCCTCTGCGTTCATGCACGGGCCGACCTACATGGCCAATCCTCTCGCCTGCGCGGCGGCCTGCGCGTCTCTCGACCTCTTCGCGAAGGGCGACTACGAGGCGAAGGCGCTCTCTATAGAGCGGCGCTTCCGCGACGGGCTCGCAGCGCTTCGCGGGCTCCCCAACGTCCGCGACGTGCGCGTGCTCGGCGCGGCTGGTGTCGTCGAGGTTGGCAGGCTCCCCGCGCAGTCGGACGTCTCCCGCGTCATCAGGGAGCACGGCGTCTGGCTCAGACCCTTCTGCAACTTCATATACTCGATGCCGCCGCTCGTCTCCGACGACGCGACGGTCGACCGCATCGTCGCGGCGATTGCCGACCTCGCGTCGTGTCCGCCCGGTCCGCCGCCGGAGGAGGACGGCTTCCATGAGTGACGCGGCGGCATATTCCGTCAAGATGCGCGCCTCTCGCGCTGGCGCCCATGTTTCGGGCGCGGAGAGGATCGTGACGGCGTCGTCCGTTCCGAAGGTCGCGGCGCTGCTCGCAGAACGCGCCCTCTCGCATTCGAAGGGCGTTCCGGACTTCGTCAATGTCAAGGTCGAGGCGCTCCAGGGCCCGGTCCGCCGCGTCAAGGCGCTCCCGGTCGAGACCCATGTGACGCATTCGGCTGCCGAAGGCCGTGCGCTCGCCGCGAAGCTCCTCGCGTCCGTGGGCATAGGCCGTGCGGACGAGATTCTGGCGCTTTTCCCCGAGAGCCACGGCATGAGAGGCGCCATGCTGCTGGACGCGGACACCCTTGAGCGCCTTGAGCCGGACCGGGAGCGCGGCGTCAGGGCGACGTACATGGACGACGTCGAGTCGCTCGGCAAGAGCCCTGTCTGCGGCAAGAACCACTACGCAGAGGCCATCGTGCTTGCGACGAAGGTGCAGAACGCCCCCGGCATCGTCGGCGAGGTGTGCGTCTCCGACGATCCCGACTACGTCACAGGCTACGTCGCTACGCGCGAGCTCGGCTACCGCCGCATAACCGTCGTGAAGGACCGCGGCGACCCGAACGGCGGACGCATCTTCCTTTACCGCGGGCCTCGCGAAGGCGTGGCCGAGACGCTGCGCTTTCTGGAGAGGACGCCTCTGCTCGTCACTGACGTGCCGTCGCTCGCTGCCCCGTCCGGTCCGACGCGCAGGTTCGAAGGCCTCGAACGCGACCTCGACGCCAGGCGCGAAGAAGGGCTCTTCCGCCAGTGTCGCACGCTCGAGTCGAAGACCGGCCCTGCCGCTCTTGTAGGCGGCCGCGAACTTGTCGTAATGGCGTCTAACGACTACCTGGATCTCGCGCGCGACGAACGCGTGGTGGAGGCCGCCGCGTCCGCCGCGCGCGAATGGGGCGCAGGCTCGGGAGGCGCAAGGCTCACGACGGGCACGCAGCCTCCGCATGTCGCCCTTGAGCGCGCCATCGCCGAATTCAAGCGCGCAGAGTCCGCCCTGGCCTACGCGACCGGCTACATGGCGAACGTCGGGGCCATCTCGGCGCTCGTCGGCAGGGGCGACGCGGTCGTGTCCGACGAGCTCAACCACGCCTCGATCATCGACGGATGCCGGCTCTCTGGCGCGGACGTGCTGGTCTATCGCCACGGCGACCTTGACGACCTCGCCCGCAAGCTCGCCCTCTGCCGCTCACGCCGCAGGCGGCTCGCCGTTTCCGACGGCGTCTTCTCGATGGACGGCGACCTTTTGGACCTGCCGCGCTTTCTGGAGGTCTGCGAACGCCACGACGCGTTCTCCATGGTCGACGAGGCGCATGCAATCGGCGTCATAGGCGAGACTGGACGCGGACTTTCCGAGCTTTTCGGATGCGGCAGCCCTGATGTCACTGTCGGGACGCTCTCGAAGGCGCTTGGCTCCGAGGGCGGCTTTGTGTGCGGCTCGCGTCTTCTGGTGGACTACTTGCGCAACATGTCCAGGTCGTTCATCTTCTCGACTGCGCCTGGCGCACCGTCCGCAGCTGCGGCCCTCGCGGCTCTGAAGGCGCTTGAGGCGGAGCCCTGGCGCGTCGCGCGGCTAAGGGAGAACGTGGCGTTCCTGGTGTCCGTGCTTCGCAGGCATGGAGTGGAGGCAAAGAGTGAGTCGGCGATAGTCCCTGTCGTCGTTGGGGACGAGAAGCGGGCGCTTGCGGCGTCCGCGGCGCTTGAGGCGCGAGGGTTCCTGATCCCTGCGATCCGCTATCCGACCGTTGCGCGCGGCTCGGCTCGGCTCAGGGTGGCGGTCATGAGCGCTCATTCCGAGAGCCAGCTGCGCGCCGCAGCCGAAGCTATTGCATCCTGCATCTCATAGGCTTAGGCTCCGAAACTGCGTGTGCGCGGCGTTCCCCGCCAGTATACGCACGCCGAAGACGAGCGCGGATGTTTTGACCGAAACGCCGCAGTTTATGGTATAATGCCGGAATGAAGAATTCACCTGGGATTGTCCCCGTTCTTACCGAATCGCTGTCCTGCTTCTGCCGCGTCGTACGGTCGCGCTGGCTTTCGCTTCTGGCTGTGTTCGTTCCGTGCCAGGTGCTCGTGACCCTCTTGCGTTATGCGCTTAGGGGAGTGGGTCGCCGGCTTCGTCCTGGCAAGAGGCGTGATGCCCGGACTCCCGCCAGTCATAGATTCGGCGCCTCAGCGCGAAGCCGTGCTTTTCGCGCTTGGCATTATCCAGCAGTTCGTCATGCTGGTCTATCCGATCGCATGCATCGTCTACCTCTTTCGCGCGGATGGCCATGTCGAGTCGGACGGACCGCGCGTCTCCGTTGGCTCGCGCCTGGCTATTGTCGGACTGATCATCCTTGGCCTTGGCACGAACGTTTTTTCGGGATGCTATTCGTTTCTCGTGCAGCGCTCGCTGCGCGCCGCGGATGAGCGCATTCTCAAAAGCGACAAGGTCGTCGATCTGCCGGTCGGCTTCCGCTTTGCGGAATCCCTTCGCGAAGAGAACGGACAGTTTTTCGTCGATTCTCCGTTCGACCTTCGCCTCGGCTCCACCAATTACGTCCACCAGCTTGGCGAAAGGGCGCGGGACAGAGCGTTCATTTCGCTGTCCCAGCCTTACTTTGGTTTCGAGGCGCTG
>JAEEGL013728755.1_pt1 | contig 10462 bp, 6 predicted proteins | sample 9134231 | NCBI WGS metagenome assembly JAEEGL01 (sample SAMN16246548, study PRJNA631951) | gut metagenome | biome: gut microbiome; feature: rumen; material: fiber-attached | host: Bos | place: Iran: Karaj | collected 2018-10 | reverse complement strand
TTATTAGTTGTAGTTGTAAGTGTATAATCACTTAGATTAATATCTTCATCACTATTATTATATAATTCAATCCAATCATAGAAATGATAACCATTTTGAGGTAAATATGATGTATTATCATTCATTATTTCATTAATAATTAACGTTTTTGGAGTAGCTAAATATTTATTTGTAAATTCTTTTATTCCTTCTTCATTATTTAGATAGCCTGGTGAAATTACTGAGGATTCATAATAATTATTATTCATTAAGATCTTAGCTAATCCATTAGCTAAATTTTCATATTCCACTTTTTCAATTATTTTACCACTTTTATTTGTTAAATAAACATTACCAATTTTACTATCAAAATTGAAATTTAAGTAATTATTTTTTTCATCTGAATTATTGTTACCTGTGAATAGTAAATATATCTCATTTGGTTTTAATGTTACATTTTCTATTTTGTATTTGTATAATTTATTGATATCATTTGATATATGATATCCATCTAGTGATATTTCATTTTCACTTGTATTAATTAACTCAATATAACCAGGATATTTAGAATAAACACTAAAATTACCATTATTCTTAGGTAATAATTCTGATATTCTTATTCCATTATTTTCTACTTCTAAATTAGAATATAATTCATTATAACCTTCTTTAGTATTAATATAACCTGGCGTAGGAGTTTTTGAAACTATAAAATCACCTTTTAAATTTCTTGAAGCTGATTCACCACTTGATAAAGGAATCGTTTCAATTATATCAACAACTTTACCACTTGGTTTCTTTAAAGCAATTGTTTCTCCTCCACTACCTTTTAGTTTAAAAGGTGCATAAAGTCCATTTTGATTTTTCCCTGCTAAATAAATAATTAAATATGATTTCTTTTCAATTATTACGCTTGGGAAAACCCATTTAACTTGATTCTTATTATCAGATAGACCATAATTCTTTAAATCAATATCTTTATCAGTACCATTATATAATTCTATCCAATCATATATATTTCCATCTTCATCAACAAGTGTTCCATTATTTGAAGACATATATTCATTTATAACTAACTTATTAATTTTTTCTGATCCACTTTCTTCTAATTCCTGTTCACTTACTTTAGCTTCATCGTTAGTAAATAAGAAAGATAAACCTATAAATAAAATTATGGCAATAATTGTTATTAAGAAAAATATTTTATTGTTATCAAATTTATTTTTATCTACTGTCATAATACCAATCCTTACTTATTTTTATCTAGTAACAAAAAAAGTATATCATATTTAAATATACTTTTCTATATTTTTTTAATTATTATTTTTAAAAGTTAATAATATTTGTAAATAAAGTGTTAATTATTTACTATATTAGAAGTGAATAGAAATTTATTATCTATTTTCTTCATAGTAACTTTATATTTATTCTTATTATAATTATAGTAAACATTGTATATATTTTCATCTTGTACTACTTTATAAACATCAAATAAATTATCTTCAAATTGAGTTACTGAATAATATGTATCATAACCATCCATATATATCAAACTTGACAAGTTATTCTTTTCGTATTCATCTAAAGAATAACCTGTTTTATTTTTTATATATTTTTTTAAATTAGATGTTGTTAATTTTCTTATTTCCTTATCTTCTAATTCTGGATAAGAAGCAATTAAATTTTTATATTCAATTGTTGTGTGACTCAATATAGTTGAGTAATCACTTGGAAATTCTTTTAATAACTCTTTAAAATCTATTTTATCAAATGTCGAATATGTTGATAATAAAAATCCCATATTTTCTTTACTATTTAATATAGTATCGAATTCTTTCATTTCTTCTGTTTTTTCTATAACTTCTTCTTTTGAATTATTTATATTAGGTTTTCCTCTATAACCTAACTCTTTATTACATCCTGTTAAAACCAATATGCATAATAAAAATAATACTGCTTTCTTCAATTTTTAACACCTCTAATAAATTATATCACATTTTTTATATTTTTAGTTCATAAATTGTGAAGTATACAATTCTTTATAAAATCCATTCTTACTTAGTAATTCTTCATGATTACCCTGTTCAATTATATTTCCATCCTTCATAACTAATATTAAATCAGCATTTTTAATTGTAGATAATCTATGAGCAATTATAAAAGATGTTTTCCCTTTTGTTAATTTATCCATTGCTTTTGCGACTAATTCTTCAGTTCTTGTATCAACATTACTTGTAGCCTCATCTAGTATTAAAAATGGTGCATTTTCAATCATACCTCTTGCGATAGTAAGTAATTGCTTTTGTCCACTACTTATTGTATCACTATCATTTACACTTGCATTCATTCCTCCTGGTAATGTTTTTATAAAGTGTTCTATACCAACTACTTTACAAGCATTCCATATATCTTCATCTGTAATATTTGTTTTATTAAATTTAATATTTTCTTTAACTGTTCCATCAAATAACCAAGTATCTTGTAGTACCATACAGAATAAGTTATGAATATTATCCCTTGATAATTCTTTAGTAGATATACCATCTATTCTTATATCTCCTGAATCAATATCATAAAACTTCATGAGTAAATTGACCATAGTAGTTTTGCCAGCACCAGTAGGTCCTACAATTGCGACTTTTTCACCTGGTTTTACTTTAGCACTAAAATCTTTAATAATTGTTTTATCTTTATCATATCCAAACCTTACATGATCAAATATAATTTCACCTTTTACTGAATCATTATTAAGTACTTTTGTTATATTTTCGTTAGGCATTTCCTCTTCCTCTAAAAATTCAAAAACTCTTTCTCCTGCTGCTGCTATTGATTGAAATGCAGTTACTGATTGAGCTATTTGAGTTAAAGGATTTGTAAATAATCTTACATAAATCATAAATGCTACTATAACTCCAAAATTGATATTTCCTTTCATGCATAATATTGATCCTACTACACATACAGCTACATATCCTAAATTACCAACAAACCCCATAAGTGGTTGCATAATTCCTGATAAGAATTGACTTTTTCTACTACTTTCAAATAATTTAGAATTAAGTCTATCAAATTCGCTGTTTACTTCTTCTACTCCATTATATGTAGTTATAACGTTATGTCCTGAATACATTTCTTCAATATAACCATTTAAATCTCCTAGTTGTTCTTGTCTAGCTATAAAATATTTTTGACTTTTGGATAAAATTATAGCCATAAAAACGAAACCTACAAAACTAGCCACTATTCCTGTTATTGCCATTATATAATTAGTTACAAACATCATAATTATTGAACCGATAAACAACATTAAATTAAATAATAAATTAGATAGGCTCTGATTTAAATTTATAGATAATGTATCTACATCATTAGTCATTCTTGATAAAACATCACCTGTTTCATTATGATCAAAATATTTTAAAGGTAATGTTTTAATTTTATTAGTTATATTTCCTCTTAACATTTTTCCATAATTATTAGTTACTTTAGACATAATTAACTGGCCTATATAACTAAATAAAGAACTAATTATATAGAAAATAGCTAATAATAATGATATTTTCTTTATTGCATCTAAATTCATATTAGGTTTTACTTTTTCATATATATTTGAAGGTAATTTATCTAATTCTTCTAAAACATTTTCTTTACTTAATGATGTTATAAATAAATTTTTATCATCAATGCTTATACTATTATCATTCATTATTTCATTAATTGTCTTTTCATCCAAATTTGGTTTTAAACCATCAGTTATATAATCAGTTAAATCAGATAATTTATTTGGTGCGATTAAGTATATAATAGCACTTATTGAAGCTAGGATAATTGCGATTATTATTAATATATGCCAAGGAGCTAAACTTTTAAATATTTTTTTCATTGAACCTTTAAAATCTTTTGACTTTTCTATTTTACTTCCAGGTCTAGGCATTTTCTAACTCCTCCTTTGATAATTGTGAATAAGCAATTTCTTTATATACTTCACATTTTTCTAATAACTCTTTATGTGTTCCTATTCCAACACAGTTTCCTTCATCTAAAACTATTATTTTATCAGCAGACATAATTGTTCCAATTCTTTGAGCCACTATTAAACAAGTTGCATCTTTCGTATATTCTTTTAATTCTTTTCTTAAATTAAAATCTGTCTTATAATCTAAAGCTGAAAATGTATCATCAAATATATATATTTCTGGATTACGTGCGACTGCTCTTGCGATTGATAAACGTTGTTTTTGTCCTCCAGAAACATTAGTTCCTCCTCTTGCTATATGAGAATTAATACCTTTATCCATTTTTGATACAAATTCCATTCCTTGAGCTACTTCTAATGCATTTAAAACATCTTTGTCTTTAAGTTTTAAATTATCTTTTTTACCAAAACAAATATTATCTTTAACTGTTCCTGTAAACATAAATGCTTTTTGTGGTACATACCCTAAAATATTATTTAATGATTTAAATTTATATTTTCTAACATCTATTCCATCTACTAATATATTTCCTTCAGTAGCATCATAGAATCGTGGTATTAAATTTATTAGTGTTGATTTACCACTTCCTGTTGATCCAATAAATGCAATTGTTTCTCCTTTGTTAGCTTTGAAAGAAATATTTTTTAGTAAATATTCATCAGCATCAGGATATTTAAAACTAACGTTTTTAAATTCAACTGTTCCTTTTTCTTTTCCTTTAGTAATATTTCCTTCTTTAACTGATACATCACTTTCTAATACTTCATTAATTCTTTTAGCTGATACACTTGCTCTTGGTACTATCATAAATATCATTGTAAGCATCAAGAAAGACATTATTACTTGCATTCCATAACTTGTAAATACAACCATATTACTAAATATATTTATTTTATCTATCATAGAGGCTTTAACTATTAAGAAACTTCCTATAAAATAAATACCCAATGTCAAAAAATGCATAATTATATTCATTATTGGACTCATTAAAGCAAATGTATTTGTAATAGTAATATGAGTGTTTGTTAAATCATTATTAACTTCATCAAATCTTTTTTCTTGAAATTTTTCTGCATTAAATGCTCTAATAACTCTAATACCCATTAAATTTTCTCTAGTTAAATTATTAATACTATCTGTTAATTTTTGTATTATTTTAAATCTTGGTACTACTGTACACATAATAACTATAATTGTAATTAATAATAAGAATACACCTGCACCTACTAAAGCACTTAATGTCATACTTTTATCAATAATTTTATTAATAGCCCATACAGCCATTATAGGCGCTTTTATCATTGCTTGTAAACCCATAGCAATTAACATTTCAACTTGGGTAACATCATTAGTGGTACGTGTAATTAAACTACTTGTTTTGAATTCTTTCATTTCTTTTAAAGATAATTTATTTACTTTTTTAAATATTTTTTCTCTTAATTTTAATGAAAATCTAGCTGATAATCCTGAAGATAAATACCCAATTAATACTGCTGATAAACTACTGCTTAAAGCACATAAAAGCATTAATCCTCCTTGTTTAAATATTGGATTAATATTATTACTATTTGTTTCTATTAATCTAGTTATTTCACTCATATATTCTGGAAGTCTTAAATCAATCCATACTTGAAAAACCATAATAAAAACGCATAGTAAAATTATTAATATATCTTTTCTACTTAAATTTTTAAATAATTTTATCATGAGTTTATCCTTTCTTTAAAACAAGATAATTTTACTATTATTAATTATATTAGTCAATATAAATATTTATTATTTTACATTAAAAAAAAGTTATAAAATTATAACTTTTTTATTCTTTAACTACTTCATATCCATCATTTGTTTCTAATTCTTTATAGCCTGATACAATAAAGTTAGAAACACTATGTGTATACAAACCACCTTTAATAAACTTACTATCTATTACACTTCTAACTGTTTCATCACCTGATGATACAAATTTTAAAGGTTTAGAACTTGTCTTTTCTATATTAACATGTATTTTAGCTAAATCTTCTTCACTTGTTCCATTTGGATTTTCAATTGCGAATGGTACTTTAGCCATATATATACCACCTGTTAAATTAACATTTATTGGAAGCCTTGTATTGTGTTGTGAAACACCAATTGCTGAACCTTTAAACGTTGTACCACTATTATTTAGACTAACATTATATTCACTAGATGAACTAATAAATGTTCCATCTGTTATATTTAAGTTACCTGCTCTTATTTCAATAGCATTTAAAGCTCCAGTAAATGTTCCTCCATTTATATTAGTAATACCATCTTTTTGAGGTAAATACATAGCATGTGCGGCTAAAGATGTAAATGTACCATCATTTACAGTGAAACTAGCATTTGATCCTTCACTATTTCCTGATATTGATCCATTACTTCCCATACAAAATGAATATGTTTCAATTGTACCTGAATTAATTACGACATCTGTATCTTTATATGCCACAATACCTAGTCCACCTCTACCTGCTACTTCATGTGTTGCCTCTATTTTTCCACCATTCATTTCAAAATATGCTCCTGGTGCTGATAGCGATACTGCCATATCATCTGCTTCTGTTTTAATTAAACCATTATTAAATACAACATTTGAATCATTAGATAATCTAACAGCTAGTCCACCAGTAGATATAACTTCACCGCCATTTATTTCAACATTAGCTCCGGATTCATTATAAATTACGTAATCATTTCCTTTTATTGTTCCACCATTTATAGTTAAATCTCCTAAATTACGTATAGCTCCATAAGCACTCTTTCCTTCAATATATCCTCCATCAATAGTTAAATCTCCTCTAGTTGTAGAATTACCATTTTGAATAACGAATTGAGCATTACTTGTTATTTTACCATCTTGTTCGCTTGATGTATCAGTTATAATTAATCCTGATTGTGGGACTAATGATTTATCCCCCATATCCAATGTATAGCCATTCAAATCTAATAATAAATCATTTTTAGCAAAACTGTTATCTGTCAAATAAATATCTGCAACTAATCGTGCTCTTCCTCCTGTTTCTAAATAATAATTCATAGTATCTTCATCAGGTATATCATTGCCTGGTAGTTTTTGAGCTGTCACAACTGAAATAGGAATAGTAAATGTTTGATTAACATATGATAAATCTATTTCATCTTTTTCACTATTATCGTTGATAGATCCTACCCAAGTAACTTTTATTGGAATTGTTTTAATCATGTCATTAGGATTAGATGAATATGGTATAGTACCCTCACCTGGTATTCCTGGTGCTCCTGGAATTACTCTCAAATTAGGAGTATTTGTTAAATCACCAATTACTATTTGATAATCAACACTTGTTTCTGTTCCACTTGCATCAATCAAAACATCAAATGTTGTAGTTGAACCTGGAGCGATTTTTCCTTCTGCAACATTTCCTAAAGGATTAGTCCATACTGAATCAGTTAATGATATTGAATTACTTTCAGTTAAACTCCAATCATCTCCATTGGCTTTTATCTTAACACTCCATTTTGCAGCTGATAAACTTCCTATTCCTTTTGCACTACTTTTATATATTGCATAACTAGCAATCCCAGCACCTATTAATAAAAATAATAGAGCTAATACTAAATACTTTTTATTTTTCATATTTCTACCTTCCTACATTTATTATTCACATCTTCTATAATGTTATACTATATATAATATATCATTAAAAATTATATTAAACAATACGAATATTGTTAATTTTATTATATTTTACATATAAATTTTATTTATATAATCATGTTCTAAATAATATTTATTTTTATATTTTATTATGTGTGTTTTATTTCTATATAGGTTTTTAATATTATCTATTATTTTTATTTTTTTATATTTATTTTTGTATAAAAACTTTTCTAATATTAATTTATTATATATATTTTTATAATTTATATAATGTTTTATTATCTCTTTTACTAAACAAATAATTACTAATAGAATTATTAAATTAAATTTAAAAATAAGTGTTACAAATATTATGGAGATTGTTAATATTAAAAAATAACTAAATCTAAAACAAAAAAATATATTTAAAAAAACATTTAATAATTTAGAACCATCTAAAGGTACAATTGGTAATAAATTAAATATTAATAGACTATAACTAATAGTATTTAATAAACTATTATTTATTATAATCGTAAATATAAATTGTAATAATGGACCTGATAGTGTTATTAAAAACTCTTGTAATAAATTACTATCTATTTTTTCACTAAATATTATTAATCCTCCAAACGGTAATATAATTATTTTTTCTATTTTCCATTTAAATATTTTTGAAACAATTATATGTCCTAATTCATGTATTAGAATAATAAACATAGTTAAAACGAAAAATTTTAAATAACCTGTTAATATACATATTAAACCGCAAATATAAAAAAAAGGATTAAATATAATCATTATAATTTAATATCTCTCCATCTTTTTTATAAACCAATATTAAGTTGTCGCTTTCTCCTAATAGTGTTCCTTTTTCTATATAATCATATAATTTAACATTTATATTATTCATATTTGAATACCAAGTATCAGTTCCATCACTACTACTTACTATTATCGTGTTTCCATAATCATCTTTTTCACCTATATAAATAACTAATCCATCTTTTAATAAAGGAATTAAATTATTTTTAGTTTTTAATTTAACTCCATCTTTATATTCTTCTTTTGATTCTATTATTAATTCTTCATTAAAAACTGGTTTCGTATTATTAATTGATAAAGGTAATATTTTACCAAAATGATTTTGATATAATTTATTAATATATCCAAAATCAAAACTATCTTCATATACTTTTTTATAAAATAAAAATTTAAAATTAACATCCTTTTTTATTATTATTAAACATGATAAAGTAATAATTATTGTTATTAATAATTTAGATAATTTCATTATATCACCAGTATATTTTATTAGTTAATTTTTTTAAATATAACTATATTAATAAAAAAGAAGTTGAAAAATCAACTTCTATATATTTTCTTCTCTTATAGCTTCTAAAATATTATCTTTTTTTATTTTATGTGAAGCATAAAGCATTGTTAAAAGTACAATTATAAATACACCAATTATAGCATATACCATTTGCATTATAGGAAGCATTATAGTTTGGAATTCAACTACTTCTACCATTGACTTATGTATAAAATATATTATTATAACTGATACTGGTAAAGCGTACATTAATGATTTTAAACCAAAGAATAAACTTTCAAAATAGATCATTTTATTAAATCCTTTTTTATTTAAACCAATACTTCTTAATATAGCAAATTCTTTTCTTCTTAAAGCAACACTTGTATTAATAGTATTGATTACACTAGTAACACCTATTAAGGTAACTAATGCTATAAATCCATAAACAAATATTCTAATAACAACAAACATATTCTTTTCTAATCTATAAATTTCAGCCAAATTATATACTGATATATTATTTTCATAATCATGTGGATTATCTTTATCTAAATCTAATAATTCGATTGAATAATTAGCTAATTCATTATAATGTTTAGTTTTAAAATATAAATTATAATCTTTTTTATAATTATCATAGTGTTCTAACATATCCTTTGTCATTATTAGATATACATCTTGACCCATAAATGAATCAAATAAGTTATCAAATTTATCAACTAAATAATATTTATCAAATACTAATTTTTCTTCATCATAAGTAAATTCAATTGTTTTAACTTTATCAAATTTATTATCAAATTTAACTACTCTTTTATTTCCATTATATTCATATTTCTTATATTGATTTGGTAAAATAGGTAGTCTTTCTTTTTTGCCAATTTTATTTAAAAGATTATCATATGTTTTATCATCTATAATATATATAAATCCATCTTTATCATTATATAAGAAATGTGATATTTCAACATCTAAATATTCATCTACATATTCACTATTAATTATGCTCTTTTTATTATTTTCACCAATATCACCAGTAATAGCAACATCAAATTCTGGTGTTTCTGTCAAATATTTAACACCACCTATTACATAATTAATAAAGCTTGAGAATGTTACAAATAATACTATACTTATAAATAATGATATAATTGTTACTCTATATTTTTTCTTATTTCTTTTTATATTTTTTAAAGCTAAAGCTCCTTCAATTCCGAATAACTTAGTAATAAATTTAGGTGTTTTTACCTTTTTACTTTTTATTTTAATATCATCATTCATTCTTATTGCTTCTATTGGTGAAATTCTACTAGCTTTTAGTGCTGGTAAAAATGCTGATAAAATAATTGTAATAATCATGAATATTATAGGTATTATTATAAATAAAGGATAAGTAGTTAATTCTAAAGCATTACCATCTAAACTTAATAAACTATTTGTAATTTTAATAACTATTCCTATTCCTAAATATGAAGCTAATATACCAAGAGGAATACCTATTAATGAAATAATAATTGCTTCAAAATAAACTGTTTTAATTAATTG
>JAEEGL013390536.1_pt1 | contig 10462 bp, 5 predicted proteins | sample 9134231 | NCBI WGS metagenome assembly JAEEGL01 (sample SAMN16246548, study PRJNA631951) | gut metagenome | biome: gut microbiome; feature: rumen; material: fiber-attached | host: Bos | place: Iran: Karaj | collected 2018-10 | reverse complement strand
TATAGCGTACATAGCCCATGACGAACCCAGAGCTATAGTCAGAAGCACTGAAGCCACGAAGAATATAGCTGGCAGGACCGGACCCAGTCCTTCAAGACTGTTTACAGCTTCTCCGAAATATTCTCCCAAAGACAGCGTATCCAGAAGCGTTGAAAAACACATGGTAAGCAGATATAATATCACCGGCAACGCCGAACCTGCTATACCATCTATCAGATGCTCGGTGAACTGTTCGGGCGTCATAAGTCCCTGTGCACAGTACATGATAAACATCACTATAAGAGCTATAACCAGTCCGCAAGCACTGTCAACCACGAAAGAACCGGCTATAACACTTCGAACAATAAGTGATGCGGCTGCCAGAACTACTATAGGTATTATGATATTATATATTTTTCCCCACATCTCAGGTTCGGAGACATTTAAGTATTTCTCAGACCCTGCAGGATAAAGGACTCCTTTATCTTTTGCTCTTTTTTCTGCATCCTTTAGCTCCTTGATTTTAGGGAACTTATCCATGCATACCAAAAACATACTTATAACTACAACTATAGAGAAAAAGTTAAAAGGTATGGACTTTGCAAATTCCGTAACTGCATTCCCTTTTACTGAAGCTGTCAGCGTACCTATAACAAATATACCCCATAAAGATAGCGGAATAAATGACGAAAGTACTGTGGGAGTCATACTAAAGAGAAGACCGAGTTTCTCTCTTATTATCCCGTTTTTCTTTCCGGCTGAATGAACGGATGTTGAAGCACAGAGCATATTTAGACCATCATCTATGGATGTTACAGCCATAATCCCAAGTGCTGAAAACATCGTTCTTTTCTTACTGCCTGCTTTTTTATCCACCAGCTTCTTAAAAGCTGTCACAGCTCCGGATGCCGCTATCAGGTTGATCATACCTCCCATAAGCACCATAACAAGGACCGTAAATACATTGTCTTTCTGCCCCATCGTATCCATCATCGCATCTGTAAAACCTGCGGATACATCGGTCCTGTATACCAAAAGGGCTGCATATACTATCGAAACAATCAGAGATTCTATAGTTCTCTTCGTGAACATGACATAGCCCAACATCAGGGCCAGTGGTAAAACAAATACAGGGAATGTTGTATCCCGTGGTATCAGTATGTATGAAAGTGCGTATACCAACAGAAGTCCACCGTACTGCAAAAGCATCCGGGTCTTGGACATCGGTACATCATTCGAAGGATGTCTGAGGATTCCTCGTTTCATACCGGACAGTGCCAGTATCTGGCTATGCTTTTTAGATACCTCACCGTATACTTTTTTCATCATTCTGCCGTATATATCGGGATACTTGGATATAAATTCCATCATATCCCCGGCTTCTATCTTATAACATACGGTTTTACCGAGCGAACGAACCGTAGACAGTCGTTTCTCCTTTGACAGTACACCGTATTCACCAAAGTACTGTCCTTCATGCATTATATTTATCTGTTTCAGGTCCCTGTCCAGAACATTGGCAGTTCCAGATTCCAGGAAGTACATGCCATCGGGCTCATCGTCTATCTTGATGATGTCCTGACCGTTCTCATACACCTGCTTTTTAAGTTTTCCTTTTATCTCAGCAAGTTCTTTTTTGCCGGATGGCGTATCTTCCAGCCCAAAGAATTCCTGTATATACTTTTCATTTATTTTCGTTGACATTTTTCCTGTCCTCGTTTAAGTCAATGTAACTGATATATTTTAACATATTTACCATTTAAGTACAAGAAAAAAAATATAAGACCCCGAAATCTATCCGGAGTCTTATAAATAGCATTTTAACACTTAAATCCACTGACATGGCCCTTAAGTTCTGAAGAAATCTTGTCTATCGAGTTTGCATCGCTTAATACGTCCTCGGAAGCATTTACCAGGATTCCTGAACCTTCAGCTACGCTGGTGATACCGTTTGCGTTTTCTTCTACCGCAGTATCGATAGCTCCGATAGAACTCTTGATATTTGTTATGGCAGTACTGATCTCACGGCTGTCATTTGTGATAGAAGCCATTGCATCATAGCACTCATTAAGAGACTTGATGTATTCTTCTATCAGGTTCTTCTTCTCTTCAGAGTTCTCAGCAGATATCTTCAGCATTATATCAGATACTTCTTCTGCAGCCTTTACCAGCTGTTCTACTATGCCCAGTACCTCAACAGATACCTTCTGGATGTTTGCTGCCATCTCGGATGAGTTGTTTGCCAAAGTTCCTATCTCATCAGCTACTACAGCAAATCCACGTCCTGCCTCACCGGCACGGGCAGCTTCTATAGAGGCATTAAGTGACAGAAGGTTTGTCTGAGATGCTACGCTCGAGATACCCTGCGTCATAGCCTTTATTTCTTCTACTTTCTTTGTATCCTTGATTCTGGCCTGGAGTCTGGATATAGCCTCATTCAGGTCATCAAGCATACTTCTGTCTTTTCTTTCAATCTCGTTCTTGAGCTGATCAAGCTTCTTTAAGCTGTTACTGATATCATCAGTCTTGCTGACGGTATTCTGGCTAACTTTTACGGTCAGATCGTTAATGTCATTTACCTGTGAAGCTACCTGAGCTGTAGAAGCAGATGTCTCCTCAGATGAAGCACTCATCTCCTCCATAGCGGCAGAGATATTATTTACATTATCAGATGTCTTGTCAGCAGCTGACTTTAAGCTGGTAACGTTATCTATCAGAACTCCCGAAGCTTTATTTATATCTGCTATGATTCCTCCCATAGCATCTTTCAGTTCGTTTACAGCCGCTACAAGCCTTCCGACTTCGTCTTTTGACTTCGTGTCGATATCTTTTGTAAGGTCGGCCCTGCCGCTCTTTACATCATCACCCAGCTGTTTTACCTTGACACTGGCATCAGCTATAGGATTTGCTATAAAGATTCCGGCTATAACAGCTACTATAATAGCTCCTACCAGACAGAGAATTATGATAAGCTGTATATGCGTCTTTATACCGTCTACGATATCATCAAAGTTTTTGGCAGGTGATACAAAGTATATCTCCCAGTCAACATCAGTAAGCTCTCTGTTAGTAACATATATTTCGGTTCCGTCATAGTCTTCGATAGCATCTGCATCATCAGAAGAAGCTGCAGCTATATAATCTACATCAAGATCGGAAACATTCAGAATCTTTTCAACAGTAGACTCAAACTTATCATAAGGATGATAAATCATGGAACCATCGCCGGCTGTTACAAAGATATATGCATCCTCTTCACCTGTTTTCTTGCCCAGATCACCTATATCAGCCAGAAGTTTGTCTACCAAAACATCAAGTGCTACTACACCTTCGAGGTCACCGTACTTAAAATATCTGGAAATAGTAAGTACCAGTCCGCCCGTATCTGCATCCACATAAGGAGAACTGAATGTAAAGTTTCCTTTATTGGCTACTGTATCAATATACCAGTCTCTCTTTCTTCCGTCCCAGCCTTCGTCAGGCACCCAGCCAGATCCACTCAGAAAACCACCGCTTTCAAACTGGACATATACATCATTTGAAAGATCATCACTTTCACAAAGTGTTCTTAAAACGTTAAGAAGATCTTCTGCTGATGCAGTCTTTCCGGCAGCGTTTATAACCGATTCTACGGCTACTATGGAATGAGTACTATCCTTCAGCCAACCGTTGATAACAGAAGCAAAATATTCTGTCTCTGCATTATACTTGCCATTCAGCAGATCCTCATATCCGGGTGTTACTTTATTGATGGTTGTCAGACCTTCAACTACCAACGCTATAATACACACAACAGCTATGATTATCGGTACTTTAATCTTTAAGCTTCTAAACATATATACACCCCTTCCCATATATGAAATTATTAGAATTATATCATAATCAATATATATTTGCAAGAATTTTCTGTAAAATCAGCGTATTGTTTATCTATTATAAATTTACATGCACATATTGTAAAGTTTGTGTTGCACGCAGAGAAAAAGAGGAACTGTCCATTCATTATGAACTATTCCCCTTTTACTATACCTATTTGCATATATCGTGAAAAATCATGCCGAGTATCTGGCAAGTAACATTTCTTTCATTTTCAGAAGTTCTTTTTCGGCATCAAAACCCTTCTCGGGGATATAAACCAGACCTACCGCATATCTCGTAACTACTGCGAGCATCAGGTGAAGCGTTGTACAGAACATCTCTTCCTCAGTTTCTTCTGTTTTTAATGTTTTGTCCTCTTGAGCCTTGATATACAGATTGTGGAATCTCTCACGAAGATTCTTTATCATATTTTCATAAGGACGTAAAGTCTCTGTCTCAATATCTTCTGACTTAACATATACATTGAAACACTGATTAAATTTCAAAAGATCCTTGTTATTTTTATATAACATCAGATAGGAATCGAGATAAAACTCAAAAATTTCTTTAGCAGTGAGTTTTTCATTCTTCGGAGCTGACTTTGAACTGAAAAGTTCATTTTGGAACTGTTCCCACTTCCAGGATGCTACCGCTACGACCAGTATAGGTTTTGAAGCGAAATACCTGTAAAGTGTCATATCCCTGTAGCCACTGGCTTTTGCTATCTGTGACATAGTCACGGATTCAATGTTTTTGGATACAAACAGATTAAAACTGGTCTCCAGGAATTTGTTACGTGTTGCTGTTGTCTGTACCGGGTTTTTCTTCCTTCCGGGTGTGCCCATATTTATTTCCTCTCATTTCTATTTTATTAGTCAGTTATTATTTTCACCTCATCCGGCTGCTACGCAGCCACATATGTTACGCATCCCCCAGATATGTGAATCCCAACATTGTGATATCATCAAACTGAGGTGCTTCGCCTACAAACTCGTCTATGGATTCTTTTACTTTCTTCAGTATATCCTTAGGCGGCAGTGAAGGATCTGCATTCAATGCTGCCAGCATTCTCTCATTACCGAACAGTTCGTTGTTCGCATTGGTAGCTTCAGCCACACCATCGGTATAAACATAGAGTGTATCACCATGATGCATCTCAAATTCATGTTCTCTGAAACGTATGCCTTCCATAGTGGCAACAGCGGGTGAATGCTTGTAAATACAAAGTTCATACTCACCGTTTGCACGACGGATAGCCGGATGCTCATGACCTGCGTTTGCAGCCATACCTTTACCGGTTCTGAGGTCTATGATTCCGAGCCATACGGTAACGAAGAGTTCAGCTTCATTTCCTTCACACAGAGTATTATTCACATCTATAAGTATCTTTGAAGGTGAATAATCATTTGACATCTGAGCACGGTTCTTAATCAGGGTCTTTGCTATAACCATGAACAGCGCTGCCGGAACTCCCTTGCCGGATACATCGGCCATAACCAGTGCTATATGATCATCATCAATCAGGAAGAAATCATAGAAGTCTCCTCCTACTTCCTTTGCAGGCTGCATAGTAGCATATATATCCATATCGTGCCTGTCAGGGAAAGGTGGGAAGATTCTCGGAAGCATGTCAGCCTGGATCTGTGTAGCGACATTTAACTCCGCTCCGATTCTTTCCTTTTCAGCAGTAACCGCAGTCAGGTTCTTGATATAGTCCTTCAGGGACAAGGCCATAGAGTTGAATTTTTCGGCCAGATCACCTATTTCGTCATTATCAATAACCTTTGCCTGGTGATCAAGATTACCTCCGCTTATCTCATCAACATCATCCTTCAGTGAACTAATGGGACTGGTAATACTTTTAGCTACAATATTTACCAGTAATGAAACCAATACGATTACAAGTATGAAAATTAATATATATGTAATCTGAGAAGAACGTATCTTCTCACCCATAGCCTCTGCCGGTTGAAGAATAACAGCATCAGAAATCATTACACAGTATTTCCATCCGACATTGGAAACCGGTCCGTATGCATAATAATATCCTGAACCTGAATAATCCAGAGACTTTTTACCTGCTAGGATATTATTGGCAGTATCGACGTTTATATCAGCATTTTCCTTTATAGGATAAGATTTACCTTCCGGCATTATGATTTTTCCGGCATTATCAACCAGAATCGCTGTAGCCTGTTCCAGATCAATTTTTATTACCCTGTTATATAGATCTGAAATTAGGATATCCATCATTACTACACCGGCAAATTCGTTCTTTTCATTATAAAAAGGTGCAGTACAGGTTATCATGTCTCCTCTGCCAAACGAATCAGTATATATATCGGTAAAACAGGGTGCATTTTTTTCCTTGGCCAACTTATACCATGTTGTCTGTGTAGAATCATAATATTCTACACCTACCTTGATGTCGGACTGAGTATCATAGCACAGATTCAAACCTGATTCCGTAGCAATATTAAAATCAGTGATACATCCTTTACTTCTAGTTATAATAGGATTCATGATATCTTCGGAATTTGACAATAGAAGCGTTTCTTTTTCAACCATATCCCATGTTACCGAATCATACAGCAGGCATTTCTGCATTACAAGTTTGTCCTTATTCTCAGCTCTGGGAATATCTACTTCACGTTCCTTGTAGTTTTCAGGGTTCATATACAATCTGTGTATATAATCTGCCACATTACCTAAATCCATAAGATATCCGTTTATCTGAAAATCAGCAAACGCTATCTTATCGTTTACTATATTTGTCAGATTAGCTTTCATTCTTTCGGTCAGTGCTTCAGAACTGTCATCCTGGATTCTTCTCATATTAATATATGCAAGCGTACCGATAAAAACCAACGACAAAAGAACTATGGGTATTACGGTCGAATGAATCTTTACACGTATTGACTTTCTTTTCTTCATGATTCTATCTCCTTTTTTACTCCCGTATAATTTTCTGCATAGTTGATTATTTTCGTAGTATTGTTTAGTACTGCTTCAGATACAATCTGTGGATACATCTCTCTCATTTTTTTAATTTCAGAGATTAAATCTTCAGGGGTATTAAAACCTCCTACTGTTATTTCAGTATATTCTTCTGTCTTATCACCTTCAGCAAGTCTAAACCTCATAGCACTTTTTATGCAGTTAAAATCACGGCATACATTTGTTATGGTTTCTTCATTATATACCAATGTCTTGAAATCAAGTGCATACTTTTGTTCTGATGCAGGTAAATCCTTATTAATACCAGGTAGTGCAGGTTCTAAATAATTTTGGAACAAATCTTTATCCTCTATTGCAGATACTATCATCGCCATAAGAGAAAATCTGGGATTAAGTTCTATAATATACCAATTACCTTCCGAATACATCAGGTCTATCTGCATACTTCCGCAAAACTCAAGTTCTTTTGCCATTCTCAACAGGTCATTCTTAAGTTTCGAAACATTAAACGCATCATTTTTTACAGGACCGTATTTAACACTGGCAAAAGGATCTGTAACTCCATTTTCATCCGGTGAAAAGATTATAGGTCCTTTAAATCCATAATCTCCGTCAGCTCCGTATATCTCAACTCCAAAAATGATTCCTTTAATCATTTTCTCAACTATCAGATCAACTCCGGAATTATCGATATCAAGAGTTTTTAATGCTTCTTCAGTGGTATATGCTACAGAAAACCCTACAGAACCGGCACCTGCATCATTTTTAATAACTACGGGAAGAGGAAGTTTATCTATACGTTGTTTAACATACTCCCTATACACATTTTTAACTATCCCGGCATTTTTCAGGTTGGCATCATAGATACCTTTATTTATAAAAATGCCTTCCGGAATATTAAAACCCAGTTCTCTAAGTCTTTTGTTTATCTTATGCTTTTCAAACGCTTCTTCCGATAATGAAGTATTATGAGCTATGGTTTTTATACCTTTTTCCCTTAACTTTTCGGCTATCAGTGAATTACGTACAGCACCCCAGTCATAAGGAATTGATGGTGTAGAAAAAGCTATCGCAACATCCGGCGAATCTGCAGCTATAAGTTCAGCTATTTCGTCTATGGTATATTCAAACGGTATAACAGTATACGGGACATTCTTTGCCTTTTCCAGTATCTTATATCCGTCTTCATCTATAGTAGCCCCCCCTTGGAAGCCGAAATATACCCTAAACTCATGTTCCGGAAACATTTTACTAATTCTGTCCCATTCCGAAGCTCTGGTGGGCAGAAAGTGATATGAGGCCATACGTTCGGATTCAGCCCCATTACCACAAGATGAATAAATCGCAATTTTCATACATACCCCTCACATTCTCACTTTATAACTATCTGTGTATTGTTCATACCCATAATATAATCAAACGAAATATTTGATGCAACTTTACGAAGCATAACCAGATTTTCCATCTGATCTTCTTCAGTACTTAATGTAGGATTAAAAGGTACACCTATGCTTCTGAAGTTTATAGTGATCTCATCACCCATTATTCTAAGCATTAAATCTATATCCCCTTTATCTTTACGATGGTTATTCGTATAGACAGCCATCTCTTCGCATAACAGTCCTACCTTATATGCTAATTTCATACTTATGTCGTTTTCTGTACAGAAATCGGTCATTTTCTCACTGGCAGCCGATATATCTTCCGGGTTATCGGTGATAGTAATATTAAGTACTTTTACACCGTCCTCTTCTTTTCTTATCAATAAACGGTTCATGTATCTGTTTCGGTTCGTATTATACAAAAATGTATTGTATATAATAATAAATATCAAAAGTATAGCTGATGAAATGGGATAAGCAATAAAAATACCATTAATATCATATCCGGAACAAAGCATAAATCCCAAAGGCAATACCAATAATCCATCACATAAACTAATGATAAAGGCGTATCTGTGACGTTTTTCCACCTGGAAAAATCTCATAAACTGAATACAAATTCCTCTGAAAAGATATGTAAGCGAGAAAATCCTGATTCCGGTGATACCATATTCTAACACCTTTTCATCTGTAATGCTGTACATAGCAGGAACTACTTGAGGAACTATCTCCAAAAGTGCCACCAATACACATGCAAAGATAAGCTGTAACCTAAGTGAACGTTTAAGTACTGTATTCTCACTTCTGTAATCCTTCTGACCTGATAAAAGAGCCATCAGAGGCTGGGCAGTATCAGCTACTCCAAGAAGGAATACAGAAGCCAGCGAAAAGGTCTGTAAACATAATGAAAACGCAACAACTCCGGGTTTTCCTCCATATTGCGAGGCCAGATTATTGCTAACCGCATATTTTATTGTAAAACATATCTGAAGAACCGAAGCCGGAATTCCAAGTATAACCAATGTAAAGACATACTTTATATCAGAAAATCTGAATTTCATAAAATAGATTTTCACATGTCTTTTCTTAATCAGTACTATCATAACAAGAGCACCGACAAGATATCCGGTAATAGTAGCATATGCCGCACCTTCAACACCCATCCCAAATACTTTTATATATACCACATCCATCACGAGATTCAGACCGTTTGCCACCATGTTTACTATAGTAGCTATAACCGGTGCACCGCTTGGAGGTAGGAAACATACAAAAGTAAGCATCACAATAAGAATAGGTGCTGTATATATCAGAACTCTGAAATAATCGGCAAATTCTGTTCTCAAACCGGCATCCGGACACAAAAGACTACAGAATCCATCACTTAACGTTATTCCAAGAACAAGAAACAGTATTCCACAGATTGCCGAAAGGAACATAGAAAAAGCAAATCCCTTCCCTGCGGTTTTATGATCCCATTTTCCAAGAAAAAGTGAATAAAATATTGATCCTCCGTTGCCCAGCAGCACATAAACCGCCGCAATCAAAAGTATAACGGGGCATCCCAGATTCGCAATAGCTAAAGCATCCTCTCCCAACAAATTTGATACCAGCATACAATCTACAAATTCATTGAGCGCCAGTGCCAGTGAAGTCATTATAGAGGGAAGAAGGTACTGTTTATATTTTTTTGTTAAAATTTTACTATTATCCTCATCCATATATCAAAACCGTTCATAAATTTTCTCATAAATTAATTGGGTTCATGTGTCTAACATTATTATATATAGTATACACTAAATAAAGAATTTTTCAAGTTTTTTATAGATTAAATAAAAATAAAAAGAGGACGGCCCAAACCGTCCTCATAATGTAATATATTACTGCTCCATACCGATTTCAAGAGCTTTCTGGTTAAGTCCGAGCATATCTGCCTTCTTTGCAGGTATACATTTCTGAAGACCCTTGTCGAGTGACTCCTTTGAGATGAAGTTCATCTCTTTGTAGAGCTTTCCGAGAAGGATCATGTTTGCAAGACCCTTAAGACCGTTCTTGTCTGCTAAGTTTGTAGCAGGTACATAGTAAACGGTAACATCGGTTCTCTCAACCTTGATATCAACTGTTGAGCTGTCTACAAGGATTGTGCCGCCGGGGACTACGCTGTTTACGAACTTCTCTAATGAAGGACGGTTCATAGCAACGAGTACGTCAGGGTTTGTAACAAGGGGTGATCCGATAGCTTCGTCACTGATAACTACGCTACAGTTACATGTACCACCACGCAT
>JAEEGL013228541.1_pt1 | contig 10462 bp, 7 predicted proteins | sample 9134231 | NCBI WGS metagenome assembly JAEEGL01 (sample SAMN16246548, study PRJNA631951) | gut metagenome | biome: gut microbiome; feature: rumen; material: fiber-attached | host: Bos | place: Iran: Karaj | collected 2018-10 | reverse complement strand
GGTCACGTTCAGAGATGATTTCACAGACGTGAAGGCGGGTAAATACTACTCCGAAGCGGTGATCTGGGCGAAGGACGAGGGTATCGTGAACGGTATAACCGAAACGACCTTTGAGCCGAACGGAAAGATAACGAGAGAGCAGCTTGCAACGATGCTGGCGAGATTTTCCGAAAGATGTCTCGTCTCCGTTCCGGAGAGAGCGGATCTCTCCGGCTATCCGGACAGCGACAAGATACACAGCTACGCCAAAGATGCTCTGGCGTGGGCGAACGAGGCGAGTCTCATCAAAGGCATGGACGACGGAACGTTATCTCCCCTCGGGTACGCCACCCGGGAGCAGTTCGCAACGATCCTCAAGAGATTCGACGATACTTTTACGCTTGCCTATAATGAACCGGTTTTGAAAAACCATTACACCGAGCCGGAATATCCGCTTGTCGATAACGCCGACTTATACGTTGCCGTGGACGGCGACGACGGAAATCCCGGCACCTTCGATAAGCCTGTGGCGACCTTCAACCGTGCAGTTGAACTGGTTCGCGGGATCAAGGCGAACAAGACCGATGGCGACATTATCGTCGCTTTCAAAGCGGGAAACTACGGACCTTTGTCCGTGACGCTCACCGAGGAGGATTCCGGGACACCGGAACAGCGGGTCGTCTACTGCAAGTACGGCGACGGCGACGTGACGTTCAACAACGGTTACGATCTGATTGCGGACCGATTTTCTCCGCTCGACGAAGCGGATCGCGTGCTTTTCTCCGGAAGAAACTCGGACTCGATCCGTAAAATAGACGTTTCCGCGCTGTTTGACGCCGGACTGGACGCCGATTCGATCTTTCTTTTCAACGATACGGGGATCTGCACCGTCGCGCGTTTTCCGAATAAATACGACGATGGGACGGACAACCTTCTACAAGGAGGGGAAAGCGCCAATAACTATCAGATGCTCATAACCCACTCTCAGCTGAAAAGGAAGCTTTCGGGATATTCCGAAAAGGATTTCAGGTCTCTGAAGCTTTACGGATATCTTATGTTCGGATGGGAAAAAACGTACCTTAAAGCCTCGGAGTACGACCCGGAGACTGCCCTTCTTACGATCCCGATCGAATCCAATCCGTACGGGTATCTCAGATATCCGTGGGACGGGGCAGACGGGATGGGAGTCAGAATGTGTATCGCGAACGTTCCTAGAGAACTGGATCACGCCGGGGAATACTGGATCGACAGGGAAACAGAAATCTTGTACGTATTCGACCCGGCGGGGAACTACCACATCCCCGTTCGAGGAGACATGATAACGATGAGCAGAACGGACAACATCTCGTTCCTCGGACTCGGATTCAGGAATACGACGGGGAGCTTTATAAAGGGCAATTACTGTCACGGAGTAACGATAGATCTCTGCGACTTCAGCATAGTGTCGTCCAACGCCGGTGTCCTGTTCGAAGGGTGCGACGTGGGCCGCGATCTCGATCTGACGGTCGTCAGCAACTCTTTCTCAATGGCGTACGGTCAGTCGCTGAAGGTCTACGGCACCTGCTCCGGACAGTATAGGTACTCAAAGCACGCAAACGTCGTGTTCGACAACAATATTGTCATGTCGTCGAATCTTGTCTACGACTTTCTGAATGCGGTCCACCTTGAGTCGTGCTCCGATCTCAGGGTCACCCACAATGATTTCATCCATTCTTCGAGAGGAGCGGTCTCCTTCGACCTCTCTTACAACGTACTTGTGGAATACAACAATTTCGACAGCGTGATGGAAAATTCCGAGGACGGCGGAGCGGTATATTCATACCACAACGTAGACGGATGGAATCTGGTGGTGCGCCGGAACTTTTTCAACTATATCCATCCCGATGGTACCGGCACATTCGGCTATTACGTGGACGACTACACCGGCGGGGCCGAGGTATACGAGAACCTATTCTTCAACGTTCCGTGTTCTGTAATGATCCACAACGGAAGAGACAATCTCGTTCGCGACAACTACATCATCAGCACCGATTGGTTCAACGGCATGGTGAGCGTCAGCCACGGATTCAGATACGACATTGACGCCGAGGGACCGGAAGTCGCGCTGAATCACGATATTACGAATCAGTGGAGAATCGTTTTCAACAACATTGCAAATTATCCCGAATACCTGGAAGGAGTCAAAAAATGGTGCCCCGGGATTTTGAACTGCCATATGGATTTTGACCGAATGGATGACCCGGGTTTCTATCTCAATCCCGTGAACACGATAAGAGACAACGTGTATTTCAACAATGACGGAAACAAGCAGGAACCCTTCGAGTCCGGATATCACGCGGTCTACGTCACGGTGGAAGGATCCCGCGGATATACTTTGGACGAAAACCCCGTTTTTGTCAATCCGACAATTGGCGACTACCGTGTCCGCGAAGGGGCGGACTTCCCGGATATTGAATTTGAGAAAATCGGAAGATATTGATCCTAACAGGTAAAAACGACCCGCGGAACGAACCGCGGGTCGTTTTTGTATTCGTTTATTCTTCGTTTGAAAGCTTTATGAATCTGTCGAGCTTATCCAGCGCCGCCCCGGAGTCGATGACCTCTGCCGCGAGTTTGACTCCTTCTCCGATGTCGGCGCACTCTCCGGCGGTGTAAAGTGCCGCGGCGGAATTGAGAAGCACCGCGTTCCGCTTCGGTTCAAGGGATCTGTCGGTGTCTCCCGACAGGATCCTCCTGGTCAGATGGGCGTTCTCCTCCGCCGTGCCGCCGAGAAGCGCTTCTCTCGCACACAGTTCAAACCCGTAGTCCCGCGGATCGATGACGTAAGATCTGAAAAACCCGTCCTTTACTTCGCATACGTGCGTCGGAGCGCTCATGGAGATCTCGTCGAGACCGTCCTCTCCGTGGACCGCCATGGCGCGTTTGACCCCGAGATTCGTCAGCACCTTTGCCAGCGGTTCAACCAGATCAGCGTCGTAGACGCCCATCACCACCATTCCGGCGCCTGCGGGATTTGCCAGAGGGCTGAGTATGTTGAATATGGTCCTGATTCCCAGTTCATTTCTTATGGGCGTGACGTATCTCATGGCGATGTGGTAGTTCTGCGAGAAGAGAAAGCAGAGCCCGATCTTCTTTAAAATATAGCTGCTTCTTTCCGGAGGTATGCTGATGTCCGCTCCCAGAGCTTCGAACAGATCTGCGGATCCGCATCCGCCTCTGGATGACCTCTTGCCGTGTTTTGCCACGGGGACTCCCGCGCCGGATACGACGATGGATGACGTTGTTGAAATGTTGAACGAATCGGTGCCGACGCCGCCCGTCCCCATGATCTCCATCACGTCCATATCGTGGAGAAGCTTGATGCAGTGCCGCCTCATCCCGGAGGCGGAGCCCGTTATCTCATCGATCGTCTCTCCCTTGAGGGCGAGAGCGGTGAGATACGAGCTCATCTGCACGGGCGTGGCGTCGCCGCGCATTATCTCGTCCATGACTGCCTCTGCCGTCGCGGCGTCAAGATCGTGTCTCTTTGAAAGTTCGATTATTGCTTCCTTTATCATTCCGATCCGCCCCTTTCCAGGTAGTTCACGTTCATTTTACGAAATTTGACGCAAAAAGTCAACAGCTGTGATAAAACTAAATTACCGACTTTTTTAAAAAGCGCCGCGATTATACCGCTCGTGAACGAGTCATAATATATGAAAAACGTAAGGCGGTGATATCGTGACGGGCGAAGAAAAACTGAGGACGGCGGCGTATCGCCTTGTGATCCTCGTCCTTGGAGGTATCATCCTTCGTTTTGCCGTGAAATATCTGCTCCCGGCGCTGATCCCGGTACTTGTCGCTCTTGCCGTGTCCGCCGCCGTCCGGCCCCTTGTCCTCCGCTTTGCAAAACGAACGAGACTGAACGTCAGGTTCACGGGCGCCATATTTACCGGGCTTGCAATGTTCCTCGTTTTCTATCTCGTGGCGTCCGTCGGCGCAAAACTCCTCGGCGACGCGGGGAAATTTCTTATGGGTGTCGTAGAGGGGCTGGAAAAGGAAGACAACCTCCTCCGCCGTACCGTCGATTTATTTACAAAACTGCGTGACAAGCTGTCCGTCCTCGAACGTCTCGACGAAGCGTTCGGAGCGGAGACGTCGGAGAAGATCTACGGAGCGATATCTGACTTTCTTTTGAGGGAGGCGACGAAATACGGCGCGCTTGTGACTTCGGCTGCCGGTGATATGATAACCGCGATCCCGGGCATCGCATTCGGCGCGGCGGTAACGGTTATAGGTTCGTTTTATCTTACCATGGACAGGGAAGGGGTCGCGCGCGGGCTCTCGGCGGTCTTACCGTCCGGTATGAACAGAGTTTCACGCCGCGTTATGGACGCGGTCAAGGGAGGCCTCGGAAAGTACGTCCGGGCATATCTCATCATTATGGCCGTAACATTCTGCGAACTGTTCATCGGATTTCTTATCCTGAGGATCAGATACGCTTTTCTTCTTGCAGCCGTTATCGCCGCCGTGGATATCCTTCCCGTCCTCGGTTCGGGTACCGTCATAGTTCCCTGGGCGGCAATGCTTGCTCTGACCGGAGACGTGAGACGCGCTGCGGGACTGACGGTACTTCTGGCGGTCATGTGGGTGATCCGTCAGTTCACGGAACCGAGGTTGGTTGGAAAATCCATGGGAGTCCACCCTTTTCTTTCCCTTTGCGCGGCATACGTCGGATTTACTCTTGCAGGAGTGCCGGGTCTCTTTGCCGCTCCGTTTATTCTGTACGCGCTGAAGTTCATTTTTTCCGGGAAAAGAGAAAAGGGAGAGGAAAAGCCCGAAGGTCCCGCTCCCTTGTCAAAGTGACCTATTTCGTTCGTGCCGTCGCGAACGCTTTCTTCATCAACTCCGCTCCTTCGCGGAGTTTTTCCTTGTCCGAGGAGAATATTTCCGCCGTCACCTCTCCCGCGCGGACCCGCTCGCCGTCTTTTTTGCAAAGCAGGATACCTGCCGCGGGGTCGACCGGGTCGTTCTTTTTCACCCTACCGGCTCCCAGTGCGATGGAGGCCTTTCCCGTGAGCCCCGCGTCGGGTGAGACAAAATATCCGTCTTTTTCCGCCCGGAACGCGAATTTCTCGCTTGCTGCGACAGGGTAGTATCCGCCGCTTTCGAGAGGGGTGACGTCGCCTTCCTGGGACCGGATCAGGTCGAGGAACACCGTGTACGCCGTTCCGGATGCGATCGCCTCTCTCGCCTCTTTTTCGCATGACGTCGCATTCTTTCCGAGCGCGAGACGGATCATTTCAGCAGTCAGCGCAACGGATAGTTCGAGAAGTTCGCCCTGCTCCTCTCCGCGTAGTACCCTGACCGCTTCGTTTACTTCCAGGATATTACCGACGGCCTGCCCGAGCGGGCGGCTCATGTCGGTGACCTTCACGCTCATCCGTTTGCCGTTTTCTTCGCCTATGTTCACCATCAGTCTGGCGAGTTCTTCCGCGTCGTCCTTCGTCTTCATGAACGCCCCGGAACCGTATTTTACGTCAAGCACCACGGAACCTGCTCCCGACGCCAGTTTTTTGCACATTACGCTGGAGGCGATGAGCGGTATCGAATCCACCGTTGCAGTCACGTCGCGGAGAGCGTAAAGCAGCTTGTCAGCCGGAGCAAGTTCGTCTCCCTGACACGCCACGGCCACACCGTTCTTTTTCACCAGCGAAACGAATCTGTCCGTTGTCAGCGAGCAGGAAAAACCGGGAATGGATTCCAGTTTGTCCGCCGTGCCTCCGGTGGCGCCGAGCCCTCTTCCGGACATTTTTACAACTCTGACGCCGCATGCGGCCGCGGCGGGTGCGACGATCAGCGTGGTCTTGTCGCCCACGCCGCCGGTGCTGTGCTTGTCGCACGACTTTTCTCCGATGCCGAGCGCACAGAGATCGAGAGTCTCGCCTGAACGCGCCATTTCAGATGTAAGCACGGAGGTCTCGCGGTCTGTCATCCCCCGGAGACAGATCGCCATAAGAAGCGCCGACGCCTGATAATCCGGGATGACGCCGTCTGTGATCCCGCGAACGAAGAAGGCAAGCTCACCGTCCGTCAGCTCGCCTCCGTTTTTCTTTTTATCGATGATATCGAACATTTTCATCGTGCAGTCAACCTTTCGCGTTTCCATGGGCGATGCTCAGGATAACGTCCTTTGTTCCCGGCGCGAACGCGCGGTCGTCGCCCTTTCCGTATTTGATTATTTCTCTCACGTAGGTGGACGACACGTGTATGAACTCCGGCTTTGACGGCAGGAATACCGTTGTCAGACCGCCGTCGAACCGTCGGGTGATCTCCGCCATGCCGAACTCGTAGTCGAAATCGGCGGCGGACCGCAGACCTTTGACTACGAAAGACGCTCCGAGTTCTTTTGCGGCGTCAGCGGTGAGACCGGGAAATACATGCGCGGACACGTTTCCGATCCCATCGTCCTCTTTCATCTTTTCCACTGCGGCACGGGCAATCCTCAGACGTTCCTCCGGAGTGAACATTCCTGTTTTCCCGCTGTTGGCAAGGACCACGATCTTTACCTCGTCGAAAAGGGAAGAGGCGGTCCTTATCACGTCGGCGTGACCTGCGGTCAGGGGATCGAAACTCCCCGGAACAATTGCGATCTTTTTCATTTTCGTATCTCCTTTGCACTCCCCGTCAGTCTTCTCCGACCGGGGTGAGGACGGTCACCCGTGTCCGCCCGTAGATCTTGGTTTTGAGTACCTCGTAGTTTGACGCGACGCCCTCGTCGCCTGAGAACACGTCCGCGAGCACGGCGCTGTCCGAAAGGAGTTCTTCTTTCTTCCTTTTGCTCGGCTTCCCCTTGAATCCGGTGTCCGATTCGGCGATGATGAAGCCGCCGTCGGCGACGATACCTGCGTTTGCAATTGCCGAAAGCGAGTCGCGGAGAAGACCTGTGTTATACGGCGGATCGAGGAATACGACGTTGAATTTCTCCCGCCCCGCGGCGCCTTTCAGGTAAGCGACATAGTCGGAACAGGATATTCTGCATCTGTCGAATAACTTTGTTTTCTTCGCGTTATCAATGATCACGTTTACGGCGTCACGGGACTGGTCAACGATGACAGCCTTGCCCGCGCCGCGGGAAAGCGCTTCCAGCGCAAGCTGACCCGATCCGCCGAACAGATCCAGTACGACGCGCCCTTCCAGATCGAACTGGATCATGGAAAAGATCGCTTCCTTTACTTTGTCGGACGTCGGCCTCGTCGCGTCGGAGTCGAGAGTGGTGAGCCTCGCTCCTCTTGCCTCGCCTGTGATGATCCTCATGCTGCGTTATCCTTTCAGTCTGATTTATTCTCGCTGCCACCGTGGAAGTGACTGAACACCGCCGCGGCGTCTTTTTCGGAGATTCCGGGCGCCCCGCCGAGTTCCTCAACGGTCGCCTCCTTTATATTATCAATTTTTTTGAAAAATGACAACAGTTTTTTTGCTTTTGACGGCCCGATCCCCGGGATTTTTTCAAGAGACGACGTTCTGAGCGAGCGTCCCTTCGCCTTTTTCATTCTCCCGACCGTGTACCGGTGGACCTCTTCCTGCAGACCGTATATGAACCGGAAAACGTTCATCTGTTTTGAGATATCGACTTCACCGTCCGGACCGACAAGGGTCCTTGTTTTGTGATAATCGTCCTTCACCATGCCGAAAACGGGGATCCGAGCGAATTCCGTACCTTGAAGCGCCTCCGTCACCACGTTCACGTGGCCCGTGCCGCCGTCCAGCAGGATCAGATCCGGCTCCGCAGCCATTCCGGAACCCTCCTCTCCAACGTGTGCGAGCCGCCGCGTCAGCGCTTCTCGCATGGCGGCGTAGTCGTCGGGTCCGTCGGTCGATTTGATGGTAAAAGTGCGGTATTCGCTCTTCGTCAGCTTGCCGTCCAGCGCCACAACCATTCCGGCGGTGACGTGTTCACGGCCGAGATTCGATATATCGTATGCCTCGATCCTTTCGGGAAACACCTCGAGAGACAGAAGATTCGCCAGCTCCGCCAGCACCTTCTCGGACGCCTTTTTCTTCGATACTTTTGCTTCCGTATGCCGTTTCGCGTCGCCGACCACCATGTCGCAAAGATACTTCGACGCGCCGCGCTTGGGCGTTTTCACCGTGACCCGGTGTCCGCACTGCTCCTCCAGGAACCGCTCAAGCTCCTCCGTGTCCTGATGCGACAGCTCGAAGGAAAGAAGTATCTCCTTCGGGATGAGATCTCTGCCGCGGTAAAGCCCGCTGACGAAGGACGCGATAGGCGATTCCTCCGCTACGTCCCCGTCCGGGGAAAGGGACGTTGTGATCGCCGCGTCGTCGATTATAAAATGCTCGCTGTCGAGGACGCAGCCGCTCCTGATCCTGTATACTGAAATGCTGTCGTGGGCGGCGGACGTCATGTCCGCGGTACAGAGTCCGATAACGTCGCAGTTCACGTCCGGAGACCCCACCGTTTTCTGCTTCTCGCCCAGTTTGCCGAGCGCCGCGAGGGTGTCGCGGCATCTGGCCGCCTTCTCGAATTCCAGATTTTCTGAATACCGCTCCATATCCCGCCTGAGCGACGACATAACGTCGTCGGTAGCGCCGCGCAGAACGTTCACCGCCATGTTGACGGCTTCGCGGTATTCCCCGTTCGTCACGTTTCCGGTACATACGCCGAGACAGCGTCCGATCTGTCTGTTCACGCACGGCCTGCCCCGCCCGATATCCTCGGGGAACTTTTTTTTGCAGGAAGGGATCCCGAACGTTTTTTCAAGGGAAGAAATCACGGGATACACCGTCGACGTGGAGGTGTACGGCCCGAAGTACAGCGCGCCGTCCGCGCGGCGTGTCCTGGTCATGGTGATCCGGGGCCAGTCGTCTTTCACGTTCACCTTGATGTACGGATATGTCTTTGCGTCCTTCAACTTGATGTTGTACCGCGGCGTGTGCTGCTTGATGAGACTGTTCTCCATGGCGAACGCTTCCATCTCCGTATCGCAGGTGATGAAGTTGAAATCGCATACGGAGGACGCCATCTTTTCGGTCTTTACGTCGTGAAATCCGTGAAAATACTGCGATACCCTGTCTCTCAGAGACCGTGATTTCCCCACGTAGATTATTCTTCCCGTCCCGTCCTTCATGATATACACGCCGGGGGAGCGGGGCAGGGAGGCCGCCTTTTTTCGAAGGGCCTCTATATCTCTTTTGATGACCGTGCGCCCGGCCGGGCCGTCTTTCTTTATATCCGCCATTTACGGCTCTCCTCATCTCAAACGAACAAAGCGAGGGTGCGGGGCACCTTCGCTCTGATTTCAGAATATTATGTTGTTTGCTGCCGCCCGCCCCGGGGCGGCTCCGGTAAAAACTTAAATTACTCGGTAAAACCGGTGTCGATCAGCGTTGCGAGACCTTCGACGGCCTCGTCCTCGTCGGCTCCGTCCGCGTGAAGAGTGATGGTCATTCCCTTGACGATGCCCAGGGAAAGAACGCCCAGCAGACTCTTCGCATTGACGCGGCGGTCTTCCTTTTCCACCCAGATGGAACTCTTGTAGGAATTGGCCTTCTGGATGAAGAAGGTGGCGGGACGCGCATGGAGCCCCACGTTATTTTTAATTGTGACTTCTTTTGAAACCATTTGTATAAGCTCCCTGAATCCAAAAAATTGTCCCGCCGCGGCGCCGAATACGCCCGGTCCGGTTGTTATAGTACCTTGTATTATATCAAAACCCCGCGGTAAAATCAAGGTATCGGGCGGATTTTTTAATCGGCATAATCAACAACTTTCCCCCAAAAAAGGGCGCGGAATAAAGCAAACTCCGATAAAAAAGGCCTTTTTGGGTTGACAACGGACGCCTGAGAGGAAAAGTACCGGAGCCCGTTTCCGGGCTCCGGTACGGATAAGCTGTTGTCAGCAGGCGCCGTGCGCCAGCATGGCGTTGACGACTTTCTGGAATCCGGCGATGTTCGCGCCGGCAACGAAGTTGCCTTTCATGCCGTACTCTTCAGCCGCGTTCGCGATGTTGTGGTAGATGCCGACCATAATGCCGTTGAGTTTCTGGTCGACTTCCTCGAAGGTCCAGCTGAGACGTTCGCTGTTCTGGGACATTTCAAGGGCGCTGGTGGCAACGCCGCCGGCGTTGGACGCCTTGCCGGGAACGAACAGAACGCCGTTCTCCTGCAGGTATTTCGTCGCCTCGATGGTGGTGGGCATGTTTGCGCCTTCGCAGACCGCCTCGACGCCGTTGGCGACGAGCGCCTTCGCGTCGTCCAGCAGAAGTTCGTTCTGAGTAGCGCAGGGCAGGGCGATGTCGCACTTGACGGACCATACGCCGCGGCCCTCGTGATACTCGGACTCGGGACGGTACTTCTTGTACTCGGTGAGACGCGCGCGGTTCTTTTCCTTGATCTCCTTGACTGCGGCGAGATCGACGCCGTCCTTGTCGTAGATCCAGCCGGTGGAGTCGCTCATGGTGACGACCTTGCCGCCCAGCTG